>Ga0123352_10002377_pt1 | contig 26148 bp, 20 predicted proteins | sample TergutLab28metaG_FD_89700 | JGI IMG/M metagenome (GOLD analysis project Ga0123352, IMG submission 89700) | Labiotermes labralis P1 segment gut microbial communities from Petit-Saut dam, French Guiana - Lab288 P1 | ecosystem: Host-associated > Arthropoda: Insects > Digestive system > Gut ...
ATGTGTTTTTTTTTTACCTTTGTCCCTTGTGTAGTGTGGTTTTTTTTTTGTGCCTTTTTTTGGTGATGGGTGGGGGGGGGACTCAGGTCAATGTATGTCCTCCCCCCCCCCCCCCCCCCATCTCTCCTGGTTTTACCATCTGCACCATGTCACAAGGGCAAAAAAAAAAAATCTGTATTCTTTGATCTAAATTAGTGTGGAATAACATGGTGTACATGCTTCACAAACAAAAGCCAAACAGAAGTGAAGACATTTCACAATTTGTTCAGTTCACAAGTTTACGTTTAGAAACTATTAAATGGGATTTGGTTATTGTACAGTGTTGGTGATGATGTAAAACAGTTGTGATTGCATGTTCATATAACTGATAATTTTATTTAAGTCACATACTGCCTATAAGTTGCCCCTGTTTTTAATGAGAATATCTGGTATAGGGCATTTGGAACCGGATGGCACATGGTGACGCATGGGGGGGAAGTGAAGGGGAAAGATGTGAATGGGGTGGGTAGCCAGCAGCCTTGCACTGTACGTCGGAACATGGTCTATCCAGCATTACTGCCAACAATAAAAACATGTGACAAGCTGGCTAGCAGCATGGTAAACCATGAATTAAGGAGTAACATTAGACAATTTCAACATCACTGTTTCCATACAGCACTTAACTACTGTTGACAAAGTGAGTTCAGTTGTTGCCCATATTATGATATATGATACGATATATATGTCAACTGCAATTGTGACACACGGTGGCAGTAGTACAGTATACATTTACACACAAAAGTGGAATGAGCTTCTCCTGCAACCATTTCATATAATTTTCGTGGTTCATGTCGTCGTGGTAATCTCCACTTTTTGAACCAGATCGGAATATTAAAAGCGCATTGGGTATGAAACCGTGCTCTCCACCTGAAAAAGAACCAATTTATTTTAACTAAAAAAAAAAAACGTTATTTGGACAGTGAGATGTGTGTTTAGTACAATGAATTTCATGTGCTATTACCAGCATGGACGATAATGAGACATCATCCCTTGGAAACAGGAGCCTTCAATCCTGCTCCCGACCCATCATCCCATGTATAGGATGTTGTATGTGAGCTGTGTATATACGTTTCATCTATATACACAATTGGTCTCCCTTCTTCCCTATATGCTGTGATAGCACGCAGGTACTTGACTCTGAGTGACCGTATATCATGTCTTTCCACGATAAACTTTCAGTTATCAGAAGTCTTCTTCCACCTACAATACAAAATGTTCCAAAATTGAAGCATGAATATTTCGAGGCAACGTGCAACTAAAGTTCAGAATATACAGGGAATCTTGGCAGAGTGCCAGTACTCATAACGCACACTTATTCAGAGAATTAAACTTACCTAAATCCCATTTTTCTCAGCACCAGTCTCAGTGAGGTTATGCCACCTCCATAACCAGTGGATTCGTACATTTTGCTGTGGACTGCCTTCAGAGTTGGTCGTTGTTTCTCAGTGAGGTAAAAATTATGAACTATTCTTCTCAAAACAGCCTCATCGAAATTATCTAAGACACGTTTAGTGCAAACTTTTGGTCTGAGTTTGCGCAGAGTTGAAAATGCCATTGGGACACCAGTTTCCACATTTTCGCCTTCTTTCAATACCCTACATAAAGTTCTTCTGCTAACACATGTTGCTTCAGTGACTCTCTTCTGCACTTTTGTAAGGGGGATTGTGATACCCACCTCAGATTCAGATTTCATGAATTTGTACACATTGCAAACTATTTCACGCTCACCACTCCTTTTTACCCGCTTCTTCCTGCCTTGTAGTGACATTTTCAAGCTTTGTTCAACGTACTTGCTAAAGATAGTACAATAGCTGCCCGCTGATCCACACTCCTCGACTGCCAGTAGTCAACTGAACTGACACCCCCGCCAATTTAAATGGACTTGTCCGTTTCGCTGAAAAACCAAATCTGGTTTCTGCGCTTGTGCCGTCACATTTCGAACGTTCTCTAACATGTATGTTCCTTAATGCTTACGTATCAGCTTCTGGAAAGCTTCCAGCTTTCCTGGTCTAATATTGGAAGCCTAGCACAACATTTATAAATTATCTAGTACTTTAAAATCACAAGTAAATATTACATTCATACTCCTCATGTTCTTTCAATTCTGTTCTAGTACACTGTGTACAGAAAAAGCAGTGGTTTTACATTTCTTAAACAGCTATGTGTGCACTGTTTTTGGGAGGTTCTGTCAACACAACAGATAAAATAGAGGTCAAAAATAAAAGGAATCAGAAAGGCCAAAGCCCAAGGCTATTACAGAAGCCTGGGAAAAATTCTGCAGATTGTAAGTAGAGAAATTGAACATAGTGACAGATTCTCGATTCATAAGTGACAAACACAAATATTTACTTCTTACCAGGAACGTGACATCAAGAGTACTGCAGTTACAGACCACAACGGCCAGCTGATCATATAAAAGTCCCAAACAAACAACACTGTTCCGCACACTCTCCATAACAAGTTCTGAAATGTGTCAAATAAACAAACAAACTTTAAGAATGTGTAACTTTCAACATATTTATGGGTTTATATAGGAAGCTGCATGCAGAAATACATGCAGGTCTTCATACAAAATCAATTTCTGATGTAATATTTTTGCCAAGACCAAAATGTATCCACAGATTGTACAGGGATGATGATAAGGCCTTAGCCCGACCACAAAGGAAACAAGCTAATGATTCTGCCAGAATGGCGTGAATTTCCTTCGGCACCTTTCCTTGCAAGAAAAAAAACTTCATGACAGCTTGCGTCTCAATGTTGTTGAAATCGTGTGTGTCCCTGACATGCTTCCAAGCTTATTTCCTCCCTGGTTGGGCTAACGACTTATCAACACCCTCGTAGTAGGAATACCCACCAAATGGCAAGAAAATCAGTTTAGCAGTTCATGAGCTCTTACATGTAGACCCGCAGACATGGCAAAGCTAGTAAGTATATCTTCACAACTGTTGTTCTAAACTTGGCAGAAAGGAGCATGACAAAGAAGACTGTTTCTATGTTCTTCATCTGATAGGTGGCACTTCCCTTCTCTGCTATTCAGGTTTTATCACACACAGTTAAAATATTCATTTACCAAGAAGATCCTTAGCACGACTAGCTCGGTCAGTCAAAAGGCTGTCATCCGTACTATTAGAACATTGCACATTTTCTGAAGAATCTGACTCGGACGTGGCCATGTGTTTCAGTGCCATTACTGCTCCCACCACACCCTTCTGCTTTAACCTGAATGAATAAAGAAAAACTGCATTACATAGTGAGGCAGCAAAGTTTTTGAAATCTAGTTTCTCTCTATAAAACCTCATTTTGATTTGTCATACGTTACACGCCATATTTTAACACAAAACTATGAATACTTGGACATAAGGGTAAGAAGTAATAGAAGGCTGGAGGAAACAGCATAACAATGGGCTTCATGATTTATACTCCTCACCTTATACTATTAGTAATCAACTCAAGGGGGATCATATGAGTCATGGCAGTGGTATACATGGGACAAAAGACAAATCATACAGGACTTTGGTCAGCAAAACCTGAAGGAAAGAGATCACTGACAAACCGAGGTGTAGATGGGAAGATAATATTAAAAAAAAGCTTAAAGGAATAACATGGGATGGCATGAACTGGAGTCATCTGCTACAGTACAAGTAACTGGTTCTTCTAAACATGGAAAATTTTTTTGACTAGCAGATGACCTAGCTTCCCCAAGGTCTCTGCTCCAGTGAGTTACTTACTCAGTTGCAGTTTTAAAGTATCTTTTTCAAATTTCTGCTTACAAACTACACCATACTGGTTTTAATGTCCTTAAATGCTTACAACCTGTTTCTGATGTGTCACTTCTGTTTTTGGGATTTAGCCACATCACCTGTAGAGGTTGCTCCTGTGTTGCAGCTTAAAATGCAGTTATCCTTTTCGGGAAACACCAGTACATGCCAGCATTAACGTATGGTTTAACTAAATCCTGAATGGCAACAAAACACACTGTATAAAAGTTATCAGATTTTCATGTGACAACTGTGCAGTTTGCAATATACAAGGTTTGTTCAAATAGTATGCGGATTGGAATTGTTGTGGTTGTTCACTGGGTGGGATGTGTTTGCAACCAGTCTTGGCATGTTCGTACATGTCTTAGCAACTCATGACACAAGTTGCAAGTGGCTGTGTTTGCTCAGTTGGCTACAGTAGGTCGCAGAAGTAACATGTGCGTTTACGTTATAGCAATGTTTACGATGTGTGAAAGTACTGAACAACGCATTTGCATTATGTTTTGATTTAAAATCGGAAAAACCGCAATGGAAATGTATCAATTATTGTAGCAAGCAAACGGTGAAGATGCAATGGGTTGTACACAAGTGTTTGACTGGTTCCGTCGATTTAAAGAGGGTAGAACCTCCGTTGAAAGCGACCCCGCTCAGGACGACCGTCAAGATTGAGAAACAAGGAAATGATTGCTAAAGCTAGAACAGTCTTTCACAATAACACGGGATTGACAGCACGAGAGATAGCGGATGACTGTGGGATCTCCGTGGGCTCATGTGATGCAATTTTAAACGACGATCTGCATATGAAACGTGTGTGCGCGAAGTTTGTGCCGTGTTTGCTAACAGATGACCAATGTGAGCAACATCAGACAATCACCCGTGATTTGTTTGAGCGTTCATGTGAAGACGTGCAGTTCTTAAGAATACTGTGACAGGTGATGAGTCCTGGGTCTATGGGTACGACCTGGAAACAAAAAAGCAATCATCACAGTGGAGGGGTCCCACGTCTCAGCAACCAAAGAAGGGGTGCCAGGTGCCAAGCAAAACAAAGGTTATGTTACTGGCATTTTTTGATTCTGAGGGTATTGTATGCCACAAGTACGCTCCCGACGGGCAAACAATTAACAAGGAATTCTACGTGGAGATCTTGTGATGTTTGCATGAATCAGTTCACCGAAAACGACCAGAAAAATGGTGGGATGGCAACTTGATCCTGCATCATGACAATGCGCCCACACACACTTCACATCTTGTGCAGCAGTTTTTGGCCAAACATGGCACCGCTCAGTTCCAGCAGCCGCCATACTCACCAGATCTCGCACCGTGTGACTTTTTCCTATTCCCAAGGCTTAAGAAAGTTCTGAAAGGACACCAATTTGAGGCAACAGAGGACATCAAACGAAATTCGACAAAGACACTATTAGACATCCCGAAAGAGGAGTTCGCAAAATGTTTCCAACAGTGGTAGAAACGTTGGGCAAAGTGTGTAGCTGCGGAAGGGAACTGTGTTGAAGACAATTAGGGTTAAACCCCGTACGCCTTATCTACTTCATCTACTGTGGTCAGTCCGGATAATTTTTGAACAAACCTCATAAATCACACCAGGCAAATCTAAGTCACAAAATGTTCCAAGTTTAGGCATGCTCCAAAACACACCATGACAAATACTACCTGCATACAAAAAGAATGTTTACACAAACACTTAAAAAAGGTGCCGATGGTTATTCAGATAAAATAAATCTTGAAAGGTGGAAGGGTAGTCAATTACATCTCAGCTCTAAACCTTTAAACTCCAGTATTCATGCTAGGTAGAGATAAGCAAGGTAAATGCTGTTGGGACACACCATGAAACCTCTTTTATCTATCATTCCCCTATCCATTACTTTCCTACAGGATTCATTCATTCATTCACTGTGGTCTCCATATAGATCTGATACCTTTAAAATTCCCCAACAACCCTTCTTTTTTCCCCACAGTCCCTTCAGAAACAACAGACAGAGGTTTCAGTACATATACCCTGTTACATACACTTATCAACTGCAGTCTGAGGTGATACATGAGTAATTCAAGCCATAAATAATTTATTTTTTATTTCTGTGAATATTTCATCAAACCAAGGAAATGCACTCCGCTGGACACAAATGTGACTGCGCACACACACATAACATCAAAACCCCAGTTCATGTGAAATCACATATCTTTTTTGGTGTGGTGTTTAATGATGCCATCAGTTTCTGCGATTACATGACACTGGTGATTGATGAATGAATGAATATGAATAAGAAGCACTGGTGGAACAATACGGACCACGGAAAACAGAAGTATGTGGTAAAAAACATGTCCAAGTGCCACTTTAACCTATCCACCAAAACCCCACATGGACTGGCCTGGAATTGTGAGCAGACCCTATGCGGTTAGAGGCCGGTGACTAACCGCCTGATCCATGGTACAGTCCCATGTACTAAACTAGGGATGAAGGGTGCTATCTGACTTTTAAAGATGAATATGTATAACAAATCGAAGAATATTTATTACAGAATAAAGGCCACATACGATTACGTGTATTTATTTAATACTCATACCCAGCAATTGGCGCAGCAGTTTCAAACAAATAGGGCAGGGTCTGAAAACAAATGATTTCAAACCATGGATTACTGTCCATGGGCATCTACTGGCACCATGATGTGTCCACTATCTCTCAGGTTAAAGTTTAACAACTATACAAAGCAATCCTCCCTATCTCACTAAGGCACACATCAAGTGATTATTATCTCCCAACCCTTCAAAGTTGTGCAAAATGAAATCTTCTTTCTAACTGGTACACAGACGAAATGACTTATGCAAAATAGGTTACATTACTCTCAAACAAAATTTACACATTGGCATCATGGCATTGATACAATGTTCGCAGATGAACAATTATGCACAGAAGTAATATAAATTACTTCAACTCTAAATACATGTTAACCTTCTGGCTATGGAATGCAATACCCAGTGTTGTCTGCAGCGCACTGGAATTTAAATGAGGGCCGTGTAAGAGTGGACATAATGTGCTGTTGGCAACAAAGTTCGGCATTCTCAGCATCACACTGCACACTGCAAACACATGATGTATGATGCCAGAGGGTTAATGTTATTTTAAACCTTTGGCACCAAACTTAAGTGTGTGAGTTTAAGCGGATGGTGAAGGAAAATTCTGATAAATAAAATGGCCCCCATGCTCAAGGAGAAACAGCTACATATTTCAACGAACTATGTATCAGCTGAGGGCTTTGCAAGAATGCCACATCTGACAGATTTTGGGTGACAAATTTAGTTGCTTTTTGTTTTCTTATCACCGCAATGTGCAGACTATTTTGGGACCAAAAAGTTAATTTACACAGGTTACAGCACATACTTGTTATTGGAACTGGAAAGATGTTTCCGTATCAACATATGAATTTCATCTTGATGTGGAGAATCCACACCATCACCATACACAAGTCTACAGAGCAGATCCATCACTTGGCCTACTAGAATCAGATCCATGTCTTGAATATTATCCAGCAGCCCCTGTAACATTACGTTAACATGTCCACTATATCTTATGTCTAATAATCTACGTCATAAGTTAAAAAGGGATGGGCATATTAACGGCATCAAGCCCAGTGGTTAACCACATGTACTACTTGCTGTAATATTCAGAAAATGTAGCTTTTGCCAACAGAGAGCACTTAAATGTTTCATATGTTCTTCATTTTGTACAGTTATTATTTCCACATTTAGCATAAAACAACTGGTCTCTAGAATGGACGTGAAAAGTGCTCTCTTTGCAGCTCAAACTGGAGTTTTATAAGTAATTTAGAAAAACACTGGTCCTTCAAAGTTCAATATTAAAGGAAAATTGTATTCCAGTGAGTACATAACACATCACTACTACACTCTGTGTTTGTACATTTCTCTCAAGCTTCCATATTCACTTTTATCTGAGACATGTACTTTTCAAGGCAGTGGGTTATAACATCATACAGTATAATATATTTTTGCCAAGGTTTCAGAGAAATTTACTGCCTCCCCCGTCAACGTAAAAGTAAAGATGGTGGTGGCAGTTTCCTCTAAAATTCTGGTAATTAAAAGACTCTAGTGTGAGCTTTCATGCCAACAGAGTGATGCTGCTGAGGGTCGTCTTGGATATAAGATTGTGTTTTTGGATATCAGTTTCCAATGTTTCGAGACGATATAATGGTGTTACTTACAAGGACTGAACTGTCTTCTTGGACATTTCTTTTGTAAATTTTCTTTGTCTAGAATCAGATGTTTATTGAAATTAGAGAAAACTGCCAGACATTTACAGAATGTTACAACTTTAGAGGGTGGGAAAAATGAATGGAACATCGGTTATCATGCAGGTTTATGATTTCAAGAAAGAACAAAAGACATTACAGATGTAAGATTCAAACATCTCACAGATTAAAGACCTAAACCAACCAGAGAAAAGTAAACATAATGATAAGAAATGACCAGCAATAAATTACCACTAATCTCTGTGTAATAACCCAGAAGAGTGCAGTTCTTAACTACTTCATGGTGGAAGCCTGAAATCAAGCAAAAAAACAAAATTCCAAAGTCCCCACTGAAAAAGCCTACAGTCTACTATCAGAGCGAATAATCATTACAGACAAAGGTCAAAACCATCTTTGTATTCATTTTGATCAAATAAATTTCTTCCTCCAAAACAGTCAACTACACAATTCTGGAATGCTACAGCAACTCATTCATAAGAATGCAAATACAAAAAATGTCACTATTACATTTTGTATCACAATAATGCACTATATGACAGCACTTTTGGTAAGGCGACTTTTGGCCAAAACCAAATACAAGTGCTGAATCATCCCCCATACTCACCTACTAAAGCTCTCATTCTCCTTGAAGAATCCCTCCGAAGCACTTGAGGATAAAGTGACAATAGTACTGAACAGACTTGAAAAATTACTGCTAGCAATGTTTCTAAGCATGACAGAGCCAATGAAATGCATGTACTTGAGGAAGTGACCACACTTTCTGCTACTGTGTAATATACCATATTTACCATAACATAAGATACATATTCCTGAATTCATCATCTGAAAATGGACAGTCAACTTATAATTGTGAATATACATTTTCAGTACATACATTTTCCTGAAAACAAAATTTTGAAGGAGTGTAATCTCATATGCAGGGTCATATAAATATGGCACATTCTTTTTAAAATAAGTCCAGTTATTTAACTGTGGGCTCTTGGATGCTTTATATAATGTTCTACAATGCATCACACAGATAACTTTCCCAGGTCAACACTCAGATATTTAATATTATGTTTTACAGTGCACCACATGGAACACTTGTCCAAATCAGTACAGATATTGTCAACAATCAAGACACTTCACTTTATGTTACACCATGCATCAAACAGGTCACTTGCTGTAATGTCTGAATAATATTTTAATCTACACACAGAACACACACGAACATTCCCAAAGTTTAGATAACAAATTTTATGTTTTGTTGACCATGCATCTCAATTTCATTGTGTAAAGAAAGACCAACATGATGCACAAATTATTCTTATATAGTTCGTCAACCTCTACATGTTTCAGGCATATCTCGGCCCATCATCAGGAGGTACAACCGTTATGTATAAAACAGTTGGTACATATTATTCTTATGTCTCTTGTCCTGGTTGGACTGGAATTTGGATTGGAACTTCCAATCCAAATTTGGTTTGGAACTTCCAATCCAACCAGGACAACAGACAGTCATCTAAAAAGAATCATAAGTACCAACTGTTGTATACATAAAGTTGTACCTCCTGATGATGGGCCCAGTTATACTAAGAATAAGCTGTGTATCAAGTTGGTTTTTCTTTACATGTTTAGACAACAGTGACAGACATTTATAGCTCACCATCAGCAACAGAGTATGTTGTTGAAGGTGACAGGATTCAACATCACCCAAAACTCCAAGTGCTGCCCTTGCAATATTTATGCTGCAAGTTCCTATGAGAAGCAGCAGTTCCGAAATTATAGACTGAATTTGATAAGCTTCCAAATGTATAAGCATCAACCTATAACAAAAGATCTTCGTTACACATAATGAAAACTGAAGTCCAAATCACTCTTATGTGAAATATATGCAAATTCTAGGGTTCACAGACACATTGATAAAGGTACACTGTGTCTTGGTGCAGGCACACTGAGTCAAGTTTTGTTAAGTACGTAAGCTGCCTCCAATAATGCACTGAGATTCCAGTTCACTTATACAACTGTTCTACATAGAACTGTCTACGTTTTATTATTTGACTTTTACACTACAGCACTAATGTACAAAAATAGCTAATTTAGTTTTATGCAGTACTAATTGATATTGGTCTCATGATAATGATCTCTTGTGTAGTGAAGCAGGTAGGAATACAGACTATGATATTAAAGTATAAATATTTAAGGAAGAACATCGTGCATTTTGTTGGTTGAGCATTAACTGGTTATCGACAGTGCACATAACAATATTAAATACACTGTACAATTTGGCCAGGAAGCTATTTCTATTACTTTATCAACATGAAATTTTAGTTAGTCAGAAAAACCTGAACAGAAGATATGACATCTGACATGAAGGCATAGTTAGACCAACATTAAACTGGAACTTAAAGAAGCAAAATATGGAATTACAGATTGAACTAATCAAACTCATGACATCAGCAGTGCTCTCTTTTGAACATATTAATGAGCCTATAGCTTCCACAACAGGCAGGGCATGTACTAAGTGACTAGCAGGTTCTCAATGATCGAGCTACATAAAGTTAAGTCTGTCATCATAATCTTGTAGTTCCTAACGGTGAACACCGCACATAACATCTTACCTCTTTACACACACTTACATGACAGACGACTTTTGTTTTTGTAATAACATAATTTTCCAGTGGACTATAATCCAGCTCTAAAGACGTGCTTCCTAAGCAAATCAGCATCCAGTCTAACAACTAAAATATGAATTGCAGCATATGATATCATTAACCAATAAGATTACGCAGAGACAATACTAATTTTGAAATTACAATAATTACACCCCCCAATCCTCAGGAGACAGCACTGAAACCGACCAAATTCTGTGGAGAATTTGCAAAGAATTCTTGCAAAATGTTTTTGTAACACATCTAAATCATCAAGTAAATAAAATAAAAATAAAAAAAAAAAAAAACATTAATGTAGGTAACTTTAAAAGGTAAAGTTGTCCATGTCCATGATATGAAGGCATGAGGGAGTGGAGGTACAGCTCCACTCATTCTTAACCTCAGCACTAAATGGGAGTGGTCAGCCTTACACCCCAGCCCCAGCTACTTTACCCCCAGCAAAACAGCCCCGGTACCCACTGAATCAGACGCTGGGTGGGCCCCCAGAACCAGTCTGGAGATTTTGGAGAAGAGAAAATCTCTTGCCCCTGCACGGGTTCAAACCCAAATCATCCAACCCATAGCCTAGCCATTATTTAATGAACATACAAGTAAAAACAATTTTTCTTACTTAAACCACACCCTTCCTATGTATGACACAGGTGGATCAGGTGACTTAAACAGAGTTGTTGCAATCTCCAGTGCAGCTTTCATGTATTCTTTAATTGCCTGTAACAGTAAAATGATATAAGATATATAGAAGGTAAAACTGGTAATTTGCTTTCATTACAACAAAATTTCGATTATTTAAAAGAAGAAGTCAGGTCATACAAATTCTGGATTTGGTAAATTTGCTCCTTAAACACACAGTACATTCATTTCTGTATAAGTGTGAACATTTTAATAGGTAATCTTAAACGTGTGAAGCCTGTCTTCTTGCGGCCAGAGATTTTAAGCCACAACACATCACTGCTATCACTGCCCTAACCAAGGGCAGTTTATGCAAGTCAACTTCACCTGTGTTATAAACGTTACAGAAATCAGAATGTCTATCTCCTTCATTATGATTGGCCCACTATTAACTAAGCCATAAACTTTTACTTCCAATAAAACAACCCACATAATGTCAAACTTCCAATTTGTTTTCTCACACTGAGTTCTAATTTGGTTACACAGGGTTAGAACACACTTCTACCACTCTCTGTGTGCCACATTTACATAAATAATACACAATGACCCCACATCACAAGCCCCAATTTTCAAAGCAATACTCACTCACAACATGTGTAAACTTTGTGTGCAATTATAAGGAAATTCTACATTTTCAGATGACAAACTACAAAAAACTTCTTGTCTTACATTCAGGCACATATGGCACACTGCTTGGTGCTAACACATGGCCACTTGGTCTCTTTGTTAGCCATGAAAGACACGTATTTACAATTTTCCGTTACAGCAGTGGTACCATTACACATAACTCTCATATCTTTTACCAATTCCGTATTCTTAATGCTACATTTTTTTTAAACATAAGTATCTTCAGTCAATGTCTCCATTATTCATATGGATTCTGCATAATATCTCAGTTGTGGAAAAATTCAGCACAAATATGTGTAAACTGAATTTTCTGCCTTCCCACAAATCAGACGTTTTTATTTTCCAGCCTTACAAATCAGTCTTTCCATTCACCCACACAAAACCATGCATAACTGTTACATGTCCACTACATACAGTTAATGTCTAGAGAGTGTAACATAATTCAACCAACAGATTTATAGGGATATTAGAGGAGATCACACACATTTTATGATGGGAACCAATATCTGGAAATGCTTAGTTTGGTGACTAAATGCTGAACCTTGAACACGTTCCGTTTGGAAAGATGAACTGCACGTTGCTCTGAACTTAAAAGCCTGGTGCTTAATTTTATTGTTCTGGACATGAGGTACAATAAATTTAAAACAGAAAGTTCTTAAGAAGAACCAAATTTACATGTAAAATGAAAATAATAAAATTAAATTCAATGTAGAAATGCCTGCTACATCTAATAAAAAAGCTTCAGAAACATTTCACATTTTAATTTGATTCTTCTTAATTGCTAGTTTATTGCAGACCTCTATGTCCAGAACAATAAAATTAAGTAGCATCCTGTTAAGTTCCACAGCAACATGCAGTTCATTCATCCAAACCAAACGTGTTCACAGTTCAGTATTTAACAACCAAACTAAGCATTTCTGGACACCGGCTCCTATCCTAAAGCACAATGTTTCAATCCCTTCTATCATCCCAAGAAATCTGTCAGTTGAATTACAGTACACCCTGTAATTACTTTACCCACTCAAGTTTCATTTCTATACAAATGTAGTTACTACGAAGCACATTAAGCACACCAACATCATTACACTTTTACCTCATATTCATCAGAATAGTCTCCGAAATCTCCAGAATATCAGTCTAAATATAGCCTATATGAATCCTTTCTACCTTACATTTCAACATGTTACGATGATGATGATGATGGTGATGATGATAACGATGACAAAAAACTGTCCTTAACTGCAGCAGGGCCTCACAATCAGTCTCATACTACGCAGGACTGTTGATACTTCCAGTCTCTTTCTCTTAACATGGAGATATGAAATGCCTTGCTAGAGAATGGCTAATGATAGTTTTGCAAAATGTGAACATAAACAAGTGCATGGAAACAAACATGGTACCACAGTTCTTCTGTGGAACGGAAATTAATGCAATATAGGCACGACTCTATTCAAAGATGATTGGTATGTCCAGGGTGTGATGCAATATCACAGAATCCTGAAAACACAGTTGTTATTATTATCTTCAACAGAGAATGCTCTTAATTCCTTCACAAGTTCCAAGAAAGCCAAACATGCAACACAAGATAGTAAGCAACTCTAGTACACAGTAAACTAGAGACAGGTAAGAATGTAAACTTTACCTTGTTAATATACATTACAATGTGTTCATAACTCATTAACACACCCACACACCACAGACCAAACACAAGAAGAAAACAAATCCTGCAGTACTGTATGCTTATTGTAACAATACCACTGCATTACTGCCAAGTCTAATCAAATGTGACATATTAATGCCGGTCCTCACTGCCAGTAAGTAGGTATCACACAAGCAATTCACATACTGCAGGATCTAAGGTACTCACAGTGACACTGCTACAAATGAAGTCTTCTGGGATGGAAGCTGCACCCTTGGGTGAGTATATCCAGGTATAATAATGGATTGTGATGCCTTAATTTTCAAGGTTCTTCTTAGACTGCTCAGCCCTGAAGATGAAGGCACCATAATCCTTCAAAATGGCTGTAACTACTTGCCCATTCACACTGTCACATCCTCAAAGACCCTGATTTTCAACTTATATGCTCCTATACCTAACACATATACAGATACATACTGCAAGAAATACGGTGAAAGTCTTCTCTATGAGCGCTTCAGAAATGATGCCAGCCTTGATGCGATTACGTAGAACATTCTGGATCTGTTTCTTGAGTCCTGGAATAAACGAGTGGAGAAGGAGCAATATCACCACATCCAGCGGGCCAAGTTCTGATGGACTGCAAGTATTTGATATTGCTTTCAGCCAGATGTCAGCAAGTTTTTTGGAACTCAATGCTCCTGAATGTAAAGCTGATAGTACCAGTACCTGGCAGTTTCCATCCAATCCATCTACTGGATTTAAGTCCAGTTTTTTACGCAGGCCTGCTACCACCTTTCAAGGAAATAAAGAACATTTGAGGATCATTATCATACAGACGTGTTAAAAAAGAAAGCATGATATGTTATATATACCTATTCCTATAGTCATGCTCCAAGAGCCTGCTTTTAACTCAGAACAACTGTTCACTTAAGATAAAATGTAATATGTGTGGGCTTGGTCCCTAGTCCTACAAAAAGAACCAACTGAACCTAGAATCTCATCTGTAAGTGACATACAATAGCAAATTTTTCAAAAGCAATATACTTTATTTACTTGAATGCAAAATAAGGCTTTTCTGTTAAATTTAGTGCTTTAATATGAGAGGTAGTCTTAAATTTGGACATGAAGCAACAAACCGGAACATGTGCAGCCACACTAAGGCCTGCATCACCAAATCATCACGTGCAGACAAAAGAGAGATCAAAGCATGTCTAAAGTTAAATGACACAAACTTCTTTTGTTGGAATTTGTCCATTGTCTAATTTTTTAAAGAAGCACAACATTTCAAAGTTTTGGAAACCAGCTGTTTCCATTTCATGGAAAAAAGCACCTAAATCGGTGGACCCCTTAAATCAGGCTTTTCTCAGTAACTGGGCTCAAAAGAAACCCATAGCTTGTTAAGATATGCATCAGAGAACATACCAAGTCCAAGTGTAGTAACAGGATAAAAAGCTACCGAAAAATTAAAAGTCAACTACTATAAGACTCAAAAAATAAGACCTGGACCAATCCACAAATTAAAAACCATAAAACTTTCATGAGCCATGAACTCAGACTGATGAGACCACAGACACAACACAGACATCCAGGAAGAGAAGAAAGAAAAAAAAAAAAAACATGTATTTAAAATTCTTAACACTGCTAACACCATGCATGAGAACAACTGTGAATCTTCTTCATGGGTTCAAGTAAGTTCATAAACCAAGAAATATAAGTGTATTATTTAGGCAATGTGAATCATAATGGCGTGGCAAGGCATCTCACCAGATCTGGTTGTGAAGGGTTTTAACAAGTGACGTATATCCATGTATTGGAAAAGACTGATGATGATATGTTGTGTAATGGCAGTGAAGAGGATGGTAATATTAGGAGCATGTGTGAGGGAGATGAAGGCACTGACTGTGAAGATGAAGACAGTAACACTAATTGGTAAAGGAAGATAGAATCTGACATGTGTTGTGTACTAGATGTATGCAATAAAGAGTAAAATATTTTTACTTAGCAGATCTTTTATATTTGGGGGTCATCTTACATTTGGATACATACATTTTTCTATGGCAGACATGTTTTGTTTGGAGGGGGTCATCTTTAGATTAGATTCGTCTTGCATTCAGGTAAATACGGTAAAATGACACATATTTCCCACTAAAAATAGAAGGAAACTGAAAAGAATAAAACAAAAATAGTAATACACTGTCATTAACAGCAATTTGTTGATCCACAAGTCTTCAAAACAACAACAATGTACAATTTTCTAATATAAAAAAGAAATGATTTTACGCTTACCTCACTTTTAATTATGCTCGCTTGTAAAAATAAATTCATTCACACGGGTTCACATGTATGGGTACTTGGTGTTTGGACACAAAATAACAACAAATTTAAAAAAATCCCTGTTTGTAAATCAGGTACTCATATGTACAAAAATAAGTGTACTTTTGAATCAAAATAGAGAAAAGTTGTTTATCCAGTGCTGAATGATCCACAAAACTTTAGTGACTGGAAAGTGACTACAAGGCTTGTTACATTTCACTATTCCATCAACCAGCTGCAACCAGCATTGATTTCAAAAGTTTCAAAAGTGAAAGCTGATCAAGGAATACTTACAGGGTAAACTCACATAAGTGAACAGTTAAGACAGCGACAATAAAATGCGTGTCTTGGTGTACTGTTGAAATTTCAGATTATACATACACAATGTTACATAAGTTGTGATGGCAAGGGAACAGAAAGTGCAACAGGGAAAACAAGAGAGAATAGCAAGTGACAAATTAAATAGTTAGGACTCTCAATAAGGTTGCTGAGTACAGTAAGATTCACACTAAGTACGATATTTTAATATATGAAACACTGCAACATCTGGCAACCCTTTGGTCCTTGAGGCACCAGACAAACCAGCTTTATTGTATGCTGATAAACAATATAAGTGCAAACAAAACTACACTTAATAATACCATGCATACAAATAATATAATGACAGCTTAAAATATAACCTACCTCCACCAAATTCTTGATCGGCTCATCAGAAGAAATAAGAAAACCAACTATTGCTGGGAGAAACTCAGGAGGAGCTTTGTTTAGAGTTTGTAACATATGTTGGCACACCTCTGTTCTCAACATACTGTCCAAATTTAAACTGTCTAGTGCTTCCATTATTGCTGCTGTCAGTTTAAAATTTGTTTTCAAAAGTTTGCTGTAACAGAAACACCCCAGCTGAATAAGTCCTATTATCAAGTGGTGGTAACACTAGTTATTATCTGAGATTATCAACAACTTTATGTACATAAGTACAACAGCAGCCCCTGTGCAACACTACAGCTCAGCATGGGCAAACCACAGATTTCAAAATGTGGCCCACAGGATACTTTCATAACCAAAAGATTAAAAACATTAACATACAAAAATGTCAATATATCAAGAATTTTGTGACAAAGAATCAGTACCAAGTTTCTCAGCAGCAGTCTTCAATTGATAAAATTAAAACTAATAGTCCTTGAATATCACATGATATGTACATACATTGTAACAACAAAAAGTTTTTCCCATCTAACCAACTAACCAACCTAGAACCAAGTAACTAACTAGCTATAGTCTGTACTACATTCAGCTGAGACTATGTACTGGGCATCGCTGTATGCACTTTAAACGAGCAGTCACCAAGCACAGGGTGGCACATGCAATGCGAGTAACTAAAAACACCAATACTACCACTATACACTGCATACAAATGAAATCTTCACATATAAAACATATAACGATAAAAGGATGCACTTAAAGAAAAAGGCAGATATATAACATACAGTTAAACATACAAACATCTTTATACTGCCAACTTCACTGTTCCGGCATGATACATATGTACAATACCATCAGTTTCCACATCACATCACATAGCCGACACCTCAGCTCTTTTAAATATATAAGTTTTATTCTAATAATTTTATTATTACAACTTAATATTTTAATTTTACACCTACATATATCTTACAAAAACTTATCATTTGCAACCGCCAGCTAGTTTACAACCTGTTTTTACAATTTTATACAATTCTACATTGTAAAAACTATTGTACACTTGAGGGATCCCACAAAGTGAATACATTTATATTGCATTTTGCCTTACTTTGAAATAATGTACTGATGGCCCAATGATGGTCACTAATTACCAAAATGTGTAGCCATATCTAAATAAAGAAAAGCAGTTGTGTTTGATGGATAGGAAACGATTTACTTTGGAAAGTCACCAAGCAGTTACATTCACTAAAAACACATCAGTTGTTACAGCACATTCTAAATGTAATAAAGGAAACAATGGTTGATTCTACACCAACTAATACCCTAGAAAACTGGAACCTAGAACATGGCAACTTCAAGTATCAAGTAAACCCTACTCTGCAGGATGGCACCTACAGTGACCACTTCCTGTGTACTAAGTGGTTTCAATTGAACATTAAACCAGGTATAGCTAGCTAGCTAACAAACTAATTCCATGGAGTACAGCCCTTCTTGAGAAGCTAACAGTTCTATAACTAGTAAATAAATTTCCCACATTTTATTTTTAATTCAAAACATGAAAGATCACTATTAATAACCAGGTTTGCAGCCCAGATTTTTCTCAGATTATAAAACCCACTCTGCAGAAGGACCATCAAGGCCATTCCATTATAAATGTAGTTTAGACAGTGCAAAATAAGACAACCACATACCTAAGCTGTAAAGCTGCTTCATGATGCTGTTCATCACCTATAATATCAGGAAGGCAGAAAATAATCTCCCGCTGAACCTAGGGAACAAAAAATAACAAAATATGTGCAATTTATGAACAGTTTACTCACACAGCACCACCAATATGTACTGTATACCATCAGTGTGATGCCACTGTTAGCTACCTGCTTGCACATTCAACACTGCCAAATTCCAGTTCTTTCAGGATACTCTCCAGAAAGGAAAGAGGGCCTAATGTGCATGTGAGCGTGCGTGTGCATGTGTGTGTGCGTGTGTGTGTTTGTGGGTTTTTTTATAAGTACATGCTGTTGTATGGTCATATTGAAAGAATGCAAGAAAGAAGAATGGTCAAAGCAATACAATCCTGGAAATCCATTTCAAAGAGGCTGTTACGCTAAGGGCGAATTTTTATAGTTGGATTGTCTCGCATATAGGCGTGTGATTGCACAACTCTTGTCACACTTTGTGATGATGTCACTGTCACGAGTTATGTGACGTCACACGGCGCGTGCAGACACTTCGAGAACGTTCTCGTCTTTGTTCCAAGCTTGGGATGGTCGCGTCTTGCTATAGCTTGGCTTCAGTCTTTCAGGGTCAGTGCCAGTGTCTGCACGCACTTCCATGAGGAAGCATGTAATTACCACATTTCGAATAAGAGAACAAAGGGTTTTAACAGTGCTTCACCATAAGGGTGTGAATAAGAGAACAAAGGTTTCTAACAGTGCTTCACCATAAGGGTGTGTTTTTCAGTGCTAAATAGTACGAGTGTGTGTGTGTACAGCCAAGCCACAAGGGGTGGCGTACTAGCTCCGCAGTCACCAAACGCGTGCATGAATAGTGTTATATTAAAGGGTACCACAAGGGTAAATTAATGCAGTATTACATGTTTGTGGCATTCATCAAACTATAATAATTTAAGATAACTAAACTGTAAATTCATAGAGAATTTCATGAGTAGTGGCTTTAATAAGCAATGCAACAATATGCACATTAATTCAAGAAATTAAGTGCATTTATTTGTGATGTCATATATAACTATTAGTTTATCAAGGCTTCAAGTTACTCTTTATAACTGGTGTGAACTTTAATTAACCAGTGGTATTTGGTGTTATCTATTCAATTTAAACAGTTTAATATAAGCAGTTATTGTCGCATAAATAAATTCTTATTGAACCAGCTTTTTACATTGGAACAGATTGTTCAACCATACTTGTGTTCGAACCAGAGCAAACAGAGGCCAACAGGAAGACCAAAGATATGCTGGGAGGATGATGTTAAAAAAGATATACAGAGGTTAAAAGTACCAAATTGGAAGACCCTTGTCCAGGGTAGACGAAGATGGAAGGAAGTGGTTGAGAAGGCCAAAACTCTGCGCTAAGAGTTGTAGAGCTATACTAAGAAGAAGTATATGCTCTTGGGCACCTACACATAACTCCTTGCAAGTTCATGTTTACTTCCAGGACATTCATTACACCCATTTTGAATATTTAGACAATAGTTACTGACCCTGGCATGCTCCTACAACACACACAACATGGAAAAGTGTACACTGTGCCCAACTGGCATACCTGTAACGTACGATATTTCTATTAAAAATACGTTTTTGGCTATATTGGCCAGATAAGATGGCTGGCTATAAGCAGCAGGCTCAGCCACAAGTGGGTACTACAGTACTAAGGTAGCATTTAGAGACTACACCCTACAATACATGGGATGACATGGTACTGAGATTGTTATATCTGGCCAGATTGACATTACTGAGCTCTTATCTGTGCATTACATTAATAGATATGACTAGTTATGTCTACACTGGTAGTCATCTGAATTGGCTCTAGTGTGTTTATGGTACTTCAGTGTGTGTCACTAAGTCCAATGTGATGACATCACAGATATGGTAACTCTTGGTTCTGCTGTCCAAACACACACTGTTCTACTATAATCTCTACTTTAGTCACATATACTAAACATGAGTTTCAATTTGAAATACCAAGGGCATGAATTAAGTACTGTGCTGCAGTTGTTAAATGTCAGGTAGCACATAAGGCAGGACATGGCAGTGTTTTTAATCTTCACCAGACTGTTTCTACTTCTGTACATTCATGTTACAAGTAACAACCTTAAAACCTCATTAACGCTGGTGTTATGTATCGAATATATCACAAGATATTCATACATACTGGGAATATTTTTTCAAAATTTATTTAAAAAAAACCCCAAAGAGCATGTAAAATCAAAACATCAATAATATAAATACATACACCACATTAAAAAGTGTTCCCGTTACAGGCCCGGTGTGGCCCAGAGGGTGGGTAGAGGTATAGCTCTATTCTTCCATGATGGCGGCACTAGAAGGAGGTGAGTGGTCAGCAGCATGCCCCGGCAGCACTTTACCCCCGGGAAAGACCCGGTACCCATTTTACAGGAGGCTGGGTGGACCCCAGGGCCGGTCTGGTCAGGCAGAAAATCTTGTCCCCACCGAGATTCAATCCCGGACCGTCCAGCCCGTAGTCAATTGCTATACCGACTGAGCTACCCGGCCCACTACATCACATTAAAAGTGCCTTTAAAACCATTTACCAACATGTTTTGTTCATACTTGAGGCCAAGGGAGTAGCTTCAGAAGTAAACAATGCACTATTTATTAGCATTATTTATTTGGTGCAAGAAAGATTTAATACGTTTCTTGAATGTCACCAACTTCAAAGGCCCTGCAAAGCCTTTTTCAATCTTTGAATTTTGACTTCAAAAAATGGGAAAGGAGGCATACCCCTTACAAATTCCTATCTGTATGTTGTGACAGAAAAGAAGCCTAAATTAGTCCCTTGCATTAGCCATTTTTTGAAGCTCCTTCTCCCCCCTTTTAGAGGAATACATGTTGTAAATGAATATTCTGCCAGCTCACATGCCAGTTGCAATTTATTATTACTCAAGGATGATTCATTTACAATAACATCTTCAAATTCACTGCCCAGTAAAGACTGTCTTCATAACTGAGCTGTAAAAAAAGTCTCCAATGCATTTGTTTTTATTGTTTCTTCTACTCATTTTTCCAAACACCTCAGTCTGTTTCTAACAAACAGAAACAATTGTAAAATCAGACTTACTTTAATAAAACACTAAACTGAAACTAAAATAAAAACCAGAGCAAGACTGTAGATTCAGTTCTTGTAGGATGTAACACTGTGTCAGCAGGTTACCTCCCAGCATATCACAGGATCACAGATGAAGGCACTATGATCCTTTCAAATGTTCGGAACTAAATCAATAACACAATGTTATATCTCAGAAGACATGAATCTTCATTAACACCATTGTGAGAACCTCAAATCTTCCAAACTAAGATTATTTCCTAATGGCCTTGCCCAGATGATTTCGTCTGAAGAACCAGAAAGCACATGAAGAAATACATCATGATTTTGTTTTCAAATCAAGTCTCTTACTGTCAGAGCTCACCATTACTATACCCTCACAGCGCGTCACCTGGCTGCAAGGGGGCACTCTATTCTCCTCCCCATACAGTGGACATGAATGGAGTGGGATGGGAAAGGACCCTAGTACTATACCAGTGTCAGACAGTGAAATCCAATACTTTGGTCAGCTATATATTACAGCCCCACTGCAAATCATGACAGCTGAATAATGAACTTACAGGGGTTGTGTGATATACAAGGACAGGCTGAAAAGTGTTGCCTCCTCCGTCCTATTCTTGTTGAGGAATGTAACCAGGACAAAACCAGTTCCATGAAGTCATGTGCTCTCTCCCCTCCAACATATGTAACCTTGAACCCACAGCTATTCATAACTCCTGTTCAGTGACAGTCAAAATGGAAGGCTGTGAGGACATGCACTTCCAACAACATACTTTTTTTTAGTTCCTGACCGTGGAAAAAATTACTCCCTTTGACATTCATTGCCATATGCAGGCAGTGTATGGGGATAAATGTATTGATGTTAGCACAGTTAGTTGGGTATGGCTCTTTGCACAAGAAGATGCGAGGGAAGAAAGTTTGTGTGACAAAGCAAGGTCGGGGAGGCCAGTGACTGCAACAGACGAGTCTCATCAAGAATGCGAGTCTCATCAGAATGCGAGTCTCATCAGAATGCGTTGAAGAAATGATTTGTATTGGAATTGGTGAAGATTATGTGGAAAAGTGGTTATGCACAGTTGTAATAAAGGGTAAAGTACATTTATTTTTTTGTTTCACTTAAATATCTACCTTCCTTCATTATTTATTTTGCTGGAAGCAAAACTTTACAGCCCACCTACATAATTCACAGTGCAGCCCTAACAGACAGCTCGGCCGATTGCTAGATTCTTGCACTGGCTATCAGAGAGGGATGGGAAATTATGAACTAGCACCTTGTGAAGGGTGCTGGTGAACAAGCAGCTTAGAGGATGGCCAGAACATGGTGGCTTCCTGATAGGGAAAAAATTACATAACAAACACGTATGACCCAATATTTTTGAAGACACACAAAATCCCATCCCATTTTGCATGCAGACATGAAAGCACATACATGCTCAAGTCCTGTTCCTTTTATCTTTCACTCTCTTCCACACCAATCATGGCAAAGACACTAAGAACAAATGTCTTGTGAGGGAGCTGGTGAACAAACAGGTTAGGGGATGACAAAACATGGTGGTGTGCTGATAGGGAAAAAATTATGTAACGAACACCTGTGGCCCATTGTTTTTTAACACAAAACAAATTCCTTTCCTACTACATATGTGGGCACGCAAAAGTGTTAACCCCTCAAACTCTATTCCCTTTATCTTTCACCCTGTCTTCCACACAAACCACAACAAAGACACTACGAGTTCCTTGCATTAATGTTCATATTGCATTAAACCGGTTTTGGTAGTCAGACTATTTGTAGGTGGCAATGTGTGGACTGTTTAGAAATGTGTTTGTTGAACTAAAATTCTCAAAGAAAGAAAGGATATTAATTCACAATATGTGCTAATAAAACTCCTGGTAACACAACCAATTATCCAGGTGCCATTGTAACCTGACAGCTGGGATTTGTCAAGCCTCGATGCAAGGAAATGCAGCTCATGTTTTATCTTTATATAGATAATACCAAGTTTTAGGGCACTGATTTTTAAGCTCCAAGGGTCAAATGTTCTTTTAAATGACATGGAAAATCCTCTTAAGTCCATTCACTAATTATTTATGACAATAAAAACACCTCAGTTTTTGCTAGCCCAGGGAAGCTAATTTGCCAACAGAGAAAACCCACCAAGTGCACATTTGGACTTTGTGGGTTTTTCTTGTATGTCCACAATATACAGCATGTGTGCAGGTAGGCATGTGAGTGCCTGCAAACTTAACCTCTATCTGACCAGGTTGGTATTTAAATTTTAGTGGGTGATTTATTAAAAATATATTTGAAAAGAAAAAGACAAAATTTAAAAAAAAAAAAACAAAAATTTAAGGAAAATAAAACAGAGATTATGCAGCATTCCATAAAAATGCAGTAAATTTTCTTGTTGCCTAAATATACAAAATGTATTTCAGGGGTGTTTTTTTACATGCATTTACATAAGCAAATGCAGTTCTTTTGAAGGTTAAAAGACTCAGTCCTGAAAGCATCCTTAACATTGAACTAAGTAACCCTTGTCACACAGGAACATAAGATTTCACTTGTTCAGTACTACTGAGTCCATGACTAATTTTTAACTGAGGGCAATATGTCAGCATACAGAATTAGGGGATTTTATATCTCCAAGTGTACAGAAATTTTATTATTTCCAGCCATCAGACTTATCAACAGAAGTAATATTAGATAGCTTGTTGGTCCATCAACTTCCCACACGACTGTGTCTGCAAAGCCTGTGCTTTTTAAGACTGTCGATAACATAGCGAAAAGTTTCAACTGACCAATTAATTGTTCTCACGTCACTTTTTCATATGGCATCACTGAACCGGAGACAGCCTTACATATCGTAAGGTGCCTGCAACAGCAATGCAATCCCAGACAAGCTGGATGCAGCTCTTAACTCTTTAACACAACTTGGTCAGCTGTTAAAAAGTGTACAGAAACACACACACTCACATACAGACAGTATTAAAGAGCCCATAAGCCTATTTTCTTTACTTTCTTTCCTCATCTTTTGTTAGGAATGTAAAGACAGCAAAAAATATATATTTTAAACTAGAACTCACTGGTAAAGGTGCAGCATCCAAAACAGCAAAGAGACGTTCATTCAGTATGTTGCCATCCACAATGCAATCAAGAAGGCGCATTTGTCGGAGAATAATTCGAATCCAAGGTATATCTTCTGAAGCACCTGGATCACTAAAAGAAAAATCGTATCACTTACATACAACAGACTGCTGTGAATATAATCTGTCTCTGTACATACAAAAAATTGAAAAAAGTAATTGTAATTATATGTGATTTAACAAAGTTCTTTCAAATCCAATTTTTAAAACCAGCTATGAACATATCATACTAAACATACTGAAAAATAAAATCTCCATTTTCATAAATAACTCATCCCACTTAGACCCAAAAATCTTCAACAGCACCCTATTTTGAAATACACTCAGCCCACGTTCATCCCTTAGTGTGACAGACCAAGCTTCACACCCACATACAACAACAGGCATACTTATAGTTCTAAACATTTCAATCTTTACATTGTCAAAGAGCAAACCTGAAGACAAAAGATTCTGGACCAAAGTCACCATAACACAGAAAGTATAAAAACTTAAACTCAGGATCTCAAAACAACATAGTGTGAAAATGTGAATCTCAAAGCAACAAAATGGGGGGGCATAGATCTCAGAGCAATGCGTAGTATGAGAGTATGAATGCCCAAGCCAAACAGTGTGAGGGTATGGATATCAAAGCAAAATAGTTTCAGAGTGTGGATCTCAAAGCAACATAGTGTGACAGCATGGATTTCAAAACAAAATAGCGTGAGAGTGTGGATTTCAAAGCAACATAGTTTAAGGGTGTAGATCTACAAGCAAAATAGTGTGTGAGCAAGGACCTCAAAGCAATATAGTGTGACAGTGTGAATACCAAAGCAAAATAATGTGAGTGTGTGAATCTCAAAGCAACATAATGTGAGGGTGTAGATCTCAAAGCAACATACTGTGAGAATGTGCATCTCAAAACAACTTGGAATGAGTGTGTGGATCTTAAAGAAACACAGTGTGAGTAAATGGAATTCAAAGGAGCATAGTGTGAGAGTGTGGATCTCAGAACAACACAGTGTGAGTGTGTGGATCTCAAAGCAACATAATGTGAGGGTGTAGATCTCAAAAAAACATAGTGTGAGAGTGTGGTTCTTAAAGCAACGTAGTGTGGAAGTGTGGATCTCAAAACAACATAGCATGAGAATGTGGATCTCAAAGCAATAAAGAGCGATAGTGTGGATCTCAAAGTAACATAGGGTGAGGGTGTCTATTCAATTCAGCTACCGTACTTACTTGAATGAAAGACGAGATTTTCCCCCAAATTTGCTGCTTAAATATGTAACATTTTCTTAAATTTGCATACGAAGCACTCAATCAGACCATAGGAAGCCAAACTATGGCCTGCATCACCGAATTGTCGTGTGTAGACAAAATGGAGAACATAGCAAGGCTAAAGTTAACTAATACAAACTGATGAAGGCACTGACTGTGCAGATGGAGACAGTGACACTGATTGGTAAAGATACACTGAATCTGACATACTCCATGTATTATGTGCATGAAATTCATAGTACAATACTTTTTTCTTAGCAGACTTCTATTGGGGGGGGG
>Ga0123352_10002380_pt1 | contig 26128 bp, 10 predicted proteins | sample TergutLab28metaG_FD_89700 | JGI IMG/M metagenome (GOLD analysis project Ga0123352, IMG submission 89700) | Labiotermes labralis P1 segment gut microbial communities from Petit-Saut dam, French Guiana - Lab288 P1 | ecosystem: Host-associated > Arthropoda: Insects > Digestive system > Gut ...
CACCACATGCAGTAATACGTCTTGTTCTCCTGAAGATGGGCATAATGATGCCCGAAACATGTTGAGATATTGTTAAAAATAAACATCTGTTGCATCTTGTTGGTTTTCTCTCTCATTTCACAAATAAAGCACTGTTCCGTGTTAAAATGAGAAGATTTGCAGGTCGGTTGGTTTCTACGTTGTTAGTAACGCTGTCCCAGCTCTGTATGTTGTTCAGTGTCTGATGAAAGTAAGAGGAGCATTGCTGCTAGCGATCTGGGTGGAACTGCGGATGAGTCGTTGTTGGCCCATTTCTGGATACCTTCCCCTCTTGCACCAGGAGAACATGACAACTGTCCGCATCTAATTTTCGGTACATTCTGAGATTTAGCAGGGTGGGTGATATTGCATGAGTACTTTCCGTTCTGTTTCGTCGGTACAATCCGGCCAGTTCGCGGGAGTCGTAAAGATAAGGTTTTATGTGCATGAAATGGGAGGTTGATGGTGAATAGGATGGTTGATGTGTTGAGATCCCTGAACAAACAACCGTACGTAAGACCTTGTTGACTTGCTTGGTCAAGAGTGAGCTATTTCAGTATGTGTTTTTTAAATATTAGGTGAACTGCTTGAAATAGCCGACTGCCGCATGTTGTGGTAAGAAAGCTATACAGAAGTGGTGCAGTGCGGCGTGCATTGTAATATTACATACAGGGTGAGCGTAAAGTCCTTCCCTGATTACAAAACATTTATTACAAGAAAACTACTGTACGTGGAATACAAACATTTTTTTTCTTCAAAATGTAACTCAAGAAGTTTTTTTTTTAAACATATTAGTACACTTCAACATGTACTACTTTTGTTGCACGGAGAACGTCTAATCGATAATCAGTTTCTCTCCTCGTGTTCTCCAACATGTCTTCAGTTAGAGCTGTCACTTCTGTTAAGGTCACCAACACTGCCAGTCCCTGCAAACTTTGAATACCACGCTTCGATGCTTTTAACATCTGGCGGAGGTCGTCCGTACTCATTTCTGAATTTCCGTTGCACTGAGACAGGTGATTTTGTTTCGTGATACCACAAAACACAGTGGGCTTTCTCCTTCATTGACGCCATTTTGACAGTAGCAGGTTATGCAACTGTAACGTAACAATAAACACATGACATAAAATTTTAGAAACTAACTTAAGTAATGGTAACAAAAATATGTATTCCACGTAGTTTTCTTGTAATAAATGTCTGTAAGCAGGGAAAGACTGTACTTACCCTGTAGAATCGTAAATTATCCACGCTGGCTATTACCACGTAGTTCATTTGTACTTGAATTTAGCCAGGAAAGAATACATTTTAAACCCTACTTCGGTTCCTTAAACTGAATAAATTGCATGTGGTGTACTTAACAGGGCGTTCTTTGCTTTCAAAATGTTACGGGATTGCACGATACACGCGAACGGGTAAGTTTGATGTCATTTTTGCTCACAAGAAAAGCGCTTCCTTCTCAGCGCCGATATTCACAAGACTGACCTCTGCTCGGCAGAATTATGTACAGGTCTGTTGTACTGAATCGCACCGAAATCGGACAGAACACGTGGAAAGCACGGTTAGAAATTTCTTTGCACCCTTAAGTAATGTACGTCATTCACTCGCCGATTTTAACGGAATCAGAAGAATCACTAATTACATTTCTTGTGGTAATCTCATATGCCGAGTTCTATCCAAATGGGACAAAAAATATATAAAATATGTCAAAATTACATGTGCGCACCTAATGACTTTTATTGCTAAATAGTTCTTATGTGCGTCATCCCCGTTGTGTGTTGTACAATCGTTTGGTAATGTTAGTGCGTGGCACTTACGTTTAACACAACTGTTTTATTTGGCTATTATAGGACGTTACAACTACATGTTTCGGCCCTATCCGTGGGCCATCTTCAGGTTGCATCACGAGACTTAGAGTAAGCTACATTAATATGTTATCTATTGGTAATAGGAAGTTTGGAGAGCTCTCCTTATTGCTGTGGGCACTTACGTCTAACACAACTGTTTTATTGGCTATTATAGGAGGTTAAACTACATGTTTCGGCCCTATCCGTGGGCCATCTTCAGGTTGTATCACGAGACTTAGAGTAAGCTACATTAATATGTTATCTATTGGTAATAGGAAGTTTGGAGAGCTTAGAGTAAGCTACATTAATATGTTATCTATTGGTAATAGGAAGTTTGGAGAGCTCTCCGAACTTCCTATTACCAATAGATAACATATTAATGTAGCTTACTCTAAGTCTCGTGATACAACCCGTGCCGAAACATGTAGTTTGTAACCTCCTATAATAGCCAATAAAACAGTTGTGTTAGACGTAAGTGCCACGCACTAACATTACCAAACGAGTGCTGAATAGATTTTAACGAAACTCGCGTTAGTCAACGGCGTTAGATGATGGGGATCTCCGGTGCTGAATTTCACCCAGCTCGGTGAAGAAATACGGAGAGTGCGGGTAGAAATTAATTCACGTGCACGAGAAAAGTATCCTACTCGCAACCCCTTGTTTTCGTTGTCAAACACCCCCCTCCTCCTGCCACCCCTCTTCGCATACTACCTGTGTTGTGCGTTATTACACGGTATACGCGTCGAGTTTTCCAACCTTTGGATGTTTTGAATGAAACTGTAACATTTTTCGCGATAAAAAAATAATTGAAGGTGCCTTTAGCATTTTACCGGTCACCCTCTGGTGGATGATCCCGAGGTGTGAACACCTCTAGTATGAAAAGTTGCGTGATCCTGAGGCAGTTGCGTTCAGCTGTTATTTTCACAAACAATTTTTCTAATGGTCGTCGTAATGATGAACGCAAATCTCTTTTTTCCAATTGGTTTCCCCATCAGAATTTTGAGTTACACGTCCAGTCCGTCATAACTGCCTTTATAATCACTACCTACTGCTTTGACAATTCTAGTTCAGCTCTGTAAATCACAATAATATCCTTTTTAAAAAAAAACTAATGTAAAAATAGTTTAAATATTCTTTTAATGCACGGATATGGAACTTTTTTTTTTTTTGCTCTATTGGTACACTTTCACAGATATTTTCTGCACTGTTCCATGGTTTATGTTAAGGCTGATTGTAGTTGCTAATCATGTTTTCTGCATGTTGTTAGTTCATTTGAAATGCCATATGGAGATATGGTGTTGTGGGCTTCCTCATCAGGTCACTCGACTGTCTCAATTTGTACAGAACGTGTTTCTGAAGATAATTCTACTATGTAGCCATTTTAGGTATTACAGTTAGTAGGTTTTAATACCTTGTTTGATACTCATTGCATGTCACATTGCTACTTACATCGTTACTTTGATTTGTCAATTACTGTCAACACTAAAATACTTTGTAGGATGACCCTCTTATTTTCAGTTTTTTTAAAAATTGCTATGATGACAAAGTATGAGTAAGTGTAACATAAATTCTTAACCTTGACAGAAGGAGAGAGCAACTTCTTCACGTCCCACCCACTTACCCTGGGGGAGAAAAGTTCGCAGAATCAGTTGAATGGGCAGCTGGGTGGCCCTCAGATAGTGTTGGTGCTTTGGAAAAGAAAATGTCCCTTTAACTTGGCTGGAATTGAGCCTGAATCTCTGGTTTCTCGTGTACTCACTGAACTGTCCAGGCCTTTGAATGCCACTGTAACGTATTGTTATACAGAATTTGTAAGTCCAAACATTACTTCTGCCCCAGAAATTGGCACGGTTGCCATGTTACTATTGTCGATGTTCCAGAGTTGAGAAGTATGAAGATAATTTCAATTATACATTGTTCAAATTGAGTTTCATAAAAAGTTATTAATACTGGTTTGTATGTTGGTTCCTGTAGGTCAAAATGTTTCTGTGCAACTTGCTGACAGAATAGTGTCCTAATTGTTTCATTTTTGTTTCAGGGTTTTCAAGAAAAGTTCTCCAAATGGGAAGGTGAGTGAACAGGTACTTGCCATGGTAAGTTTTGTGAAGAAGGGTATTTTGCATGTTTCTGAGTAGGCACCCATATAAAGATATTATTTTTCCATAGAATACTGATTCTCAGACTTCTTGTCCATGATTCACAGTCATAAACTGCATCTGCCTTGTGAGGCCCACAGCACTATACTAGGTTCCCCTGTGCATGCCATAATGGCATATGGGGAGTGAAGGTGTAGCTCCCCACATTCGTAACCTGAGCAGTAGATGGAGGTGAGCGGTCAGCTCACGCCTCACTTGCAGTACCTCCAGTTAAAGCACCTCTAGGACCCTTTGAATGGGATGTGCTTGGGTGGACCCCACAGCTGGTACAGTTGCTTCAGAGAGGAGGTAAACCCCTTGTCCTGCTGGGAATGAATCCATGATTACTTGGATGTCCAGCTTAACCTCGTCAGTATACCAACCACACTGTCTCACCTACCCAGTCAGTTTGAAAAATTTTTCTATTGTATGAGTATTGTGTGCATTTTTCACTTATCATGCTATTGCAATCTAACCTTCCGAGCACAACTGCCTTCTCTTAACATTTTGTAGAGTTGTACATGTAAATTGAGAAGTTTTGCAATAAGTAAATTTATGCATTACTTTGTTTTATGTTTTTTTGCAGATCACGGTTTATCTGGGCAAAAGAGACTTTGTGGACCACATAACACATGTAGATCCTATAGGTAAGAGAGATGTTAAAATGTGCTGCAATCATATTGCAGTACAGAAAAGTTTCTGAGCTTATTGTATCTGTGTCATTTATTGTAATCCTGCATTTTTCTTATGTAAGAGGAAAGACAGGAAAGAAGCTTTAAGTACACTTTTATTGTCATAGTGTTGCTGTAGCAGAGTTGATTTCAGTGACTGTACATACAGTATTAGAAACACTTGCTGTTGAAATAGCACAGTTTAAGACAGTAAAGTATTAGATGTAGGTTCTAATACAACTTGTGTGCTACCACCAGTACATATGTTCGTAATATTCCACTGGTTCATTATTTATCATAAACATAGGATAATATTTTGCACAGTGTACATATAATTTCAAGATCCTGTATCAGATGACACTATATGAAAGTAGTGTTACACATTTTCGAGTCTTGTTATATTGTCCAGATATCACTAAATGTTTCAGTCCTACGATGCAACTTGTAGCAAGTTTTTGTGTATGAATAATATCCATTAGTGTTTCAACCTCATAGGTGCACATAACTTCCATATTTCTGTTTTGAAGATGCATTACAAGGTACTGTATCCTGTCTTCTGCTTCGTCTTCCTGATAGCTAGTGTTGTAATGTTGCAGGCTATAATTAAGTCATGGTACAGACAGCAGGCAGCTTGATAGTTGTATTTTAAGAAGAAAATCTGTCTGTTTGTAGATCAAAAGGTGCAGTGGGGAGAATGTGAGGAGAGTGTTGGATATAGAACAGGGCAGAATAGCAAGTGTATTAACGCTGTTGTGACTATTTATTTAGATGGCGTGGTTCTTATTGACCCTGATTATGTGAAGGAACGAAAGGTGTTTGGGCATGTCCTGGCAGCATTCCGTTATGGACGGGAGGATCTAGATGTCCTGGGGCTTACATTCCGTAAGGATTTATACCTGGCTGCAGAACAGATATTTCCTCAGGATGGTTGCTCCAAGCGACCGCTTACACGACTACAGGTACATCTACATTAGAGACTGGCTATTCTGGCTGATGTTTTTCATGGATTTCCTTACTGTCTTCAGGAGAAAGGTTGGATAGTTTCTTAGATACAGGCCTTGACCACTTTGTGCCCTTCCTCTCCAGCATTTGTAATCTTTTCGATTTGTAAGTACGTTTGTGCAGTTTGTGCAGCATTAATAAATAACTTAACCCTTTAAACGCTGAGTTAAATCCCATCTGCCATCTGCTAGCATTATTAGGATTTCATCCTATTTTTCACGTTAGCAGGATAAGGGTTAATATTACAACTCCATATAAGGTCTATGAGTATTTTAGTGTTGGTACTTTAAGGGTTGGTGAATTTAATGATGTTGTTTTGAGTTCAAAGGCTATTTTGTAAACATTGAAGAAAGTGTGTGGGCCACATATTTAGAGCATCTGAATTATTTTGCATGAATTTGATAGAAAGACTTTTTTGTTTAATTTGAAGATTTTTCCCTGCTTTTGCCTGTGGGGACTATATGCCACCTAGAGCTTGCCACCTAGAGCTTGCCACCTAGAGCTTTAATATTTGATGCAGGAGTACTAACCAACTGCAGAGCAATACTGTATTTATTGTGAGTTGGGTGCATCCTGTTTGAGTTAAATCTCTCATTGTCATTACCGAGATCCTTACATCGGAGTGAGATATGTGCCTTAAAATTATGAGCCATGTGCCAAAGAAATATTTGCAGCAATTGTCTCGGGTGTATTTCGCCTACATTTGAAGCTACTGATTTGAAGTCCTAATCAAATAATGCCGTTTTGTCTCCCGAACATTATGATGTGCTTTCAAGGGTTGCTGTATTTGAGGTTTCTGCAGTTTGTTTCCATTCCATGAATTTGGGTACAATATACAGAAGTGAGTGTGTCAAGAGGATGTGAAGTGTTTGCATCATTATTCATTTTCAAGGCAGATATATAGAATTGTTTTGATTAGGACAGTTCAAACTCAGTGGCGAAGTCATGAAGTAAAGGTCCAAACTCACCTCATTGTTACCTTACATGTACAATTCCTGCCCATTTTTAAATGAGGTATAGAAACTCAGCATGTAAGGATGATCTGACCATGCAACAGGGTCACTATTTCACCAGTTTTTTTTTTTTTGTGTTGATGGAGTAAGCTTCTTTCAGGAGCGTCTGATCAAAAAGTTGGGACCAAATGCTTATCCGTTCTACTTTGAGCTGCCTCCTCACTGTCCAGCATCTGTCACACTTCAGCCAGCACCGGGAGACACTGGTAAACCCTGTGGTGTTGACTATGAACTGAAGGCATTTGTTGGAGAGACACTAGATGACAAACCTCACAAAAGGTGAGTGTTCTTTTTGTTACATATGATTTTTGTTTAAACATAAGGATGTGGAGCTGGAAACACATTATTCAATTTAAAAATTGGTACAATTTTTCTTTTCCAAACCACTAAAGACTGAACTGTATAAAACATTGAATGTATTGGTGTTTGTATGTGGGTGTGGAACATAGGCAATGACTTTGAAGAATAAGTATGCACTGCAAGTGGTTTCTGAAAACCAAGTATGCGGGAAAACGTTAACATGTGGGAGGGATGAAGTAAGTGGTGAATGGATGATATGATATGAAGAAGAACTTGTTTGTTGATACTGGTCATTAATGTAGTGAGCTCAAGAATATCATTGTGACCTTATATTGCAAGTCAGTATAGGGATAAGGGAAATATGTACAGAATTCTGATAGGTTAACCACTTCAGCAGCAAGCACTTGAAATCTGGAGAGGGGAGGATCACATTGAGATGAGTAAAACAGTTTGTAAGGTGGGCCACTGGTGGTCTGTCATATTAGCGGTGCTGTGTCAGGATGGGTGATAAGAGATGTCTGGGGTTATAGACTAAGCAAAAATCTGTAGATTAAGCTTTGTTTCTTCTGCAGTTAAAATTCATGTCCATAGTAGGAGAATAAAAATGTGCAGACCAACATGCACATGAGTGTGTGTGTGCATGCACATGTGTGCGTGTGTGTGTGTGTGTGTGAAAGAGAATGAGAATGCACAAGTGAATGTTTCTGTGTATTTTCATGGCAGTTGATGTGCACCACTCTATAAAATCCACACAGATACTCTGTGTTATTGAAGTGCTAGAATTTCTCTGTACAATATTTGTAATAAAGAGTGAGTGTAATAGAGGAGGCCTGTAGAAGAGGTGGAATGATAAAGCACAGAGTACACTGTATGACAGATGGGTATTTGTTGAATGTTCTTTGATAGCCCATTCATGTGTTGGAAACATGACTGTATAGAGTGAATTAATTGGTGAGTTATGAGGTTTTCATGGCAGTGTAACTGAGGATTCTGTCTTCTGGGATATGTTACTGTATCATGGAGTAATGACATCCCAACATTTGAAAGGAACATCCCGCGTTATTAATACAAGTAATATTCGTATGGGCCTAGGAGTTTGTGGATAAATTCGTGAAATGTATTAACATACATTTAATTGAACAATAAGGATGGGTGTAGTATGCACATATTCTGTATTCCATGTGTATGCATGTTAGAATGTCCATATATATATTTAACTGCTTAAATACCTGCATTGCCAAACTGAACACATATTGGAAAACACCCCTGTAAATTCATTTTATGTATTTAGGCAAGAAGGAAATGTGCATTTTTAGGACACGCTGTGTAATTTCTATTTTGTTTTCCAGAAAATGTGATTTATTTCTCAATTTTGTCTTACTGTGTTGTTAAATAATTCACTTTTCGTAACCATGTTCTAAAATTTAAATATCTACCCTAACTGATGAAAGGATGTACCATAACTGAACTTCAGGTTGCGTCCAGTAACGTAGAAAGTCAGTTGGTGACCACTGTAATGCTCTGCTTCTCCCTCTTGTTACCACTTAATTTTATTCAAAAGTAACACAGATGAAAGTAATACCATATTACTGTCTGAACATGGATTTATCTAAAGATTGTGTAAGTTATTACCGTCGAACTTGGTTATGATGAACTTGGTGTGTGCGACACCTTGGCTAAAATTCTTTACATTCAGTGGTAGCAGCTAATTCCGTGCAAGGCACGTGGTTTTCTGCCTTGATTGTGACATACCTAAGATTATCTGCCTCAGAAATAATGACATTGCCAGTCATTCAGTCTTTCCAATATAATTTTCCAAGAAGTAGGCAATTTTGAGAATTCTGCCATCTCCTCATCCTTTTGAGAATTCTGCCATCTCCTCGTCCTTGAGAGGGCAAGCCCTCTATGCTGTCAGGTAGCTACATAAATTCCAGGCATGGGAAATGACAATAGTAACGGTAATTCACTTTTTGCATAAGGTAGCCCTCTACGTTTCCACTCCTGCAGTTAGCTGGAGACTGGTAACATGATAACATGGCTACAGTCACGAATAAGACAAAGGTTTTGAGCATCAAAGGAAAAGTTAAAGCAGTATCGCAAATAGAAGATGAAAAAAAGGAAGCTGATGTGTGTTGGAAATATGGTCTTATATATTCTAGAAACCAAACAATCTGGAAAAACAGGACCAAAATTATTAGTGTGTTTGAACGGACCAGATTGAGAAAAACAATTTTGAAAACCTTAACAAAGCGACGTCAGTTCAAGCGGTGCTTAAGTGTTTTAAGTAACAGATACGTTAACATTGTACCAGTGAGTGTCTTCTCTTCTCATTATAACTTTCGTTCTTCCTAACTTTTAGGGTTAAGTTAATGTATTTTTGTTGTGTAAACCAGTAATACCATATTACTGTCTCAACATGGAAATTTACATTTATAGATGAATAATTCTTATTATTTCTGAATTGTAATTGTAATTTAAATATGAAATCGTAGCGTGAACATTAAGTAATCTGCCAGCAGGCCTGTATTTTACCTTGAAATATTTCTCCTTCACGTTTACCACACACCTTGCTTAGAGCAACACTCGATCATAAGAAACACAATTTATTAGGTCCCTTTGATGATGTTATAACTGAGTTTGACTGTAATTATGCTGCAGTAACAGTGTTTCTGGAACAGTTAGTAGTTTCTTACCTGGACAAGAATTTACATCAGCACTCAAACCTTCCACTGGGTCATTGTTGGAGAGTTCTCAGTCTTTTTCATACCCTGTCAGCCTGTTTCACTAGGAATAGCATCCTAACTTTGATGATACTGAAAATCCAGTTTTGTGTTGTTATCAGTTAAAGTAACGGAGATTTGTGTAATTTCAGTGGCTGAAACACTGTGTGGCTTGAAGTACAGTTTATTCTTCCTACTAGTGAAAAGGAGTTCAGTGCTACAGATGTTTGATGCACACAACTGATATTTATTATGTAATGTATTATTTTACAATGTAAAACAGCAATTTTTCAAATGATGTGATAGGAATTCAGTTCGTCTGGCAATTAGAAAGATTATGTATGCACCAAGTAAACAGGGTGAGCAGCCATCGGTGGAAGTGAGCAAGGAGTTCATGATGAGTCCCAATAAACTGCACCTAGAGGCCTCTCTTGACAAAGAGGTAAGCCGGCTGTGAGTTCAGTAAGTGAGGTAGAGTAAGTTAAAACTTCCTGAGAGCATGTTTTAGAGATATACTTAGCTCAGTCATGTCCAGCCACCAGAAACACTGGAACATACAGATGTCAAGCACTGGATGCCTTCCTCATAGAATTCCATGGTTTGCAGTTTAAAAAACCAGTGGCATGTGGTATGTTGCATGTGTTAAGTGTTTTAGGTGGGAAGATATGGAAACACCACAGAGATATAGAATGGTGCACCCTTCTCTGGTTTGTACTGAACCATGATCTCTGGCTGTCACTACAGGGGAATCTCCCATGTAGTGTGGCACCGAGGTCCAATTCTGTGCACTTGTTCTGTAAGTGACATTGTTCCTCGTTCAAAAGGAAGTAATGGATGATCAGTACAGAGCCTTTTAAAAACAACAGTCGAAGTGCTTTTGTGTCATGTTGAACAGTTAATGCCTTGTGTTATGACAGGTAACTTTATGACAAATATTTCATGATGAGTAACTTTGTAGGCATTAATAAGTTATGTGTAAGTCTGATTAAAAAGACCTGTTCAGCGTATAAAAATAAAATGGAAGTTAGACATTAATAAATAAAATTGTATTTTAATATATTTATTTTCATTATTTTTAACTTCTGGTTATGATGTATTTTTGGATTTGAGTGAATATTTGCACTGCAGAAGTATCTAACAGAGTCTTCAGTATAGAGATGAAACAGCCATTTTTTTTTATTTTGTAAATCAGATGTCAGTTGAGACTGGTGTTTCACATCTTATATTGCTGAATTCGCTAATTCTGAAATAACTGATTTTCTTACAGTGCATTCGGTCACATTTTACACTTTACAGCTCTGTCTTTGTTTGGGAATATATGACATGTTCTGTTTTTAAATGAAAACAACGGTAAATATAAGCTGCTGTTAAATAAGTTTATTACTAACAAATTGCAGTTGTCCATGAATAGAGAAATACTCTTACGTGTTTTGTCTATAAATAATAGCCACAACACACTGGAGTGGTACTCTATTCATGGACAAGTGCAAATTGATGGTAATAAACTTACTGTTGTGTTTCAATTGCGTGGACGATTTACATTATTTTTTAAGCTGAACTTATTGTCCAATAATTGTGAAAATATCAACATTTCCAAAATTTTTGACTGACTAATGCAGAATTCTGACATGGCAGATGAAAATGAATGCTTAAAGTAAAATGGCACTGTCCCCCCACCTACCCCACACCCCACCCCCCTGTTTTTTGTGATTATACTGACTCTGTTTTTTGTGTGGCAGTTGTATCACCATGGGGAGAACATTGCTGTCAATGTCCATATAGCAAACAATTCAAATAGAACCGTCAAGAAAATTAAAGTTTCTGGTAAGTACACATGAACTGCCGTTATCAACAAAACGTTATGTGATGGATGACAAAAGATTTGGATGTTTGGAAAGAATACAGAAAGTCTTGCAAGAAGTGCAGTGAATGTGTCTAGTAGGAGGAATGATTGCGGAAGTACATGGTTGTGGTAGGAGATTAGAACAAGCTTCAAGACTAGGGGTGCACAAATCCCAGGTGCTTGTGGGTCCTTAGTATGGAACCTGCTTCTAGTTGTCCTCCTGACACCTAGAATTTTGAGGTGACTTTTAGATTCTTGGAAAATTTATGCACCCCTTTTCAAGACTTACTGTTCAATGAAAGGACAGCTTCAGGATTCAAGTAAACTTTGTGGTGTGACCTTAGAGACCCATCGCATTTGATGACTTGTAATTATGTGTGCGCATTTTTGCATGTTTCAGTACATGTAACTGAAGTTGTGGTTTTGATTGTATAATTTGTGATGACATGAAAGTGGTGTGAAAACAGTACTGGTTAGTGAAAGCAGCTGTCTCAGAACAACATTATACTCATTCCAACATTTATACTTTGAATGCTCTTATTGTGTGTTCATTGCATTCAGTATTTCATGCTTCAGATTAGATATGGTACAGTTCCTATCATTCTTTTATCTTACATGGAACAGTTAGTGTCTTGTCTTCAAGAGAAGTTCGAAATTATGACTAATAATCTTCCTCAAGGTTATTAATTCATAATAAATTCAGCTATATCTTGTCTTTTTAAAGTAATTTTGTACATAAAAAACAAATCTTTATCACTTCCCAACCAGACTAAATACAAGTGTTATGCAGTCAGGAAACCAAGAGCTGCTTCTGTCAAATGTGTGTTTGAAGATGTCGCACTTCAGTTTCTCAAAAATTGTGACAAGCGGGAAATGTTTGAATCACTGAACCGTTGTGTGCTGTTACTGTCAACAACTAAGTTAAATGTCATAGTGCAATCACACATTGACATAATTTATTGTTGTTTTATTACAAGTTCGGCAGTTTGCAGATATTTGTCTCTTCTCCACGGCCCAGTACAAATGCACAGTCGCTGAAACAGAAAGCGAGTGAGTATAACATGGCCACATCAAATGTTAGATCCATAGAATTAGTCATGTCTGTTGAATTACCAGTTGTTAAGCCAGTGGGTTGTGACATTAATTATGAAGACATGAGGCAGATCCCAGTAATATTTTTAATGTAATTTATTCTGCTTACAGTGTGTTTTGTACAAACAAGACACGTCCAGCAATACAGGGCAGAAGGTCACTGAACACTGTTGTGAGTTGTGAGTCAAATATTTTTGTAAATAGGTTGGTTGAAAAAACTGAGGGTAAGAGGCTGCCAAGGTGTGTAGATGTAGATGGCAGAATGACATCAAAATGTATCATATAGAAGTTGGTTGGGACAATGTGAATGGGGTTGAACTGATTAGGGCTTATTTTAGGAATCCATTACTAAACCTTCAGCATCTGGAACAGGGAATGTCTTGGCCAGTTGAATGTTATATCAAGTTCTTGAGGAAGACCCAGTACCTTGGAGTGAACTGCTTGCAGCATTCACATGCTGCACAATCAGACATTATTTTCATTTTTACTCTTATGTAACTTTATAAGAATTTTTTTGTTTCTGAAATGATGGTACAGTTCTGATGATATATTTGAGGTGTGATATAGCAGGTGGTGTAAAAGTGTTGACATGGGTTCCAGAGCAGGCTGCCCTGTTGGTCCTGGGTTCACACTCTCAAAAGTATATTCAGTGCGACCACTGTTGGCCAATAACAAGGACAAGAGAGGCCTGGCACTGGACGGGCAGCTGAAACATGAGGACACGAACCTTGCGTCATCTACAATGTGAGTTGTGGGGCTCATAGTCACGAGCTGGCTGGAACATTCCATGAGAAGAACAAAGTTCAAATTGATTACCTCAAGAAGTGTTGTCAAACTGTTGTGACAGTTTCCTGATTAGCCCATTGCCTATACAACTTACAATTAGAAATGTCATACCAATTGACAGCATTAAAACGTGACAGTGCTAACATATGAATTGTAGTTCTTCAGATGAATGTGGTGTAATGCCATCATGCTGTTATAACTTAAGTGGAAGGGCATGGGAATTTGTATAAAGCCCATGTAGACTGATTTTTTGGAAGAGTGAGTAATCTCATCATCAATATATGCATTCATTATTTAGGTCTGATGTTAGATCATAGCTGCTAATTCTAATACTGCATATATGAAAACAACATCATTATGACAGTCATCTGAAGACTGAGATAAAGCCAGCTTCGAAAATTTGCATAAAGTAATTGTTATTATTTGCAGTCACATATCTGATTTTAGCACTATGCTGTCATGGTGCCATTGTTTTAAAAGAGTAAGAACAGAATTTGTGTCACAGACAGCAGTTCAGCATTTTGTCTTGAGGTAATTAGAGTCAGACATGACAAAAATTATGCAGTCCAGTATTTATTGGAAGTTGTTCTTCTCATCATCGAACAAAGTCCAGGTCATTATTCTATGGAAGAGCAATCATATTTCTGCTAAGTAATAAATTAAAAATGATAAAGACGTTCTGTCATGTTGACCATTGTGTGCTAGCACAGTCAGTTTACCCCATGATGTGCACCTTCAGGATAATTTTTTTTCTGTTATGTAATGTTTACCTAATTATTTCATGGACACTTATGATTTTGTTATGGTATCAGCACTGCCACTTCACTTTCAGAATGTCTCTGATAGTGACCTCAGATCCTACACCATTCAAGACCACCTTTCATAATTGTCTTTCCTCTGTAAATTTTGTAACGAACAGAACATTAATAATGAATTAAAGAACAAATATATAGCTCAGTCAGTGTAGTGACTATTGTATGGGCTGGATGGCCACGTCATTGTGGTTCATTTTCTCTTTCCACTGCCTCCTGCGTAGTGGGCAGCAGTGTCTCTAGCCCTGGGGACAGTGGTATGAAATAGACCACTCGCCTGTGTCAGGTGTTGAGGTTAAGAGTGCATGGCACTGTACCTCAGCTCTCCCATATTTCTTTTTGTCACAGAAAATATTATGTTCACCTTTATCTTGATGGGAGGTTATATTAAGAGTGTGCACACATTCTGATTCAAATCTGCATTTCTTTAATTTAGCAGAAGCGTGTCCTCAGTTAAAAAATATTCGTGCTGTGCATTTTAAACTGTGATTTCATTGGAGCAGGAAGGAGGTGGGAGGATAATATTAAGATATGTCTCAGAGAATTACACAATAATGGAAGTGGTGGGAGACTGGGGTAAACTTGCTGACTTACTTAGGGGGCCTCGCTGATTCTACCATAGAACATGACCCACTGCCAGCCAGCTATGACATGCATCCCCCACCCAATAGGGGGCGTGTGAGTTATGTTTGCTGTGTGTTTTGTGTGGTGGCGGTTGCTGCTGTAGAGAGGGGTGCCCCATCGGGCCAGGGTTCACGCTGAGCAAAGTTTTCACGATGACTCCACTACTCGCCAATAACAAGGACAAGTGGGGGTTAGCTCTAGATGGACAGTTGAAACATGAGGACACGAACCTCGCCTCCAGCACATTGTAAGTCTGTGCTCGCTCACAAGAAGACCTTTCGTTTTCTGTTATCATTTGCTTCTCGCAGAGCTTTATATTTTTCTGTCAGTGTAATGCATAATGGAAATACCTTCTTAATCCTTTTGTTGCTTACATGACACAGCCTTATGTACTCAGATGTAAGGATGGTTAGGTTATGGGTGTGACTTGATGTGACCAGATATTTTGTACACCACAGTATTACATAAATATTGTTGTGAGATGTGAGGTTCTTATTACACTGACTGCAGATTGCTGTGCTTTGGGATGTGATGCCGTGAGCAAGGTACTTGTCTACCAAACTGCACTGTTACATTTCAGACTGCAGCAGTCCTCATGAGTATTGTTGACTGATATTATTGTGTTACCCTTCTATAATTTATCCCTGGATACTGAAGACAAATTGAGTTCTTTCGTGTTAGGTTTATCTGTACGTATGACAGCATGTTCGTAAGACGTTCTTAACTGTTTCAGCAGTAAGATTTCCATGTTTCTTCATGTGACCTGATTAATCCAAAAAAATACGTGGACATTATGTCACTGAAAAAAAGATAGCAAGATTAACCTTGAAATTATTCATATATGAACCTAAGTGCAGTCTATACAACGTAACATACCTGCATCTGCATACTCTTTTTATTCCACATTCGTAACACTGACTGCTATGTTTGGGCATGATGGAATGGCAGCGAAGAAGTTAAATTTGATGTTGGGTTAAGGATTTTACATTGTTGTGATGTACAGTGAATGACCACAGGTACACGACTGACATTGCGGATTTCTGTTCCACGGTTTTGGCTGGCTTTGCTGTGCTTTTGCGGTCTGTTTCCTATACTGTTTTGTTTCTGCTGCATGTTGTGTAACTGCTGTCATCAAGTTTTAATGAAGTGGCTAATCTGGATTTGCTGTGGTTTTTTTTTAATTTATTTTATTTTATTTTATATTTTACTTGTGGCTTTTTCTTGTGATGGAATCCAGTTTAAAGTGTGAAGTGTGCTGTACACCACACCATGGTTCTGAGTTTTGAAAAATCCCGCAGCAGGATAAAAATATTATGCTTTGAATGTGGATTTTTCCACTTGCATGTGCTGTGATAAACTCACTATGCAAAGGTAGATTTCTTCTTTAATGGTTGAACTTTAAATGTAATGAACAGCCATACAGGTTTGTAAGAACATATTAGGCAGAACTGTGTAACAGCCCTGTGAGTAAATACTACATTAGTACTTTATACAATTTTGTGATGTACGTGTTTTTGCACATCAACTTCAACATGGTGACAGTGTAGTTGCAGATACACATGTCTGGGGAATACAATCCATAAAAGTGTAAATGTTTTTCTCTCTCTTATCTTTAAATATTGAATCTGTTTGCATAAGCTTGTTCTGTGTATAAGTGTGTTGCCTGGTTGTACATAGGAGCTATGAACCTTGACAGGTAACGTGTGTGTGTGTGTGTGTGCATGTGCATGCATGTGCATCACAGAGTCAAGAATAATTGATTGATTTAGTCAGTCTTCTTCTACCAAATGGTGTGCATTTATTCCAGAGACCCCTGTTGTCTGGCCTTCCATACTTTTTTTCATTTTCTCATGCCTTCTTTTATTTTCTGTCCTGTTTATTTTTCTTTGTGTATGTTCTAAATACTATCTTTCATGGTATTTTAATGTCCTATATTTTCTCCGTGTTTGAGTTGCAAACTGTTTATTAGGACATCTCATATATTATTGCATCCCCCCCCAAATACCTTATGTATTGAATAATTTATCTGGGTCTTGCTTGCCAAAATTTCTTCTGGTGCCCTACATCTTTTGTCTTTCATATCTGTGTGTGTATGAATATGTGTTGTCATAATCTTATGAGCTTTTAGTTTCAGATTATTTCTTTTAGTGGTTCAGCATTAAAAATGATTCTTACAATTTAGTTCCTGGTGCTTCTTAAACAAAAGTGTAATTATATACCAGTTTCATTACAAGTTTGTGCTTGTGTTTATACCAAAGTATATGAATTGCAAAAGTACAAATAGAGTGAAATCTGCCCATAGGTGGGTGTGGTTGCAATGTTTGAGAGTTTACCCACCCAGCACCTTATGTTAATGTTGAGAGCCTCTTATTAGGTTTTCAGAAAAGACAGGTTAGGTTTAACGGTGTATTCTGTAAAATGGTTTGTATATGTAAAACACTTTTACACAATTTTGCATTGCTGGCTTTGGCTAGATTCTTCCACTTTGCTGTGTCATTTCTCTAATTTAATTGAGTTCCATAATGTTGAAGTCGTGTTGTGGTGTATGTGTCCTCTGGTTCATCTACATACTGGTAATTCTTGAACTGGATTCCATCATGCAGTGTTGTAATGATGTGCAGTATTGGAAGCTTCGTCCAGTCAAACGTATTAGACAGCAGAAGATTGCTGTGCTCTGTAGTGATGATCATGACATATTCTGTGTCTTGTTTTCTGTTTGTATGCTCTGATTTTCTTAATTTGCTTTCAGAGTGGCAGATCCTTCCCAGAAGGAGAATTTAGGGATCATTGTGCAGTACAAAGTGAAAGTAAAGTTGTGTCTTGGAGCATTAGGAGGGTATGTTTATATTGCCATCTCTATGTCCCTCATTGTAGCATTGTGGAATGCCATGGTCCTATTTACTGTAATTTTCCCATTTTTATATATTTCCCTATTTTCTACCCCATATACACTAATCATTTACTTTCTGTCATTGCTGTTTGAATTTCTTGTGACCACCATTCTTTCCTATTGTCTTTTTTATTTCCTATACCTGTGTACCATGTTTTCCTTTGTGCCTTTATCCTCTCTGATGACTTCATTTTGGTCTATAGTCCTAAGGTGCTGTTTTCAAGAAAGCAGATGTGTAGCGTAATTTCAGTTACTGCATTTCGTGGGGTATAAGACACGTGTGTAAAATGCATAATAATGTTTCAGGAAGGATAAATTCAGAAATATATTTTTATAAAATATTATTTTTATAGATAATTGATTATTGTAACAAGATTATTATTTGTTAGTAAAAATAAGATTTATAATCTAAAACTTTCACAGTGACTGAATTCCATAAAATATTCTTGGGCTGTCAGTTCGCTGATGATGAGACCAGAGATGGTCCTTGAATTGTTGGTTTCGTTGCAGTTCAACCATCTGGTGTTGCTAGCCTGAGAAAATTTATTGAGAAATAAACATGTTTTTAATCTAATGAACAATAAAAACTGAAACATGGGTAGGCATGTTTATTTTTCATTACTACAAATGGGAGTTTTGAGGGAAATTTTATCTTATACTCAGGATGTACAAGCAGTGGGGATGGAGTTGTAATTGAGTATTAAAATATTTATAATAAGGGATAAAATCTGAAGTCAAGATGTTAGGTAAAATATTCATTGGTACAAAAATGGGACTTTATGTTATGTACAGAGAGAATTGTTTATTGCTGGACTAAACACAGCAGAGCAGGGGGCATCATTAGTCATTACTTAGCATCATTGTCATCTGCTGTGTGGCGAGGGTTCCAGTGATTGAGAATTTTATGTGTATTTACAGCAGTAGGAGTTATTTGAGAGTTTTGTAAGTGAAGGTAGTGAATATATAGCCATTTCAAACATCAGGGTTTAGTTGGACATACCAAATCAAGAAAAATACAAAGAAGGTAGTAAGAAGAGGGTGGATGTTGACACAAGAAGAGTACTTAAAAAAAAGGGAGGGAGATGAATAGAGAAAATCTAGTCACAAGGCAACCCATCATTATAATACTGGTGGATGATGATTATATAATGGCATAATTAGTAAAGCTGTTTATTTTTAACAACAAGGGAAAGAAACCTTTTTGACATATACTGTGAGAAATATTCAACATGATTAATCCACATAATAATATATGTATTTCATACCAAGAGAAAGACAAGTGAACCCATTTGTTTGGGTCACTATTGCCCAAGCATGGTTATTTGTAGGTTTTAAATGAAGGCTTTGAGAAATGAGAATCTGCTCCGCTGTTGCACTTTCAGAGATCTTGTTGCGGAACTGCCTTTTATCCTGATGCATCCAAAACCAGAGGAGGAACCCCCCTTACCAATCACTGCACACCCATCACCCTCACATGAGACTGGCAACAAGGAAGATGGTGATGATGTTGCTGTTGATACAAATCTGATTCAGCTGGACACGTGAGTGCTTTGACTCGCAGAATTTAACTCGTCTGATTGTGCATACTATGCTGATGAATGCCTAAAGGGGATGCATGGCCATTTCATCTTGCTTGAAAGATTTTAATATTTCATACAAACACTAATGTGAATGAGACAGGAATACAAATTTCATATTTTTGCTTATAAGAGCATACGCAAATATCTCCAATATTGTCTATGCAAAGGATACCCAAATTTATCATTGTTGCCAGTGTACTGCGTACACGGAAGGGTTCTATTGTGCATCTTTCTGATATGCTGAGTGCATTATTTGATACAGAGGGGTTAATGTACTGTAAGAATTAAACTTGTGTGGTTTTGGTGAAGTATAGAAGGAGTCTCCTGTTTTCAGTGATGGTGTTGTGTGCCCAGATCAGGATGATATTATTTTTGAGGACTTTGCTCGCTTGCGATTGAAAGGGAGAGAAACAGAAGCCTGAGTGTTGGGGCCTGGAGCCAGAAGAAGGGCTGTTTCTTCTGCTAAGCCACTTCGTACAGAAGTCTACATTACGTGGGAGTAGTATGGAGGTAACAACCAATCAGGGCTCAGGATTTTACAGCAACAAAACAGTGACTATTATTCATTAAGAAAACAGTGACAGGAATATGCTTGAAGCTATTTAGACGTATGTCTAGCAGATAGTTTTATGGAATTGTATGTGAATGTGAGATTGACTGATTTTACTGAAGTGACTGACATTTCAGCACTCAAGAATTGTGTTCTGCCATTTGTATGAAGATAATGTACAGTAAGCATTTTAGAATTACATTCACATTTCAGTAGAATTGCAAGTAGTTCTGAATATTATATTTGTAGAGCACTGAAGAAAATATTTATTTGAGCAAACTCAATTAGTTTTCCTCCTGCTTGTTAACATTCGCACTCCTTGTGTAGCATAGAGAGCACATTGAGTTGTATATGTATGGAATCGTACTGTATGGTATTTGTGATGTCTAATTTCTAGATATGCAACATTTTTCTTAATTTTTATGCAAAATACAGGGGTGCCAATTTTGGTTCTTTGAAGGATATCATGTTCTCATAATCTGTACGTCAGATTCTATTGTATATAATTTTGTTTACATTTCTACAGATACAGATTTTAAGAAACCTTCACATTGGCTATAAAACCAGTTTAATAGTAGCCATTCTTTGTTATAATGTGACTTAATATCTGTTTACATTGCATCATGGAGGAAGAAACTGACTGACTGTTAATGTTTTTCTGTTACCATGGCTGTTGTCCTGCCCAGTTGTTACAGTACATGATGTGTGACATTGTGTGGCAAGTGGCTACAATATTGTCTGTAGAATACAGTCCAGTGATATATACTCTGTGTGGTTAGTGTGTTATACATGCTGAGTCTGTATGGAAAGGGTTACTAACTTCTGTTATTAAAGTCTAGTCATAGTGGTATAGTCAGTGAAGTAGCTGGCTCTGGGCTGGATGAGCTCAGTTCTACTCCCAGCAACATTAAGGTTTTCTTTTTCTTTTTTCTCATTTCTTTTTTTTACCATACGCAAGCTGATTTTGAGGCTAACCCAGTCTGCTGTCTGGTGGGAACTAGGTGTGCTTCTTCCATGCAGAAGGTGGCCGAGTATGAATTTGACCACTTACCTCCATTCATTGCTGAGGTGTACAATACATGGACATTCACCTCCACACCCCTGTATTTATCATATGGATTGGCTCCTCTGGATTTATATTGCTTGTCATATAATTTGCATTGCAGAGGGACACAGGCCTATACCAAATGAAGTTTATGTAAAGGGGTAATTTTGAGCCCTGACATGTGGCAATTAACCTTTGAAATTGTGACAGTGAGAATGCATAGTGTTTTGCCCTTCTTCAAGTAGTGTTTGTGTCCCTGCAGACAGTGTTGCTGTTTAAATAAAGATGCTGCTTGCTGACAATGGAATGGCAGAAGAGAGGAAGCACAACAAAAGTTTCATGTTTTAGTGGGTAAGGTAATTATATTCAGAGATAACACTAGGAAAATTTTGTTGTCCCTACATGATGAATGTATTTGGATCATCCAGTATGTTTTTCACTTAATTAAGAATTATATGTAAGATGGAAGCTTTTTTTTTTCTGTTTGGTTTTTTTGACTGGTATTTTTATACCACAGATTGTGTGATTTTGACAGACAACTCGAGCACAACAGATTTCAGGCATACGGACGAATGTTCATGGCTAATGACTCTTTATCAGTTTTACATACCCAGTAATTAACTTGTGGTAAAGGAACTTCTTGAGCAGTTGAAAATATTTCTGTGTTAGGGAACCTGTGGCTGATGACCGTTGTTCCAGCAACTTGCCCTGTCCGAACCTTCTTAATCAATTTCACGTCATCATAGCCTATATCCTATGATTATTGTTAAGATTGGCCTCCCATTTATGCCTACGTCTCCCAGATAGTCTCTTCCCTTGTTTACTGATTAAAGTTTGAATACATATTTTTGTTTCTGTCATGCCTGTTATGTGTCCACCCTGTCCCTTTCTTTGTAATGTAGTAACCAAAACAGTATAAACTGTACAGAGCTAGAAATTGTACTGTGTTTGTAGATGCCTGTAAATAAAGTAGCAACCTGGAAGGAGATGGTGTTATATGAGAGTGGGCTGTTCAGGTCATCATCAGTTGCTTAAATGTTGTGTTAACCCGCAGCTATAGAGTGAGCCAGAATTCTCCCTTGCATTGAATTTTGTCCATTTTAATTTAAAATGTGGTGCATCATGTTCAGTTTCACCTTATGTGAAGTGTTGTAAGTTAGTATATAGGTCAGGAATGATGGAACCTTTCCAGCACCTGGCATAAAATTTATGTATGGAGTTACTTACTGGAAGAAGTGATGCCTGCTGCTCCAGCACTGCCCTCGTACACTTTGTAAGATACCTGTTGCTGCACATGTGCAGAAGGTTGTTCAATTCTTGGGTTGTATAATGTTGTTCTGTAGTTCTCAGATGAATTATTAGCAGGAAGCGGTATCGTAAAGGAAATACTATCTTATGTTTCCTTTTAGTTGTCTCTTGGTAACCGCGCTGTTCAATATAATTGATTGAAACATAACGAACAACCAGCACGTATTGCACTGCATGTTGCTGTTTAATGAATTGCTGAATGTTCATGTGACACTCATATTAAAATTAAAATTAAAGTTTAAAAAAACTTATAATCACTGGTGCTAGCTGTAATCGTGTTGGTGCTGGTGGTTTGCTGTCCAAGATGTAGGATATGGAAATGAAGGTCACTTTTTTTTTGCAGCCAGCTTTTCAAAACTTTGTTAGGTGCTTGTAACGCGTGCAAAAGTTTCCAAATTGAAAGAATATTGTATATCATCTTAACCGTAAATGAGCTGACATGGAAGTGAGAATTCTGACAAGGAGGTGTGATCAATTCTGCTCAAACTGAGCTCTGCAGAAGGTGAAGTTTACAGCACAAGAAAAGTGGGATCACTAGCCAGATTGCCTTTACCATGAAAGCAGTATACTGAATTTAACCCATAGAAATCATTGCGATAGAGACATTTTTCATTCAAATGAGGCATTCCTTTCTGCTTCGAATGCTTTATAATTATTTATTTTAAGGATTGACCCCTGTGTGATAATACAGTGAATATGCGGGCCATGACCCTGTGTCAGTACCATCTGTGAGAGTCTGAGGTTTCCAGCACTATGATTGTAAAGGTCGTGGTCTTCTGGAATATATGTTGTCGGCTAGATGTATAATGATGTCTCAGAGCAACCTGATGCTTTTGTCTCATGGGAGGCAATAGGTGCACATCTTTCAGTATACACTTTGGAAAGTTGTAGTCTTCTGTGCCATTGAGTTTACATCCTTACAACGTGTGTCTCAACATCTGTTATTTTCCCATTTTCTTCTCAGTACTTATGGCTACTTTTAAAGAATTATTACTGCCAAAACCTTTTGAACACTTCTTTTTTCCTCATCCTCTGACCACTCTTAACAATACCAGGTGAACGGCATTTCACAGGGTACCTTGATGTGTAATATCTACCATTATCTTTGTCTTAGTTCTAATCACTTTGTTTTCAATCACTTAGCTGAGTGTAGGACTACAGCATTATTATTTACAGTATTTCTGTATAGCATAGTTAGTGGCCAGTTCATTACTAAGAATGATGTCAATTATCTGGCATTAACAATAATCAAGATTGAGCTGTTAATGCTCAAAACAGAGTCACAACGCTGTCAAAGGCCTAGATAGAAACACGGAGTAATGTCATGAATTTATGCACATTCATCAAACAGCACTTTTCTTTCACTTACTCATATGTATTTTGAATCTTTCCTAGATGAACATATGTCAACAAGAGAGTAACCAAAGAGGTTCTGTCTGCATTTGTTATGTAGTAGTATACAACATTGGTATGTAGCATAAATGGTTTGTGGAAGCATTCACATGTCTGCAATTACAGTAGGTGATTTTGGATTATTTAAACTAATTTTGGCAGCTGGAGTGGCTTTCAGACACTGTTCTTGGCTCAGGTATCTGCACAGAAAATAGGCATATTTCAGGTTTTCAGAATTGTCTGTCCACAGTAACAGAAGCATTAAGGTTCTCATGACAGTTTTAGGAGACATGTTTTAATATTTTTTTATGACAGTGAGGTGCCAGTATTTCAGAAATTATACATACAGAGATATTAAATACCTCTGAAGTATGTACAGTTTTATCCAATTCTGCAGTGAATATAGCTTAAGAATGATACATCATCAGTGTGCCACTGTAAATTTTGTATACAGCCTGGGAGTTGTTTGATTTTGACTGGAGAGGGCTTGAAAATATACATCAGACTTTCCTCTTCCTAGAAGAGTAAGAATGTTGAATACCTGTGACACAAGTTATTATATTCATAAACCATGCAACATTTTATTTCATGCTGTATACATTCTGTGGAGAAAAATTTGTACAATATTCAGAGCTCCAGTGGGAAAATTTAATGTAGAAACTCTTGGTTTAGTGCCAGCAGAGACAAGATGACTGAAGTATTATTCCTATAAATAATGATTTGATCATGTGATTGTTTATAGGGTGAATTTTTATTTGTTTCTGTTGTGCATGAAATACAAAATTTGAATCTCATGTGTTATGTATTAAAAATTAATTCAACATGAGAAATTCATACTTTACAAGTTTCATTGTGTCTGCTTTGTGAAATAATGTGATGAATCTGAATTCTGAATTGCTGGAGTATGGTGTTTAAGATTTCCACAAACAGTGAACACATTCTTTAATATGTAGCTCACACAATTTTTACAAGGATTAGCAGCATACACTTTTTGGAAAGATTCTGTGGAAAATACACTTGTGGGTGTAAACAAGGTAACTGGCATAGCCAATTATTTCACTGAAAATGTGTGTCACTCACTTATCATGTGAGAAGAAATAAGTGAATTCTGAAGAGCATGAAGGTAAACTTGAGGAATTATTGAGGAATCTTTAAACACTGTGCTGTACATGTCTGTGCTGGGACTCAGAAATGCAAGAATTATCAGTTACAGTACTTCAGTTTTGCAAAGCCTAGACTCAAACATTTACAACTAAAATTTAAAATGAAAGTTTTTAATTTTTATTTTTATTTTAAAGGGTTTGGTATGCAGGTACCATTATTTCAGAGGAACATGCTGCTTCCTTTGTGTGCATACATCATGACAACAGTGCTGCATGAAAGCTTGTCTTATTCTACAGAAGTGGAAACCTAGCTGCTGTAGTAATAGCAGCAAATATGAGACCATCATAGTCTTAAGAGTTTTTTTGGTGGGGTGGAGGAGGGGGGGAGTGTGCAGGCAAAGCAAGTACAAGGGCTTCTGTGTATTGAAATTAAGAATCACCAAAAAACATGTTGTGTCAGCTGCACCTTTCTCTTACTTTGGTGGTTTTATTGAGATGTGAATGCTTCCTGTTTGATTCAGTTCTGCAAGTGTGAGTTGATGGTTGTCCTTGGCACTTCATTTTATTGAAGTATGAGTTCTGTCCATTCAATGAAGGGACTAAGAAAATGAACTAAATTATGAATAATCTTGTATTTTCTTAACACAACTGATATATTACAATATCACATTGTAGCTTCTAGATATCCATATGTACACTTTGTCATTTGAGATTTCTGCTGGAGAGAAGGTTCCAGATATTTTAAGGTCTTTGGGAACTGTAGTCTCTGTTGGTCCACTTGACCTTCTTCAGTATATTTGGACCTCCCACAATATGTACCACCCAGTGGTGATTCCAAGTCAGTTTAGCAAGTGTCTCCTTTATATTGATCATAGACACAAGTGACTTAGTGGTACTTCCTTGCTTCCTCCACATGGTGGATTTTTGTGACAAAATTCTGGTCACCTTGTTTTGAGTATGATAACATCAGAATACTGTTAAAGGATTTTCTGCATGAGAAGCTTACAAGAAAATATTATAGGAAGCATTTGATCTCCATTGGTCAGCTGTAATTCCTGCTTTATATTTAACTCCAATCATAATTTAAAAAAAAAAATGGTTCGTCATATAAACTGGGTACATAATGTAAACTATAGTTATCATTGAGATATGTGACTTGTTTGAAAATTGGTTTCATGTGAGTTGTATTTGCCTAGATATGAGGAAAATTAGTTTAATGTTCGTCACTGTGGTTTCTGTTCTGTCAGTTATGTTTATCTAATAAGTGAGTATTAAGGCCAGTGTGATAAAATTTTGAAGAGTGAATTTGGTAGACACGTGTACTTCAAGCTTGTACACCATTCATTGTTCATGAGATGCATGAGCAACATGAGCAACATGAGCAACATGAGCAACATGAG
>Ga0123352_10002381_pt1 | contig 26127 bp, 11 predicted proteins | sample TergutLab28metaG_FD_89700 | JGI IMG/M metagenome (GOLD analysis project Ga0123352, IMG submission 89700) | Labiotermes labralis P1 segment gut microbial communities from Petit-Saut dam, French Guiana - Lab288 P1 | ecosystem: Host-associated > Arthropoda: Insects > Digestive system > Gut ...
CAGGCATTTCTTCCTGGTACTTCTCTTGAACCAGCGGTGATCCCCACCGCTCAGGCTTCAAGCTTCACATTGCAGTACTTTCCGTATTATGTGTGATATTATTATTATTATTATTATTATTATGTGTTTTAAATTTTAAATTTATTCTCGCCTATTAGTTCTTAGGTTACATTCATCTGGTAAGCCCAGATCTCAACAAGAGATCAAAGTGATTTACCCAAGCACTTTACAGGACTTAAAGTGCGACCTTCTGTAGCTCTGTGGCCAACAGGTGGCCAGGGAGCAACTGAAGGTTCTGATTTTATACCTTCTTAATTGTTCCTGATCCTACAGTTACAACCGGCACAATTTTTGTCCTCACTTTCCACATCCTGCTGACTTCTATCTCCAGGTCTTTGCACTTGCTTTGTTTTTCAGTTTCTTTTGTGTTAATGTTTGAATCATTTGTTATGGTGATATCGATCAGTAGCCAAGTCTTCTCTTTTTTTATAATACAGTACTCTGTCAGATCAGTTTGCTAGTATTGCCCGATGTGTGATAACTGGTACATCCTACATAATAATGGTAATGTTGACATTTATGACCCTTTCAGATATTTGTTCATAGTGCTTGTCAATAACCTGTAACCCATTATTATTATTATTATCATCATCATCATCATCATTTCCTTTATGCAGGGTATTTATACTTATATTCCTGAGACAAACTATGTCCCTAGGGAATACAGTGTTGCAGCTATTCTGTTGTTACTATTCATGGTGCTTATATCATTAGTTACAGTACTGAATCTACTGTACTTTTACATAAGTACTTTCTGAAGTTATGGGCCGGGTAACTCAGTCGGTATAGCGACTCACTACGGGCTGGACGGTCCGGGATCGAATCCCGGTGGGGACGAGATTTTCCACCCATCCGGACCGGCCCTGGGGCCCACCCAGCCTCCTGTAAAATGGGCCAGGTCTTTCTCGGGGGTAAAGTGCGGCCAGGGCGTGCTGCTGACCACTCACCTCCTTCTTGTGCCGCAGTCATGGAAGAATAGAGCTATACCTCTACCCACCCTCTGGGCCACACTGGGCCTGTAATGGGATCACTTTACCTTTACCTTTACTTTCTGAAGTATGTGTGCAGTGCCCAATATGGCTGTTTTCTGGAGTTCCTTGACTTCATGTTTTCCTGGTATGTTGCTCATGTATTTTCCGAATGACTTTGAAATAGTCCCAGTCACCCCTACTATTACTGGTATCACCTTTGTTTTTACATTCCACATGTGCTGTATTTCTATTGTAAGATCTTTATATTTTAGAATCTTCCAAGCTTCCTTTTTAATCACATTTCTGTCTCCAGAGATTGCAGCATCTGTTAACATACATGTTCCCTTTTCATTATCACAGATTATAATGTCTGGTTTGTTGTTGGGGATAGTTCTCACAGTTTGTACTTGTTGATTCCACATTATGGTTACCTTGCCTTCTTGAATTGTTTCTACTGATTTTGGCACATGTTCATACCAGTATTTTTTGTCTATTATTATTATTATTATTATTATTATTATTATATTCAGCACACTTCTGCAGTTATTTTAATTTTCATAATTAGAACACAATGTTTTTGAACTTTATAAATTTGTATTCCTGATGCTACATATTTTACATGTTGTGTATTTTTCGTAACTCTTCAATTCTAAGTTTCAATATCTCTAACCACCAGTGTAGCTGCAAACACTTCCTTTTTGTGTTTTTGTGGTCAGGCTGATGACAGCTATAGTCATTAGCCAAAATATGCAGCTAGTTTCATTTTAAAATTATAGTTATGTTTAGACTGAGTGTATAGCATTTCTTGTTAAACACACTGTCGATGTAGAGTGCCATGTGGAGAGTTTATTTGGTTGGTTAATTTGAAAAACTATGCATCAACTGATTTGTGACTAAGAGGAATGCCTACCTGTTTGTCACAGGGTGTGACTGACAGTGTGTTGACTGTTCCAGCTTGTGATGAGGAGTGGCGACGATTGACGGCAGCTGCAGCAGAGACACAGCGACTGCTATCTCCAGGGATGCCAGGCTTAGCAGCACCCATGCGTAACCCTGCCACACCTCTGGGCGCACCACTGATCCTGTCCCCAAGGCTCCCTGTACCCACAACAGCAGCTTCCCTTCTGAATGGGTCAGGTCATCAAGGACCACTTCTCTCACCTCATGATCCACATGGCCTGATCTACACACCGTATGCTGATTATGCCAACTATGCAGCATTGGCAGCATCTCCACTTCTTACTGATTATGCTACAGCAGATCACTCGGGTGGGTTGTTTGCACGTTGACATTGACTCCTCTTCTCCACCATAGCTTTAAAGGTGGAGAACACCTTTATCATTTTAGGCCTAAGCTTTACTCATCACATCGAACCACTCATACATGTACATGTTGGCAAATGTTCTTGCCATATCTCTCCTCCCTGTGCTTGTGGAGAAGCAACGTTCATTTTAGGTTCAAGCTTTACAAGTCACTGCATGAAATGTTTCCCCACCTGTATTTTGGTGGATTCAACACTGGCTTCTGCCTCCCATGCCTACTTCTGATGATGCCAGAGACTCAAGTTTTTGGCGCACAGTACTCCATCTTTGAAAGAATTGACCTGCAAGTTCTTGCGATCATACAGTTCTCTAATCATGATGCAAGTATCGGCAACACTTTTTTTCAAGTATTGGTGTTTTCTGTGTGTTTTGTTCTAGTATAAAATTTTACATATTTATGATGTGATTGCGTAATATATCTGTGTTTGCTTCATTCATTCATTCATTCATTACATGAAAAACTTGCTACATTTTTAGCTAAGCCTTAATCATTTAATGGTACAAAATTGGGGTTTTGTAGTAAAATTACTTCATGTTGATTCTTTCCTCAGTTTATTAGCTCTGAGGTGAGTGGGAAGAATATAGCAGTGACAGTTATTCATGAAAGTTGTTTTTCATTATCAGTGCAGTCATCATGGTGAGAATATTAACAGTGACACATGGTATAGTCATGTTTCAAGAACACTGCTGTGTATATGACGTGGTTTGGCGCTGCATTTTGATGGTAACGATAATGCAGTTCATTCTCCAAGAGTAGCAACATAGATATTTAATACTTATTTGATGCGATATTTATAGATTGTACAGTTTATTTCTCTGCTGTAGATGCCATCCTCACAAGATGTTTGTTGCATTTATCACGTTACATGTAAGTAGTTGAGAAGTATGCTGTAATATTCTTGACAGCAGTATCTTCACACACATACTCAAATTGACTGCAGTTGGCAAATTCTGATGGGCCTGTTTACACTTTTTAGAATAAAGGTAGGATATGAAATGCTAAGTAATTTGTATAGGTATCCACCATTTACATTAATCATCTCTTATTTATATCAGATTTTATTTTCATGTAGTTACATGAGGGTAATACTTTCATAGAGACTGAAGGCAAGAATTTTTGCTGCTAAGCCTATGATTAGTGAGTTCGGGTACCAGTTCACCAGCAGTATTTTGAATGTTGAGAGTCCCATTAACAAACAAAAATGTGTCAGCAATGTAACATAAAGGGATTGGTACCGGTTTTCATTCCTGGGGCACACTATATGCATATTACCATTGTTTCTTTTATGAGTCATATAAATTAAAATGAACAAAACACACTGTTTTAGGGAGAAATTGCTATTTGTCTGCAGTTTATCTTGTACATGTTTTGATCTGTCTTGGGGTTACTTTCAAGGACCTTAAATAATCACAGAAAGAAGTGGTTTGTTGATGCAATGTGGTATCATTATACACTTCTCTTTGTAATTACTTGAAACTCCTTAATAATGGCCCAAGAGGGGCCAAACATGTATGAGATAAATTATAGATGATTAGGGGTTTCTCCCTAGAAGAGTATATTTTGTTGGTTTTACTTTCTGCAGTTATTGATAGATAACTGTTATGTGTTTCTTACTAATTCTGTTACATTTCTCTGTGAGCTCTGAGGCACAGCTATAAACCGAATTGCTTCATGAATTACAATAGATCAGTGCTCCTGTCCATCCCCCAAAATTTTAAAAATGTTTTCAGTACATATTGGCCATAAAATTAGATGTGTTGTTTAACCCTGACAGTTGTTACTTTAATTTTTGTCCTATATATTTATCCATTTAACTGGCAATTGAAGGGTTATTTTCATGGTTTTATTAACCAGCCTGGAAATAAAACAACAGTAATTATGATTTATTGTCTAATTACATATACAGGGACACAGACTTGATATTTTTCATATGGCTTGGCTTAGAATAATGCAAGTTGATTGGACAGAGGCTTGATTAGAACTTTCTTACTCGAAGTAAATAATCATTGTACCAAAAAGTACTAACACAAGGGGATAGTTAATAGTAAGTTCACATTAGAACAGGCAGTGAAGGCCATAGAGGTATATCTCTATTCTTTTTTAACCTATGCAGTAGTACTAATGGATGTAGTGCATATTTAAATATCTAAATTTTTTTTCACTCTTATCATTGAGCATTCTGAGACAAAAAAAATAATGCTATGGTAATTTGACATTGAGCAGAATTTTATCATATCTTGTGGTACCAGACCTCATGTAATCATTCTAGTGGCAAAAATGCAGTCACAAGAGTTTCATAAAATCTATACCAGCAAAACTTTCAGAAACACACATTTGGTATAGGCAGCAATATTGCCAGTTATAATATTTTCGTGTTTGAATCTAAAGGCAAGTGCTGCAGAAACGTTACAAAATTGTACTGAGTAACAATACTGTTGCTCTTGTAGTTACTCTAAGTATACTGACTAACTGTATGTCAAATCAGTATCTCGCACAAGGAAACCGTGAGCATATTGAACACATGTTCATTCTTGCTTTACCGTGTTACATAGTGTTATTTGAAGTACAGTCAACCTTGGACTATAACTAGCATGAGTATAATAAGGTTACAGACATATTTCATGTATATCATGAAAATGCTTGGTGACTATATCAAGCAAACCATCTGCTCGGCATTGTCTTGTCTGCAGTGGTTGGCTGCTTCGGCATTCTGTGTGACCCACCATCCCTCCATTGACCCATGTGATATGTTACGTTCACTGGATTGCAAGCCCAGCTTTGCCTTTTGGGAAGCTTCTGACTACAGTGTTGCTGAACAAAGATTTCTGTGTTTCAAACCAGGAATTACTACAGAGGTTCTTTGTGTCATCTCCCCTCACCACCTACAGTCATCACTTCTAGAGCTTCCAGTTGGTTTTGACTAGGGGTTGGCAGGGAGGGGAAAGGACACTGGAGCCTGCCACCCACTTTGAACCAGAGACACCCATTCCCACACAGAGGCTGGTATCCCGTGATTTAATTTATCTCCACATTTACTGTTTGGAAATCGTAAGCTTACAATTTCAAAATAAATTTTATTGTGTTTGTTGCAAAATCAATGAATATTTTGCCCTTCAATGAGCAGCATGTCAGTAAATGAAAGTAACCATCTGTATTTTAAATTGTCTGTGACCTTGCTGCTGTATGTAACTGTCTGTATCTTTGCAAAAAAGGTTTAGTTTGTTGAAGTGTTAGGGCATGGTGGAAAAACATGTTGAAGTGTGCAAGAAATTTAAAACAAGGCATGGGTGAGTTCTTTCATTTTTTAATAGTACATCAGTGAAACAACTTAAGGAGGAATAATTGAAGGGTTACACATATGTAAAATTTTCACCAACTTATTGCACAACACTTTTATATGTTAATTAATTTCGTGACATGTTCATTCCTTAGCTTTTGGCCATCTGCAGGGAGCTTTCTTTAGCATGTGCAGCTTTTGTTTTGACTTACATGTTAGAAATTCCACAAACGATTAAGAGTATTGTTACGATGATTAAATGGTACAATTCTTGAAGTCAGTATTACAGTTAAAATATAGATAAAATTATTTTACTGTTGATATAATTGTTGCCTCCATACATCAACATTTCAGTCTTTCTTCACATGAAGAAAGTTCTGGAATCAGATGTCCAGTTTCTTGTGTTCATGCTGTGAATGAATGCATTATACTCTCTAGCATGAACACAAGACACTGGATATCTGATTCCAGAACTTGCTTCATTTATCAGTATTTCTGCCTGTGCTATTTGTGTGTTTCTGAGTGTCAGACATAATTCAGGTTCCTTATTTGAAGTAGTATTTGAACATCACATGTACTTAAATACTGTAGTTGAGCACAATTTATGTAAGCAGAACTTTATGGGTATGGTTAGAAGTTGTACGGACATGTGTCAAGATCTCCGTTGGTCATTCCAGAGCAGCGGTGGGTCACGGTTGGGGTGTGAACCACTGGTTGCATGTGCGATGGCCTGACCAACGGTAGCCCATGCTTGTAATTGCACAGGACGAAGGAGCAGCCCCACCGAGGTCTGCTGTCTACCAGATTGAACAATGAACAACAGTAGCGATATTTATGTTGTTATGCTCCCCAATGATTGCTTGGCAAGTGTTTAGATAATGTTAGGATCTAGGAGAATTACGAAGATTCTACAAGCGTGGAATTACAGCATATACAGCTGTTACCCAAATATTTGAATATGTATATAAAATTTTTAAGACATGTCACCTTAAGTCCTCATACAGTTGCCCAAAGACACGGTGAGTGAAGATGACAGAATTTTCGTCCACACCCAATTAAGGAAGGAACCATAAAAAATGCATTACGATTGGGAGTTTGCTACTGATTTGCCAATTATTCTATTATTCAATGTTTTGTTTTATGTTAAGGAAATAAAACTTTTAGTCTCTAATATTAAAGTTCTTGGAATGTCATCACTTCTGTTTTATTAAAGAACTGTCTTTGCAATTATTTTTTAATAGTTCATTAGTAGAATTATAAATCCTTGAGCCATGTAAAGATGTACAGTAGTAGAATCTCATTGTTCCATTATGCATTAATTGCATAACCTGAACTATATTATAAAAGTTTGATGTGATTGGTATTGATGTTAAAGGAGAAGCATGCCATAAATTCTCTGTAATATTTGCCTGTGCAATGTTGGGAAGTGTAATATTCATGTGGGAGCTTTGATCACGCAGATTTGTTCCAGTGTGATGATTTTTTTAAGTATCTGTCAGTGCAGGTAAACATAAAGAAGAACATACACATTAGTACTTAGTTCATGTTGCTATATACAATATAAATATGTATATAAATCTTATAAAATCTTAGTGATATGTAGATCAATCATTCAAGTTAAGACGGTGATGTTTTGTTTTCATTTTATGAAGGATTTTTTTTTATATATTGTGTGGTTGATGTCTTACACAGTAAATGTGTTCTTTGGTATGGTAAGTTCGTAGTGTGTTTCGAGTGTTTCTCTGTATAAAAGTTGAACGAATGTGATAATGTTTTTATTAAGATTTTTCTATTTAACTTTTTTTTATTGTATTACAATGAAGACTTCCACACTGGTGATGGGTTTAAAGTATTTATAGTATTGGCAGTATTAGTAGCTACTATAGATCCCATTTTAAAGAAATGCAATTCAAGTTATATAAGTTCAAACATTGGTGATGGTTAAACAGTTGCTGTTTGTTTATATTATAATTTCAGTTTTTTTAACAGAATTAACAAATAACATGGGAAATCTCTTTATGAAACACAAGAGTGGAAAACCAGTGTAACAATGCCCTCTTCTAACATCTCCAGTAAAACAATAACATCCACCCTCGTGAATTTTACGAGACTGAGTGCCTGACATCTTAACAACTTTTGAGCTTGAGGGACCAAATATTTGAAAGAATGATCTGTTACAGTCTTTTTATTATCATTATTAATTTCCCATTTTAACAGTTCATAATTCAGTAACTACTTGAACAGTAAAGTTAACAGATATATGTAACAGCTGTCTTCACAATAATTTTAATTAATACTATTAATACCATATTAATAAACAGGATGTTTGGTTGTGTGACTGAGTGGTAGTCAAACTAGAGTTTATTATAGTTAATTATATTGCAGCAAGCAAATTTCCTCACGTTGTATTTAAGTTATCAAAATTGTAATTGGATATGACATGCGAAGCATGTTGTGGATTGCAGCTGAATGACACGACACAAGATGTGACGTGACATGATATCATGTATTTGAGGATGTATTGCCTCTCTGATGCAGTAGACATTTAATGTTATTGTGTGACATGAATATCACTTAAGAATATGACATTAGTGCCATAAGAAAGATTTCATACTTATTAAGGTGCTTTTATTTTTCTTACTTAGTGAGTTTTTGTTTTCTGAGGATGAAATCCGTTGTTCAGCACAGTAATTTTAGTTTTGTAAAATGTGTGTAAAATTTTGCTGCTTAGAAACAAGGAAAATGGTATGACATTGATAAATGCCTTGATTTCAGGAACACAAATAGAGAAATTTTACATTTCTTATCTTCAAAATGGCATTGCTGTTGAGTTAAAATATTATTCCACCAAGAAATGTATGCAGTAAAAGTAGATGCTCTGGTTTGTATGAAATATTAAGTATTAGTAATCACCACAGAACCAGTTTTTAAAGAAACTTTGTTAAAGTGATACAAAGATAAAATAATCAGACGTGATTGCCTGCAATAAATAAAATCTGTTACCTGCTTTTATTTACTATCGTTGTTGGAGGCATGACCCATTTTGTTATTAAGAACAGTATTTGTTGGTTTCTTGTGTGTCCATCTTGATTATGGCATTGCCACAAATGCATTATAAAGAACTTCATCAATCACCCTTTAAAACACTGGGCCAAAAGTGAAGACCTTTCCAAACAGCCTCTGAACTTGGCATAAAGGTAAGAAGAAAAGAAAACATATCAGGTAGCAGAGTAAGAGAAGATAGGACTAAATCAATTCCAGAAGTTGAGAAATTGTGTGAACTCAAATTTGGTAATCGTTTTTTTTTTTTTGAAGCCTGTTATTGTAACAAATCTGAGTACAGAAGAATCTGCTGGCACAGTACATGAGAATTTTATATGCAGACAAAGTACTTAAACTTAAGTTTCTCAGAAGAGTTTATTTCATTTTTCATTTTAATTGATATTGTTTATATTAGGTGAAAATATTAATTTGTTGAATATTTTTGTTTTTGTCTGTACTCGTTTTGCATCATTTTATTAGGGCTGAGTACAGAACATTTCTTTAATTACCAGACACTGTAGATTAACAGCAGTGCCATTTAGCTCAGGCATTATATTCAGAAATCATGGTCTCTGTTGATGTCCCTTGCTTTCTTGCTTGGAGGGTGTAGCGTTGTGTGACAACAGAACTTTGGGCACTTTGCACACCACTACTTGAGGTACATCATGTCTTATGTAGTCATGAGGGCCCTGTGCTTGCATCATACAATTTGTGAGGTACTTTTGTAAGTGTGTATTATGCTTGAAGAGAGATTTTACAATCAAATCAGTTAACTGTATCTTTCAAGAGAATTATAGTTACTTGAGAATTTGTTATAACTTCCTAACTCTGTGGCATTTAGACATAGCTTTTATCATGAACATTCTTTTTGTTTTCATCTCTTGAAATTCTAATCTGGATTCTTTGAAATCAAGGTTTTGAGATTTTTTTACAAGATGCAAAAAGCATATATTGAAGGGTGGGGTAGTCATGGTTTCTGTGAAAGCTGGAATGCCAAGGCAGTGCATTCATTGCTCCTTTTAAATAACATTTAATTTCAGGCCTTCTTGAACCTTCACAGTGATATTTGCTGACAGGGGTAATCCATCATTAATAGTATAGCTCTGTGGTTGAGCTTTTTCACCAATAATTTCTTCAGGACAGTTACGATTTGGCACATATGTTCTGTATTGCCTATTAAGGAATTGTTGTTTCAATAAAGGTGGCATGAAGAGTGCTAAAACTGTTTCTCAGTTCTCTGCTTTTATTATAATTGCAGATAATCAGTTTGGGCTGTGTATCTAATTTTGATATGAGGAATTAGTGCACTGTTGTAGTTACATTATATATGAATGCAGTAGAAGTAATTAAATTACCAGTTTGTCTACTGAGTTTAGGTCTGTAAAAATTATTTTGTCCTCTTTGTTAATAATCTGTCGTCATCCTTCTCATCTTTCTGCAGAGTTACCATATTACTTCTCATTGGCACCACAGCACAAGTTGGGGCACAGGATTCCTTGTTGAGGTTTCTAGATCACACACAATTAGACACACACACACATGCACGCACACACACGTAGTAGGAGTCCTCTGAATGAGTGATCTGCTCATCGCAGAGCTCGCTAACTGTGCAACACACACACACAAAAGCGGGGTTCAAACCTGCAATCCCAGCAACCAATTGGCTTCAGAACTACACTTAGACCACACGGCCACCCAGCTTGACCAAATTGTTGATACCATGATTCTTCTCATCTTTATACAGAGATATAGACATTTATCATATTGTGTATTGTCGCAGTCATTTTGGAGATGAACTGTTTTCTGGGTGTGGTTTCTCTTTTACCGCTATACTGTACCCCAATTCCTGTACTAGAAACTGTTATGTCGATAAGAATCCAGAATGGTAATGAAAAATTTTGTAACATTTAAAGTTTCACAGCTAATAAAATAATAAAGTACTCTCAGGTGATCATCCATCTCAGATTTGAGTTTCTAAGACCTAATACATGTCTCTCCTCATGATGAAGATGTAGCATGTCTCTAGAATGTTGGTTATTAAATCACCATTAATGCAGATAATCACACAAGAGAATTGTAGTGCAGTATGAAGTTTCTAGGCAACAAAAATCATATGTGTCACATAGATGCAAGTAGATGCAATCCAGGGCCTGAGACAGGATATACCTCTACTGTAGGGCGATCATCGGATTCATGTGCTTTAAAACGATTTGTTTTTCTGTGCCTGTGTATCCAGGTGCAGCAGCTAAACGGAGGCACTTGGGTCAGTTACGGGAACATCCGTATCAAAGGGCTGGGGCCCTTTCATGAAAGTCTGTGCCCCTGTGGCAAAGGTTAGTTTCCATTGTTATTCATTTGGTACCTCTCTATTTCTTGACTGTGTATTTGTTGTAGTTGTGTTATAGCAGAGTAAAGTCTGTCTGTCTGACTTCAGTTCTTACATCCTGTCTTTTTGGTACAGTTCTCTTCAGAAGAAGAAGAAGATAGGTGTGATGTGTTACTATATGTTTTAGCAGCAAAATTTTGTGTAAGGAACAGGATTGTTTTTAAGTAAAAAGAAAAAAAAAGTTGCCTTCTTCAGGGTACTTTAAACTGTGAGCCAAATACTCAGACTTTACTAATTATTTTATACTCATAGGACTTTAGGTGGAGGAAAGAAGGACATAATTGTTATTACAATTCTGTATGAAGGTTTTTAAGTTAAAATATATTGCTGTCATAAACATTACTTAACATCTGTAACCAGTAATACACCACTTAAGATGTTTGGTTACCGTAGCAAAGTAGGATATTTCAGAGTATAAAGAAGTATTTATTTTTTAAATGATCAATCACTATCCATGTGATTTATTGCTATAACTAGTCTTGAATGAATTATTTTTTTACAGTACTTTTTTTATTGTCACCTGAAGCTGGTCTGTGCAATCAGAAGTTAGAAGGGGAAACTCTCATAGGATTTTTTTTTTTCACTTCTTGAATTAGTTGTAATACTGGTGCTAAAAATAACTTTTACTTGGGGTTCCAGAAAAGTGGACATTGTTTTTAACATGACCAGTGCAGCAATGGAAAGCGTACCGATGCGTATTGGGTGTAAAAATAATTTGTGCAGTCAGTAGGTTTACATATATTTATGTCCATGTAGAAGATCGTAAAATAGCACCAATTGTATTATTGTTATACTTTTTAAAAAGTTTTTATTTACCCCATACACGCAATATGTACTTTATATATTTTACATTTTTCGTACAGTGAATACGGTTTTAGCATTTTGATATAGTATTTTTCTATTGTATGGTTGTGATATTTTATTTCCATATTGAAGTAACTGAACGATGATGGGTGTTTGACATGAGGAGAAGTTCACAGATGGGCCTGTTAAGGTCACTTACATGTCCTTCTTTCCTCAGATCATTTATGTGTATATTTTCGAAAAGGAGCATAAAATGTGAATGTCATGATTTTGTACGAACACGGTAGCCTCCCTTGAAGGGGGGTGAAGAAGCGTCGTAATATATTATTTATATTATTCTGTATATTCTTTCCAATATATATGAGCTATTTCTGTATTTTGTTGATTTAGGCAACTTGTGCCTGTGGAATCACTCTAATGAGATTTTTTTTATTGGATATGTATATACTTGGTGCAAAACTCCAACCAGAAAATAAAATAAAGAAAATATCTTTAAAGAAAAACAAACATGACATTTTTTATTGTCTCTTGAGATTATCCATTCTCGACGTTCCCTGTGCTTGCCACTTGGGATATGAGTTTGTGGGAAGACAAATATTTTCTCTCATATGACAGGTTCCTGACACCTTGGAAAGTACAAAAAACTCTTGTAATGGAACTTAAAGTTTTAAAGCACCTGCTGTGGTGCTTCCATGAACTCATACTCTAAGAGGTTTTCAAACACGTTTATAAACTACTCACTTAAAATCTTTGTACGGTTTATTGTTTTTGTAAGTTGCGCCAGATTTTTCCTCAACATCTTCATTTTGCATTTAACTAAATCTTCATCTAGACCCAAGATTTTGAATCTTGTTTCACAGGTGTTGATCCACTGTGATTTGTTTACTGATTGGCCACATGCTGCACATGAAACAGTATTTTGTGGTTCTTATTTTCCCTTTTTAAAATTATAAAACCAGTCTTTAAACACTAATTGGACCTAGAGCAACCCAGATGAGTTACAAACCTGCCGTGCACTACACCAGATAACTCGAGTAGTGTTCTAGCTCCACACACACACTGTTTCCACCTTTAGTTCTGAAAACGCTGTTTAGACCCCTGGCTAGGAATAACTAACTTTTTTTTTTTTTGGTATTGTAAATGCATATTTACAATACACACACTTTAAAAACTTTTTTCCCCCTTCCCTGTTCTTGCACTAACTAAAAGAAACAATCTATCCACAAGGCCAAGTTGACACTAACGAACGGGCAGCCATCTTGTAATAATTGCTTTTTAAGTGCCTGACTTTCATGTACCAGACGTCTTGTGTAATAAGTTCCATAAAGATTCCTGCACAGGGACTTGATTCCACATGCTCCTATTGTTAGAATAATGTAATAATCTTGGGTTGAATGTGATAATTGTTTGTGTATTATTAATTAATAATAATAATAATGATAACTTTTATTAATCAAACTTCACTCTGGGGCTTGTATGGTACTAGTGATGGTGTATGTATTTTGTAGCTAGTGTAGTGTTCTGGGAGAATTTGTTGTCTTGTCCGCTGCTGGGGTTGTGATTGATTGCCTTTTACTTGAACCCAACTGTCTTGAAAAGTTTTTTGCAAATAGTGTATGTGATTTCTGTCAGTGTCATGTTGCCCCATTGATCACCCATTTGAGAGAACAAATGAATGTCACCAAACCATTGACAGTTGCAAACTGCACATTGTGACAGTAAGAATAACTATCATTTCTTTTTGGATGTTGTCTAATTATTATTAAAAAATCTGTCTAATCTCAGTGTAAATTTCATGTATGTGCTTCCCCTTCTCCCTTCATGATAATTCACCAAACCATATTTAATAATAATAAATGTTAAATATCGATTCACGATGCACAGACCCATGTATTTAAAATTCACCAAACCATGTTAAAGGTGTTGTGATAAAGCATTCAATTAAAAAATTACTAACGTTTTGAGAGAGGAATTTTCCTTTTTTTTAAAATCACCTATTAATTATATTGGGTTGATGGCCGATCATTGGTCATGGTTTTAAACTGATTTGATTCAGATTTGCGTATTATTGTTTCATTTATATGTTTTTTTAACAAATAGCATGTATGTATGTGGTAGAAGTTTGTAGCCAGGAAGGCAGATTGGAGAAAGATTTTAAAATCGGTAAATCAAATGCAAACACTAAAAAAAATTAGGGAGTTCTGGCATGAAATTTGTCACTAAAGTAAAGCAAACACACACACATTTTTGTTTTTCTGATACGTAAATTTATCGCGAATTTGTTGGAAGTATGCATGGGTCTTACTAATGAAAACAATGAGAAAGGTACTTTTTCCCCCAAAGGAACAGATATATGTGTTTTGGTAAAGCTTGCAGTACTGAAAGAAAATAGAAGCTTACTCTGTGTTCTGTTTGAAAGTTCATGCATACATATTGAGGCAAAAGGAGGTGAAATGTTAAATTTCAACGTGGAATATAATTGTGTACTCTCTCATTAACTGAAGTCCTTTGTGTTTTGGATTCAGTTTATGAACGGTGTAATGAAAGAGGCTTGAATCCTTTTCCATACCATTCCCAGCAAATTTGTTGTATGTGTTTATGTACAGTAATTTCTGTAAAAGTATATTTGATACTTTTGATACATTTTTAGTGAGGTGATATAAATTTTGAGAAATTAGTTTACTTTCTTTCAAATGGGTGTTATCTGTGATTGGGATGTATGTAAATTTTTTCCTTGTAATATCAAATGTTGAAAGCACCTGACTAGCATATGCACCCAGCAGTCTTGTGCAGCACATCTAATGTGTTATCTTAAAATTGCTTCACTACTACTAATTTCACCAGTGGCGTGGCAGTTTTGAAGTCACTGCAATGAATTATTCATGTGCTTCATTGCCTTTTTCTATGAAATTAGTTAACTTTCTTTTCTTAAAACAGTCTTTTAATTTTTGCACTAAGTATTTTGAACCGCTTATCTACAAATGCAAACAACAAACCATTTATATATATATATATATATATATATATATGTTTTTCTTTATTATGCTAAATTAATAATTCATTGCCTGGCTTTTTCACTCAAGGTAGCCAGTTACTTTTCTGTTGGGATCTAAAATAGAATTAGTAGCCTGTTGCACCAGTTACTAATTTTTTACAGTTTAAAAACTGGCTGCCTAAACTATTGTCCTCCATTGTACAATCATTTGTTCTCACTCTGTGGCTATTGATAAACATGTCCTTCTGACCAAATGAAAAGTGTTTAATTGCATTTCAGACTATGTAAAATAGAAAATTTTGACAAATGATTGTGTAATGGCCTAGGCAGAAAAGCTGAAGTTTGTATGTTGCTTTACTGTATGTTTCCGTAAATGAATCTCAGAAGCTTATAAAGTCATGTAGTACTAAATAATTAAGCACATTTGCATATTTAAAGTTTTAGCAAAAATACCTCTTCAGTAACTATCATTTCCAACCTAATGTCGAGTGATGCTTGGTTTTGGGACATACAAACAACTTATTTGTGTTGACTGGAAGGGTGATATTTGTTTAATCACATTATGCCAGTCTGTGGTCAAGATTAAATAAATTTCCTGTATCATGATGAATGTTCCACAGTCATTATGCAAACTACAGAAAGAAGACAAAAGTTCCCACTAGGATATCGAGGCATCCATGTGAATAAGGGGCATAAATGGTCAAATTCTATAGGGTTGTAAGAATGATATCTTACATTTATGAGTGCTAGGTTTGTGTAGTTTGTCTAGTGTTTTAGATACTGAATATATTGTGGTCATCTGGCCCAGTCAGTGACAGTAGCTTGTCTTGTTACATGCAAGTCACTAGATGCCTCTCAGCCTTATTTTCTGAGGAGGGAAATGGATTCAGTTTCTGCAGCATTCTGTTCTGTTAGAATACTGAGTAGGGACACAGTCTAGAAGTCCATTGATGCAAAGTGTACATATTGTGTGCTGTGAAATTATTCTTCAAAGAACAGATGATGACGAATGGGAATTTTTACTTGGTCACTTATCTGGTAGCTTTTATTTTATATAAATTTTTGCTGATAAAGGTAGATTTTACGTCATGTATCAAGGCTGCACCTCCCAACTTTTTTTCTCTCTCTTTATTTCCCCCCCTTATTGGTGAATAACTTCTGTAGGCTTTACAGATGTAGACACACAAAAATAAGACTACATCCAAGTTTTAGCTTGTGATTGGATAAGGAACTAAGAATTACGGATAGAAGATACTGTACCATGGTTTGGGGGCATGTTGAGCATTGGAAATTTCTTTAATTAGTTTAGTTGCATTCCTTGTTACTGGTTTATAAGAAATGTGGGCTCTTGTAATATTACAGGATTATGATCTGCATTAGTAATGCATATTCTGCTGCTGTTGCATCTAGCCTTTGTTTACAAATGAAGGATTTTAATTCAGTTACACCAGTGTATCTTGTTTGGTGATATCAACAGTGTCTGTATAGAACTTCATAAAGTTCCTTTAAAGAAAATTAATAGGGAATATACTAATGATACTATACTACCTTCCCTCAAAGGATTGACATTTGATTCCTGAAGCATGTTTTTGGAATTTGTTTGATTTTGGCCACAGATGAAGGCAGTAACCGTGAAGATTATGAACTCGATTTGACACAGACTTATTGTTTTGTTTATTTTGTTGATCTCTAATTCTGAAGTTTTCTTACCCCTACATGAAGTTTCTAATAATACAGGATTTTTTATGGTTTAGACTCTTCAATATCTGAAACTGATTCACACTGAGTAGATTAAATTCTGGCTTCTGCAAAGAGTAATAACCTAAAACTTAACAGATATTTTATTGTAAAAAAATAAGTTCCCATTTGCATTACAGGAGAGCTTTTCTGTTTTGCTTAAATCTTTAACCATTCTTGGTTCAACTTTTGTAAAGAATTTGAACTGCAAGGTTACTAGAAATCTGCAGTCACCCTGAAAAAAAGCATGAATTCTGTTACATGAAAATGAAATTGCTGTTGATTCTGAACCTTTCAAAATGCAGCATATGCAGACTGTCATGACCATCTGTGTTCCATCATTGAATGGTATTTCACATAGCAAACTGTGAAGTGAATGGACACTGCAACTTCTGGTCATTTAACTTCTGACAGCATGCTGCGATATAGGTTGATGGTGATGTTCCTGAGGACTGTGCTGTGAGTCCATCTTCAGTGTTGAAGGAATTGGAGTCTGAGTTGATACCGAATTGATGACAAGGTGCGGGTGTGGTTTGTAGAAGCAGGTTGCAATGAATGTGGCTGGCCTGAGCCACAGGAAGGGGAGAGGTGCTAGAGCCCTATCTGGCACAACAGAAAATTTGAAATGGGAAACCTTCTAAGACAGGATGCAAATCGGCCCTTTGCAGGACCACCAGAAGTAGAGGGAAATGTTAGTAAAATGTGGTTGTGAAATGGTCCATTCTGCATCCTGATTTCGCAGCTTTCCCATTTAACAGTTATGTTTGTCAGTACTAGGCTTTGTCTCCCCTACCCTCCTTGTATGGTTCTGGTTGGCCCCATTCCATGTAGCTTGCCTATGTAGTTGAAACACATCTCCACCAAGATAATTTCATTTCACCTCGGGCCCAATTTCTTCAACCCTACAATTGGTGACAGCATGTATCTTTGAAATATTGTCAGAACCAAGAAAACTGTAATGTGAATAGTCACTGCTGTGAAACGTTGCAGACATATATAGGTAAGAAACACATTGAAGAATTGTTGAAACCATGTATGAGTGATAGTTAAAAATTGTGTCCCATATTTTCCTTCCCTTATTAGTTACTAAGGAGGTATGTTTTGTAAATAAGTGCATTTAATTCCTTTTCTTCACATTTAATTCATTAACATTGTGTAAAAATGATAACAAGGCATACAGAATAGTAACAACAAAACTTTAGCTTCAGTCTAGGATTTTTGTAATTCACTCACTGGAATTGAGTACCATTAAAAGTGCAGACTTTTGACTATAAAAAATACTAACATTCTGTTTTTTCTTTTTCTTCTTTAACCTGGTTGCCCACCAACTTTGGCCCTGGCCTTGTAGGCTTCGAGTGCTAACAATGGACCCCTAGCTCCCCTCGCCCGCCCGCCTCGTGTTTCGTAACATCTCTGCACGCACGTACGTACGGTGGAGCTAGAAAACAAAGCATCTGCACTCACCATAAACACTACTACTACCACTACTACTATAGGACTAACTCGCAGCACTCTGATGGGGTCGCTCATTCACTGCCTGTTTGCTGGCCTGCTGCCTGCCCAGGAATTTGGACCTTTCAACTTCAGAATCTTAGGGTAGGTTCTGCACGGACTTGAGACACAGCCAGCAACACAGCACTTGTGTATGTTCTAAGATATTATGGTGATACACTAGCAGAGCTCAATATAACACTTCTCTTGATATCTGCGTTTCTTCATTCATATCATAATCAACTCAGTGTACAGTGCTTTTGTCTTTACTCTTTCACTCCAAAGTGTGATATGAGTAGACAAACCATTAAAGCAATTCATTCTTACTAGCATGTGGGTATGACTTGTATTATCTCTGTAATCATGGATTTTTGCAACACATCTTTGATATTTTAGGTTGTCAAGAAACTGATTTTTTTTTAAATCTAGATTGTGGGTGGTGTGTAGTGGAGTCATGTACACTGAGGTATCACCACTTAGAGATTTGTACATTCTTTAAGTGTATTGAGGGCTAATCAAGTGTAATTTATTCAAATCCGACATGTATTTTTGTAGCATTAGACAGCTATTCATTGTCTAATATGGATATTGTGTTTTGCATCAACTTCAAGGCCAAATTTGTGAACTCCTGTCATCACATTTGTAGTGACACTATCCATGTGCTGATGTTATTTTGACCTCTGCTGTGTATGCAGTTGACAAAAAGAATCCTTGTATACTGTTTAAGAATCATGTGCATTTAATTATAACCTATGTTTAACATGGCAACTATTGGTGGAGGAGGGAGTTGAGGGGTCATCACGTACTGTATGAAATATGCACACCTACATACTCACACACTCAAACACAAAGAAACATTAAGTTTAACATTACTTATTCAACAGCGGTGTGATGCTGTTTTATTGGGCTTTGACTCCTGTTTCTTCTTTAAGAAGTAAATGTTTCAAAAGTGGATTATACCTTGTTATTCTGATGATCTGGATATGAAGAAATTTCTGCTCTGATGGATCCCTTCCAATGTATCGCAGTAATTTTACCTAAGGGCCCAACATTAGAGTGGGAATTTCTGTATGTCCTATCCACTTGAAGATGGAAATAGAATAATTTTCAACATAATTGTGTTTTGTACATATACAATTAGGACAATTTACAGTCCAAAAGAATGGCCTTCAGCATTGCCCCTGCAATTGTCCATTATTTCTGTATGTCTTTTAGATTGATGGCATTCAGTGTTGTGTGTCCATGCTTTGTTTTTCAGATGAATCTACACAATATACTTAATTTCATTTTTTAAATAGAAATACTTAATTAAGTTTCTTTTTTCCATTCATATTGCAATTGATATTATTTTAGCTAGGTTAATTCAGAGAAATTAGTATGGATAGTATAGTATTTCATCAGTTCGTCCCTAATAGTATATTATGTTTGTGTGTATTATATAATATTTACTGATTGTTTTGTTATGTATGTGCATAGGCAGTGTAATATGTTGGTAATAAGTATGTTTGTGACAGGGTGATGACTTGAAGGGAGTAGTGTTTAGTAGTTTCACCAGCTGGCAGCACCGTGGTACTGTGTGTAATAAGACTTTAATAATCAGCTTTCCGTCCAGTGTTCACCCTTGTCTTCGTGACAGATCAGTGGCTTGTATTGTACTTTGTTTATAACTAAGTGGATGACTGTGTTGGAGAAACATGCATCATCACACACACACACACACACACACATATGCAGGCATGCCTACATTTATGTATATATGTATGTCTGTGACATATTTCCTTGAAGCTAGAAATCGTGTTGTTTATCATGTGTTTTAAGGAATTAAGAGAGTGAGATAGAAAACCAATTTCCACAGTCCGTGAAAGATATGATTTGGAGACATGATAGCAGCAATGCCATTGGTTATGCTCAGTCATGGTAATGACACAAATGTATGAATAAAATTCATAAGATTCTATACAATTGAAACTATGACAGCACATGTGTATGAAAGTAAGCATTACTTTTTAATTAATATAGATGTTAGACATTATCCTGTTCTTCATTATCATTTTCATTGCAGACCATTATTTACACAAACTTTTGGAATGTATGTTTGGAATTTAGATCTTTTCTTTTTAATATCCAAGTTCAGAAAGAATTGACTGACATATACTCGTTGTTTTCTCTCAGACTGTGATACCATGTAGTTTGGCAGGTGATTTCTAGCATTTTGAAAGATCTCACAGCCTCATTCTTGAGGGTACATTAACCTTGAAGATCGAGGCAGTTTGTTCTTCTGAAGTATTGGTAACCATCTGTCAGAGTGTGGTGTCCTAACACGGAAGACCGCACAATGAATCTGAAAACCTTAAATCTCCTTTTTAGACAGCTTTGAGCATTTTCAGAACTGTTTTTCACTTCTTAAGTACAGCAAGATTGCTTTAATCTGACATCCAGTAATTCAGAAATCCTGATAATCCAGCACTTGTGGAGAGTAGTTCCAAGACTGTAAGTTTCGCTTTCCATTAGAAAAATGCTTCATCAGTGGAACAGGCAGATCTCGGGGACATGTTCACAAAGGCCTCTAGGTATGTCTGTACATCTACTGTTGTGTTGTCTCTTGACCCCTTGTCTCCTGCTCCATCAAATAATTCCGTTATGAAGACAGCAGAAAACACAGAAGAGGACCCCTGTGATACTCACACAGCAGATGAAGGAGATAACCAAATTGAATACACCTCTAATTAGATGTACACCCCCAGGTAAGAGATAATTACCTGTGAAAATTTAGGTCAGTATAGGTACCATCTGATAATCTGGAATATTTGATAATTTGGAATCTTTCCTGCCCTGTCCTGTGTGAGTGGAATGAATGGAATTTTGTTGTCTTAGATTACAGAAAGTGTGAATCTAATTATTTGAAGTTTCTTGACTTCACGGTTGCAGTAATATGTAATTCAGATGTCCAGTCCCATGCAAGTCAGATTAGTGGAATTTTGCTGTATTAGGTTGTGGAATGTGTGAATCTAATTATATGAAGTTTCTTGACTTAATAGTTGCAGTAATATGTAATTCAAATGGGTTGTCTTTACTCAAGTCATTCTTGGTATTATTTGCTTCTCTGGGAATTTGAAGGGACTCTGCAAAGGCAATACATGACCTTCAGTCCTGTCATATGGAGAAATTAATATACAGCGTTTACATCTCTCATGAATTATCCTACACATCAGTTAAATGTTAAATGCCTTAGGACTGTTTCTCTTTGAATATTATAATTATGGCAAATAACAGTTTTCTAAAATGTGGTGTCATGTAGTCTGATAGTAGTGCACTGATGTCATGGAGGGATGTGCTGCCATCATTTTCAGGGTGTGTGAATTTATTTCCTCAAACCTAGTGGTTGTGGCAGCAGGTTCCTTTGAAACTTCAGTTGAACTTCTGCCAGAATACATGACATCACACCCAAAAAAAAACAGTAACCCTTGCAGTCACTGTCATGAGAATCTCTCATCTGATCTTAATTATATTTCGGACTTTGGTACAGATATTGCTTCTTCGCATGTTATATGGCCATAAAATATAACATGAAAATGTGTGGCTTTTTCTGCTAGCAGGAACACAAACATAATTGTGCAACCCTCCTTTATTACATAATTTTCCAAGAAAATATTGTATTGCTTTCTTCCTGTTTCATTCTAAACTTGTCATACAAAAACATATTGTCACATAAATTTGATATTGTAAAAATAATAATTTTATATATTCCCAGTTTAGCAACTTCTCTTCCATTAAAGTCTTGGGTGCACGTGAGTTCTTTGTCATTTAATGAGTTCAGCATATGAAAATTATGCCTTTGTGGTCAATATATTATGCATGTCTTTAATGATACATTGATGACAGAGAATTCTGAGTGCAGTTTTTCACACTTTAAGCATAATTTCATATCAGGAGGTTTATAAGTAGTATCATCCTTTAATGTACAGTTTACTTGTTAAACTATGATGCAAGAAATATCCCATTAGCATATTTTGTACTTCATACTTCTTGAAGGCTTGTGCATGCAGTAAGTATGATTTGGTTAAATATCATTGGTGAGAATATGGAACTTAATTTAAAGAAACATATTCATTCAAGAAAGAGAGGAAAATAGGAAGTTGCCACAGAACATATATTTGTTGTAAGTTAATGTGGAAAAACGCAGGTGGCACCAACATATTACTTGCATCTGTTGTAAAAGTATTTTGAACATTTGATTTCAGTTGTGGTTGACATGCTAGCATAAGTATTTTGTATATTCTTCAAGTCATTTTAGGGATAATTAATAAAATATGTAACTGAAATTAAGATTGTTTTAAATGGTTGCTGTGTAAATAATGACACATTTTCTACTTAACTTGGTATGGAATCGTTATATGATTTGCATAACTATATGACTGTTAGTGACATTATTATATTGTCAGTAAAGTATACATTATACTGGCTTTTATTAACGATGAAGAGCAGAAGCACAGCTGAATTTGAAATCGTGAACAGGTGTTGCAGTCAGAGTTGCTTGTGTTTAACGTTGTCACTAAATAGAAAATAAGTATGTGTGTTGTAGTATTTAAGATTTTAGGCACTGAAAAACGTTTGTTTGAAGTATATGTAGTTTATTAAGCATTCTTACACTGTAATATGTAACTTGCATTATTGTATCTGCCATACCAACTGTTGCTGCAGAAAATACTGTTCAGAAGTCATGTGTGAGGGTATGGAAATTATAAGAGTATCAGGTCAGTTCTGACAGAAGTAAAACAGTGAAATGAAACACAGTGGGAAGTTCAAAGTGAAAAGAGCAAAAACCACTTGTGATATTTCGTATACATAATGAACATATTAAGGGGACTGACATCGCCTTTGATAAGAATTAGCCGTGTTAAAAGTTACTACTACATATTGTTTTGCAACTGAAGTTACATTATGCTCCTCACATTCATTTATCTTGGATTTATTCTTAGCTGCTGGGATGTGACTTCTCCTGAGCTGTTTCCTAAATTTTACTGTAGCTGTGCATGTCACCTACATTTTCTGATTCTGTGTAGCTTTGGAAAACATTTTCCAATATTTTTGTGATTTAAATATTTTGCTGTGAAACTCTGTTTACTTTGCAAGAACTGTTTAACCACAAAAGAAATGTGGTTCTAGAAAGCATAACTGAAAGTAAGTAGTCCTACAGAGAAGATAAGAAGTTACACTTTTTTTATTCTCCTTATCTTTATTGATGTTCAAGCAAAATTTTTGACAAAAATATTTAGGAAGAATGGCGTCTCCAGGTAAAGTAGTTTTGAGAAACGTAAAATTGAGGCTGTTATTCGTCTGGTTTTTGTGTGTGGTTAAACGAAGATCTTGATGAAAATTACACACCCATGTAAATTAGTATTTAGAGCTCATTTTAGAATTGTAACTTGGCTGTAGCTTGGATCAGGGCCCAAAAGGATTTTCTTGAAGTATATGTCACAGGTTAAAGTAAATAAAAATTTTTTTCTAATATAGGAATACTTAAGTATCGTGTCTCAAGAATGTTCTATAGAAATTTTGAAATGTCTTGGGAGGTAATCATTTTTGCTAAATTGATAAATTTTGTAATTTGTATAAATTTACTTCTTAATCTGAATCTAAAACTATTAGTCATAAATTAACGTCTTATACTGATGGGAAAGTACATGTTACCGTACTCTTAATTTCAGAGAGAAATGAAGAGTACAACTAGAGAACCTAAACTTCTTTCAAATGTTTTACTATGAAATGAAAAGCAATAATATTTGGCTCAGGTATGAGGTGGTCATGGAAGTCCCAGTGGATTGCTGTCATCTAGTTTGTGATGCCATGTCATCTGGTAGGAATGCAGTGACATTTCAGAGGATCCTGCTGCCTCCATCATCTGCCCTGATGGAGGCAGCAATTTCGTCTGCAATCTCAGTACATTTTTATGCAACATGCAGTGTCATGACTGGCACGACAGTAATCTTCAGTATCGTTTGGTATAATCTCAGGTATGTTGTGGATAACAGGATGAATCCAATGTACATACAAATACTCACACCCATTCACAAAAGAATAAGAAGGAAAGAAAGTATTGCGTTAAAATTTGCACTTTTAATTTGCAAAGAAGTGATGACTTTGTGGAATACTCTTGTCAGATGATCAGTGTGCAGACAAGATGCTGTTGGTCTACATGTTCCACTGACAGAATTGTTCTTTAGTGGCTTATTTTGTAAGAAACTGTTGTCTGTAAACAAACATTATGTCTCCTGGGTCACACAAGAAGCTTACAGCAGTTCCTTTACAAAGAGAATGTTCCAGCTTCCCAGTAGCTTAATTTCACCTTGAGCTTAGTGTATTAAATGTTTTACCTCTTTGTCTTATGCAATGGATTTTCTCTTCTCAGTAACACTGAAATGTTGCTGTTCCTTTCTTACACTTGATTACAGTAAGGGCTATACTTTCTGTGTCTTCATTAATTTTCTGGCATGTGTGTGAGATGTTAGTTTACATTTTCAGTGTTGTGTACCTGGTATATATTGTGACATAATGGATTTCACTCAGGCTATTTTTTAACGCACATTACTGGGAAATAAATGGAAAGTAATCATTTTCTTTTTTAGATCTCTCTTTGAAAAATTAGTACATTATGGTTTTCTCAGTTTAAAGTTTTGTGTGAACTGTCACGGATGTTTCATTCAAAATGAATTCCAAGTATTGGCATATATGTATGTATTCTTTCTTATATGTACATTATTAGATGCTGTGTGGAAATTACATTAAATAGAATGAATAGGAAACAGATGTGACAACATGAACACATCTGCTCAGTCTGGAAAATCGTAATGTGTTTTTGTTGTTAGTGTGTCTTTTCAGAAATGGGTAATGACTGAACAGAAGTGGAAACTTGTCACTAGCAAAGATACGGTAAAATTTTCTCATAATATAGTAGTTCTCAATTTACAGGCCAGGACCCAATTTAGATTTCTAAAATTCTTTATTTTGCTGCTGTTGAATTAATGGCGTTCTTTAATGTGATATTTCTGCGAGTAAATTCTGTTGCTAAAGGGTACTGACAGTGGTATGCTACGCTAAATTACATTTGTACTTTGTCTGTCATATCACATTCAGAACAGTACACAGTATTTCACAAACTGTAGACCATTAACTGAGAGTAGTATTCTACCAGACTGTCCTAAGTAGGTACCTTGCCAACACTGCATATTATGAAATGCTGTGGTCTATTCAGAATACAAGCTGGTGGGTGAAGTTCAGAAATCGAGCAGTCATGATTATTTCATAAATTGAACAGGTAATGAATGTAATTTTGGGTAGCAATTATATTACACATGTTATGACTGATTTTTTTTGTGGGCTTGGAAATGTTGACTAGGCCATAAATCAGTTGGACCATGAGGTATTTTTATAGTGCTTCTAATTATCATCATTTCACCTTTTGGATGCAGCTTACTTCATACAAATTTTGTTGATTTGCAGTGTCTCCTTTTTTCAAAAAAAAAAAAAATATTGAGTGTAGATAAATGTGCTGTTTGGTATCTTTTGTGTGGAGGCACAACATGTTGATCAGGAATCATATTCAGTTATAGTTAAATTTGTTAAAACCACTCCAGAAAAACAGATGTACATTGTGGGGATGACAAATTTGCCTCTTTCATCATAATATCCAGATATAAGCAAACATTTGGAGTTCTGATCTTTTATATTTTCTCCTTAATTTAAAAAAAAATCGAAATTTATTGGCATTCGCAACATAGAAAATTGCAAATCTGACAGAACTTCTGCCTAGCACTTTGTATGTTTTCATCCTTACAGTACTCAGTATTAGTCATGTCTCACCTTTTTACTGGAACACATTTTGCATTTTTAGTTTCGTTTTTTGACAAATGTTGTTTCTATTCGGACCGCCTCTGTGGTCTAGTGGTCAGAGTTTCTGGCTACAGATACAGAGGTCCCGGGTTCGATCCCCGGCGCTACCAGATTTTCTGAGTAGTAGTGGGTCTGGAACGGGGTCCACTCA
>Ga0123352_10002382_pt1 | contig 26121 bp, 17 predicted proteins | sample TergutLab28metaG_FD_89700 | JGI IMG/M metagenome (GOLD analysis project Ga0123352, IMG submission 89700) | Labiotermes labralis P1 segment gut microbial communities from Petit-Saut dam, French Guiana - Lab288 P1 | ecosystem: Host-associated > Arthropoda: Insects > Digestive system > Gut ...
TTGCCGTAATGTTTATGTCAGAATGGTGTGAATTTCCTTCCGCGCCTTACCTTGCAAAAAAAAAAAAAAAGACAGCTCGCGTCTCCATGTTGTTGAAATCGCGCACGTCGCCTGGCATGCTTCCTTTCAGCCTCTGTAACAAGAAAAGACTTGCAATTCGGCACATGAACAGACTCCTCTTTCCAACGATACTATCAATTCTGTCCTACGACATCAGGAAGTAGGTCAGGCTAAGGACTTACCATCACCCACTTGTATAGTATAACTACCAGAAATAAGCAGGGGTATGCTCAAGTACTATGTTAGGGCACAGCAACACTGTATCTGAACAAAAAAGAACACAGCACAATTCTTTTAATTTGGCACCCATGGGACCAGACAATTGCCAGATTATCTAACATTCCAGGTTACCAAACAATACCTATTCTGACCTAATTTCTTACAGGCTTTTTTTATTACTGCTTCTATATGTGGGCTGCATAACTAATCAAAGGAGTATTCCGGTTGGACATGTCATTCAGCTGTTGGTTTAGGGGCATTAGTGTTCCTTTTAATTCATCCTGGAGTCTCCTCAGTTTCTACCTGGGATGCTGAAGGACCAGGAGACTGTGGATCAGCTGTCTTCATAGCTGAAGAACTTGATGGAGCTGGAGAAAAGTGGTCAAGAGATACCACAATGGTCGATGTAGCAACATTCTTGGAGGCCTTTTATGGAGAAATTCCAGACCGCTAACTGTTTTTGTCAACTGCCAAAGTAGCAGGATTTCCAGAGTCTTGGCAATCAGGTTCTAAGAATTCTACTGAACTTCAAACTACCCATTACAGTTCATCATAAACTACAGTTTGATCCATGCTGGACAGATGTATACAAAACTTCTAGTCTGAAGTTTAAAAATGTACATTGGAATGAATTTCTCTGAGTACAAGACTGATTAATTTTCCAGCGGGTGATTATTGCAGTGATATTCAAGTTATTTACTACCAACAGTACAAAATGAAAGAACTTTTCAACACATAACACTGTGCAAGGACAAGAAGAGCAATTTTAATTCATTTTGAATACTTCTTAATTTCTCTTTCATGCATCCTGTCATTTCTGTTTCTTGCTGTCCTCTGACACAAAAAGTAAAAACGTGTAATGAATGTAATAGTGGAGATCAGTCTTTAGCACTCTTAGTCATAATTTTACAAGCTTATATTTTATGCATCCAACACTTCTCACTAGTTTGAAACCCAGGTAACTTTTTCCTATGAGGATATCATTCACAGATAGTGTTCAGCAGGAATATTCACAGAAATGATTATTAAAAAAAAAAACCAATACAGCAACAGAGTTCCCAGTTGCCACAGAAATTATGCCAACCCATCCAAAATTAGATGGGTTTTGGGCTTGATAGGAATGAGACTTTACAGTTGTGAAGATCAGGAATGTAACACAATTTTATGTGATTATGACCCTTCAAAATTCATTGCTCTGGCAAGCTTAGCATTGTAAAATTTTATAGAGGGAGTTATCAGCTGCCTGCCATATACCATTGTTATTGTGCCCTTAGTGGTGGGGATGAGCATTTCAGACATAGCTAGCACAGATGAGTTACATCTGTTCTTTCAAACAATAATCACACCCAAAATTTATAATTAAAAATTATAAAATTATTTTTAAAAACTAAGGGATTATAGTGAAGTGATTCACTTGTTAAAATTCAGTGTACATGTGCCTGCCTTAAGCCTTAACTGATTGTTCACATGACAATAAAAGTGCTGAGGTGATAAATTAAATAGTGCTGCTTGAACATGTAAACAGGGTGTTAAAATTTACTAAGAGAACTTCACTAATAATAATAATAACTGTTCATCTATCACGTGCCATCTATGGACTGAACAATTATGATGTGTTATAAAAGATCACTCCATGTCATATTCCCCACATGAAGCCCTTGCTCTCCACTGCACAGAGTAGTCAGCCTGTTAGAACTGTGCAGCATCCTTCCTATCATCCTGGCAAAACATCCATTTAGTTAAATGTTATGAGATAGCTGTGGTATCAGTGGCATCTGGAATGGGATAGGAAGTGTTGCTGTCAGGACAGCGATGACATAGTGTGTGAACAGGTGATGGTCCAGCTGATCTGTCTTACCTACTTGCATATTGCTCTCAGAATAAGAAAAACAATATCAGCTACAAAGTCTGAGTGGAGAAAGTAAGAGCAGTGATCAGTTAGAGGTGGAATTATGTTATTTCCTAATTCAACTGTGACATATTATTACACAGGCAGGAGGACACACTGAACGTGTTTCACACTGAGATCTGTATATCCTACGTGTGTGGTCACTTAAATGCAAAAATAATGCACTATGAAATGTGATTCTTTTGAATTCATGGTTAAATAAAATGGTCTGAAGAAGAAAAAATCATGCTGCATGTTCTGAGTAACTGTCGCCAAGAGTATTCCTGCACAGAATTGTGTGATTCATGATATGGGATTTTGCAAGATGTAGCTGATCAAATTTAAGTTTGGTCCATACAGGACAATTTGGACTACCAACTTTGAAGAAAAATGTTATACTATTTATGGATTTTGATATAATTGAATACTGAGACTTTGAAAGTGCAGTTCACCACAATACTAGCAGACAAACCAGCCAAATATATCATGTGTTTTATCTGCAATAAAAAAAATTTAAGAATGTAGTATAACCTTGACAAACCAAGCCACATTATAGCAGATACAGATATACAGAAGATATAATGATGTCCAAGAAGATGGTTTTTGTTTATTTCGTAGCCCAAATATGGTGTAAGCATGTGTTGCTTCAGTCCCATGAAGTCACTCTACAACACCAAACCTCAGCTTAGCTACTGTATATCATATTTACCTGAACATGTGATGAAAAATTCTGCCTAATTCATTGTCTGAGATGTGGTGGGTTGCCTTATAATTGCACAAGAAATTAAACATGTGCTGTGAAGGTAATTTCCTCACCACTAAAGATTTGATGGGGTAGGGGGGCATAACCTACACAGGATCATCTTTCATCAAGTTAAATACAGTACTTAGTAAAGACTTGGGGTTCTCACAGTGGCAACTATCAAGAATAGTCTTCTGGGATGTGCTGCCTTTTAGTCTGCTAGAAAATGACATTTCAGTGACATATGCAGCACTTTAACATTCCCCAAAAGAACACAGTGAACCTCCCTTGGTGGAAGGATATTCCATATCACGGGGTTCTCCACACTGGCCCACTTTTCAGGGCTCCCATTCCCCACCTTGCCTTCTCTTCACTTCCCTCTTCCAATGCTTTTTTGTATTCCCTAATAACACTGGAAAAAGTTACCCCATTCTCCTACCATTAACCCTTTAAATGCCTAGTTAAATCCCATCTGCCCTTTGCTAACATTATTCGGAGCTCACAATATTTTCCACGTTGGCAGGTTAAGGGTTAAGCAGAGACAGCATGTTCCTGTCAGTAATTTTCTATGAAACAACACAGTGTCTCATCACAGGAGACAGTATTCTTCATATATGTAACTGTTTGGAACACTGATTCCTTTGACAAGACATGCAGACTAAATATGCAATTATATTCACTGTTGCTTTTTTGTAAACAAGGATGATATTTCTAAGCTTGATGAATACAAGCCTGGAAACAAGTACAAGTCCCACTACAGGGCTTTGACAAAGATGGAATTGTTGCACATAGCGTGAGATATTTCAGGCAAATTTCAGTGACTATATACAAACTCTGATTAAGGAGACGGTTCTTTTCAGTTGCATTATATAATGATTTGTGTTTTAGTCATAAATGTTAATAGACTATCTTCAACCAACAACACTAAAGACATAATACAAATGTGACAAAGAATATAAAGTTTCTTTTTTTAAGTGCAGAGGTTCAGTGAAAGTAGTATTTAAATTATAAAACAGGTCTGTATGTAGTTAAAAAATGGCAGATATTTCACTATTAAGACTTGATGCCATATAAAATGTTGCCTGACACTGAATCATTGCACAGTCACTTCCTCTTGAGAACATGAGATATGAGGTCATTGTGGCGGTAAATACAAAAATTATTCCTTTCTAGGATGTATGCAGTGTAGTCTGGTAGAAAGGTACCAACACTGTGTCAGAACATAGCCTCCATATTCAGCTCAGAAGGAAAAATCAATGCTTCTCTTACAAGGGCCACCATCTCCTGAAGGCCTGCTCCCAGCCCTTTGTCCTTACCCACTTTACCTTTATGCAAACCTTTACTTTCCTACATAGTCTACTCTTCTACCCTGAAGAAGGAGGCACCAAATGCCTCCGAAACGTTGCCACCTCTTTACATGGCTATAAGCTGTTACACACCAGCACAATAATCTTAATTTTTACACAATTTTAGAAAGATAAAAAAAATTGGCTCATAAGTAATTAAATGATGTGGACAGTCAAACAGATCCATATCATGAAAACATAAGCCAGAAACTAACAGGTGACTGAAATAAGAGTTTCATGAAGTATGATAATTATTTACACTTACATTTCTTGGACCACTTGTCATATGTTCATGAGGCAATAAGAAGACAAGGAAATTACCAGTGATGTCAGTGATGCCTAGAATGTTCTGCATTGGTCCAAGTCTGCTGGGATATATACCTAACAAGAAACCAGCAATTAATATGGAAAAACCAATTTGTCTTTACAGCAATCATACCATCTCTATTGGTAAGAGCAAAGATATAAAAATCTTTTACCTGTCATATATGCATTTAAAGTAGGTTATGATGCTCTTGATTGTATAATGGTAATGAATAGTTTAGAATGGGGTTCTCAAACTATATCACTGGTATACTACTGAATGAAATTTAACAATTTCAGTGCACCACCAATGTTTTTTTTTCACATTTAAATAAGAAATCTGAAATTGGAAAGACTGGTGGACAGTGGGGATCAGTTATATATTGTAGCCAGCAATGATGCACATTAGTAAATTTTAAGTTTTATTTACTTTTTAACATTCTTTCTCATGCTGCGTTCATTTCTATCCATGGTGTGCTGGATCAGCCAGCGCACTCATTGTCACGGATGTTTATTTGACCGTTTTTTAAATATTTCCACCATTTTATGACATGCTGCACTCTCATTACACCATTGCCATAGACTCTATCAACTGGTGGTGAACAATGATGGGGAGAAACATGTTTTTTCCACAAAAACCGAATACACTACAAACTCTTCATGGGAACAAGTTTCCAATTGAATTGCTACTGGCCATCAACTTATTGCATGAATAGCATCTGACAGACTCATTATCCAGCTGTTACGTTTTACCCCTAATAAAAATGGTACCTCTCACCAAACAATACTAGTAAATGCTGGATTAAGGCAAAGTCATAGGGCAAGGAACCTTACATATTCAACATGCTTTCTATTTATCATATGATATGTTACACACCAGTAAGTGCACACCCTGAGATGCTCTGGACCACCAGTGGCTTGTTGCTTTGCACAAGAAAATCCCAAACTTCCATGACACCATCTACACGTGTGATGTAAAACATACTAGGGCAGAACAATGACCATGCCCCACTGGTCAGTGTGGCACAAGATGTTCTCCACAGGACTGGAATATCCTGAACGAAACATTAAAACAACAGTGCTACATAAAGGCCTGAATTTTATCATTTGCAGTTTCTGTAAACTGCAGTAATAAAAATCTCATGTATGCTTCCACAGCAAACAGACTTCATACCTTAATGGTATCTTTCCAGATAGCAACAACTCTTCCTCCAACACTAAGCATCAAATCCTTATTAAATGGTGAGAGGGATAAGGCTGATATTGGACCATCATGAACATCACCCAATGATTTGAACATGAGAGCTACAAGAAAAGTTGTTGTTCATATAATCTCAGTGTTTAATTAATTTTCAACACATAGAATTATTCCACACAGCTCAATAAACTATGAAATTCAGGGCATGTATAAAGCACTGCAATAATAGTAAATCTAGGCAAACTGCTTATATTCTGCAAACTTTGGAATAGCCCAACTTAACATACTGCAACGTTCCACAATATATTTCTAAAAATGAATCCACATAAAACCATCAAATACAAGCTAACGTACTTTACCTTGTTTTAGACCCAAATGTTCTATTCCTCTGAATCATCTTCTGGGGCAATCAACTGTACACAAACTTAATTTACTTAACCTTTTTATTACATGTAGTAATTTTACAGCACCTATAAAATATTAAAATTTTTAAATCTGGCAATGTGTTTAATTTATGCAGTCCATTATTCTTTTGTATTATTGGCTATAAAGGAAATAATAAATGTACATACGTTAACAGAATGTACTTTTTTTTACCATGGCATAACAGCCATAGTGGGCCAAGGCCACCTTACTGTCGAGGATTCATGTCCAAACTCTGTTAGACAAACCACACTCGGTTGGACCCCTCTTGATGAGTGATCAGCCCAATGCAGAGACCTCTACCTGACAACACACAACACTCACAAGAGACAGATATCCATGCCCCTGGTGGGATTTGAACCCACAATTCCAGCAAGCAAGCGGCCGCAGATCCATCTCCTTGAACGCATGGCCATTGGGATTGGCAGAATGTACATAACCAGTTTTAAATAATTTAATGGTGCATACATATGTTTTAATAATGATTACACATAATGAATAAGTTAATGAATGTAATTTCATGTAAACTGAGTAGCTAGCCAAGTGTTCTGATTGTTATGAAGATGAAAATGAGGCACTGAAACATTGAAGGCTAAAACAAAATAGGGCATTTACGACTCTGTATAGCTTTATTACATCAGTACAACAGCGAAACATATGACCTGAAAATGTATCAAAAATCTTTATACAATACAGCATGTACACAATATTCATAAGCCTATTTTTGCAATCCAACCCCATCAATAAAACGTTCCCTTCATCCCATAGAGTTGACATGCCATATTGTACAAAATGCCAGCCAGTAACACCAGTATCCACTTCTTTATGATTAACATTCACAATTTTAAGAACTAATGACAATAAACTCCAGAAGTTTCATGCAATTTCTTTAAAATCAATTTTAATACTCTCCCACTGACACCAAGATCTTCCAAGTGGTCTCTTTCTTTGAGGTTTCCCTAACAAAACACAGTATGTGTTTCTCTTCCCCTATTTATGCCACATACCCAGCCCATCTCTCTCCTTGATTTTATTCTATTTTACTAGTATAAATGACTTTAAAAGCTAAAAATATGCCTGTTTATTTCTTGTAACTAAATGGACAGTTCTGGGGTAGAAACTGAATTGATGCAAACATATTGAAGTGCTATACTGGTATAAACACAGCAAACAATTGACATGACTTCTCAAGCTTGCTTGCATGCTTGCTTGCTGTGTAGATATAATAAATGTTACACTTACCCTCTGAATTAATTGTCTCTTCACAGTCAAACTCATACCCTGCCCATGTAGCATGTATCACATGACCTTCCAGAGATCCAATGAACATTTTGCATTTTGGGTAACTTTTTACTTCCTGCAATTCTGGGACATGCATGAATTATTCATATGGTGTAAATTCAAGGCTTCATAAATTCCATACAAGCTGTACTAATTAATGCAATTAATTCACTATTTTAAAATCTTAAAAATCTTGCATATTCTCTCTGAACACATCAGAATATTTCACAATGTATTTTAGTAGCAAGAAGTTACTCAGATGATTGTAATTATAAGGAGGGGAAACATTTCTAAGATTCTGTGTATTTATATCAGCATTGCAGGGAGATAAAACATGTTTGTGCTGAAGCAGTGCTGCATCTTCTGGCTGAAGGACGAATATAAGAACAACTTAATTTCAGCACCTCTCAAACCAGGCACATCATTTTTTACTTGCATGAAATGTTGCTAATACACTAAGTTTTTTATGCACTGTAATGTACAGTCCAATACAATATGACTGAAAAATATGATACAGTAGTTAAAATAATAGGAATATTATTTATGTATGTGCACACAGGCATGTGTTTGTGTACACATGCACACGCACACGCACACACACACACACACACACACACAAAATGTTATAATGCTATCAAATTACTGTATTAGTACCTTACCTGGTTTGTAAGAAAGCCTCTCTGTTATACTGAGTTTCCTACCAAAGTCAGTTTGTGTCTGCAGAACATACCTCAGTGGAAATGCTTCAACCGCTATTGCTGACAGGGAAATGCGCCGTCTAGATACAGGATTTTCAGCAAACAACTGGAATGTAATGTTAATTAGAACATAACTCTAAATAACTGAACAATAACCTTAGAATACTGAGCTCATTTATTGTGTAGTATATAAATATGTTGTTCAGGCATTCACAGAGGATGGTGATCACATGATGGTCTTGTTATGAGTTTCTGCACAGTGTAATAGTTAATGTTCCAGTGTTATGGAGAGAAGTACATATATACATACATACATACACACACACACAAACACACATACATACATATATTCCATGGAACCATAAGTGTGTCATAAAGACAGCAGGATGTGGAATTAGTCATAAATATAAAAATATACAAATTTGGAGTGTAAAATACTACAAACATTTTACAAAAACTGTATTATAAATCATGTTTACACATAAAAAATTCTTCTACTGAGTAAGAGAAATGTGTATGTAGATATTTTCTTAAGATTGCTTTAAATTTTGCCTTGTCATCCTTGAGGATTGCAAAACTAGGTGGTAAACTGTTGAAATTTTTTATGCCAGCATAAAATGTACTTTTCTGAAAACAAGATAAAGGCAGACCCTTGTAACCATGGATTCAGTATCTGCAGTTTACCGCAGCCCGAAAAAAATTTGGAAAATTCAAGAAATAAACAGTTCTTAAGTTTCAAAATGTGCATGAGACCGGACCATAACATGGTGAAATCCAGCAGCCCAAACGCACCCAGTATTTGACTCATCTTCTTTTGTCTCCACACCCACACTTCCCTGCAAACTTGCCAACATTCTGCTTCTAGCTTTCTCGCTGCTCGAGTTAGTTGCCACGTTATCACAGTGTTTGTGTTCAGAAAGGAACAAGAAGGATGAAGAAGTCAGTGAATACTCACAATAGGCTAAGATACTTTTAACAAATAAAATTTTCTTATTATGGGTTATGTACAGGTATGTACGTATGATTTTCATTGTAAAATGTGTAACAATTACATGTTTTTTCATTGCTTATGTAGCACTTTGATGGAAAAGCATGATGTTTATTGTTCTGTCACCCCTTGAAACTGTACATGATACTGTACAGTACAGGTACTCTATTTTTTCATTGCTCTATCATCACTTGAGGATTAAGCTAAAATGTCAGAATCCCTTACTTTCATATATACGAGAGAGACAGAAAATATACTGTAAATGTACAACATAGTGTAGAGTAAACTTTATTATTACTTTATTTAATGTTGGTAATGTCTTACTTTGCACAATTTATCAGTTAAAATTTACGATATTTATGTATGTCACATTGTATTATGTTATACACAGCATTCAGCATTATCTGTGGTTTCACGTAACCACGGTAGGTCTTGGAACATATTACCGGCGGATATGGGGGGGTCTGCCTGTAGTTTGGCCTTTGGTTTATGAAGATGACACTTATTCCTTGTATTAATATTGTGTATAGAAGAATTTGTTTGAAAAAATTCCTGATTATTGATAATGAAGATCATTAATAAAAGTATATACTGGCATGTATCAGGTAGAATCTCTAATGTTTAAACAGACTTCTCCAATAGGTTCTGGGCTGTGCACCAGCTATAATTCTGACAATTTTATATTGTAAAGAGAAAATCTTCCCATTGTTGGAAGAGTCACGCTCAAAGTTTGTTCCACATTTTAAAATAGAATTAAATTATGCATTGTAAATTGATTTGAGAGTGTTAATGCCTCTGGAACTGACCATCAACCTAAGGGCACAACATGCTGCACTTAACTTAGGAATCATTTGCCCAGTATGGTTCTTTCAGGTTATGTGTTATTAATTTGAAAACCAAGAAATTTTGTATTCACTGTCTGTTCTATATACCTTTTTTTATAACCCAAATGTAATGTACAATGTGCTGAATTCTCACTTATGAATTTCATTATATTCATTTTATCTCAATTTAGAACTAAATTATTAGCAATAAACCATTTAATCATACAAGAGAGAACTAACCTGTACACTGAATACAAGTCTTCAAAAAATCTGCTTGAAATTATGACACTAGTGTTGTCAGCAAATAATATTGGTTCTAATACAGAATTTATTTTCAGGGGAAGGTAATTTATATATATATTATGAACAACAGAGACCCTAGAATTGATCCTTGGGGAACTCCATGTTTTCATATACCCCAAACAGAGAAAACATTTTGAGTTGAAATAGGTGATTTTAATGCATTCATTTACTCATTTATTCAACAAATACATGGTGCAGAAACTCAAAGGACCATCATCTGCAGTTACTACGGTATTATTTTCTACACTAGTTTGACAAATGCTGGCACAGTACTGTAATGAAGGCAATGGCTGAACCCCTTGATATCAATTTCATTTACATGCTTATTCTAACATCTAAAACTTCAGACTCTCATATTAGTGACTATAAAAAATTGATATCTTCCATGATGTGATGCTGTGTTGTCTGGTACTAGGGTACCAACATTTCAGAGGAACATGCTGCCTCCAGCATCAGGGTAGGTGATGACGGAAGTAGCTTATTCCTCTGAAACTTTGGTACACACTTAGCAGGTACATGATATACATATAAGAACATAACAATATTCATCCTATAAGTTGCCTATACAGATGAAGAGTCTTATCAAATGACCCAGAAATAATCAGTTTTAAGATTACTGTAAAGTTGAATGTTAAGAGTTAAAATCCATGAATATCTAATATACACATACACAACTCAAATTAAAATAGGACTATTAATTATGATGTTTCATTGTTACTGTATAACAGTGAAGAACCTCAGACTCTTCTTCCAAAATTTATCAATCTATGAAAATCATTATCACTATGCCTTTTTTCTGGCAGTAGGCAACAGTAGGAAACACTGGCACTTTATCTTTATGTATGGAAAGTAGCCTAGAAATAGACTCAATGTAATCAACTTTGGTCCAGCAGTACCACCACAATATTTTTCCTGAGAGGGCACTGGTTATAATCAACTGCTTGGTGAAGGGTCTTTCTACATGCATTAATGTGTGTTCAGACCACTTGTGCTTGGGTTTGAACTCATGTTCTGACCCATGGGTGTTCCTAAATGTGGCGAGTTTCATGAGCCCAAGCCCAAGCTAAAGCAGCATGATCCACTGGAGATCTGGGCTTGAGCTCAGTAAAGAGGTGGTAATTCAAAGACAGGCACCAGAAACAAGAAACAAGAAACAAGAGCTTGAGTTGTCTGAACGAACTTCTAGGAGTCACAAAGTTCCCACCTTTAATGGAACCTGGAGGTTTACAACTGTGTTCACAAGAGCACTAGTGCTGCTATGCAAGAAAGATCCTCAAATTCCTCACATCAAAGATAACAGACTACATTGTTAAAGAGGTACTTAATTACCATCTCCACAACTTAACCAACTCTTAGTATCAATTAGTTGGACTATGCACAGCTACATGTTTCACCAAAATGTTAATCTTCAGGCCATCTGGCATTACACATATGTAATCAAACTGTCATTACATAAAACTGTGCCACTGGTACATTGTACTCCCAGATGATGGTATAATTTTACTGAAAGATGTCAGAGTAGTGTCTTGACTATTTATTTGTTGTGGTGCATTAGTTGGAACAATAAAAGAGAAACTGTGCCACCAGTTTGAGATCTTAATCTTATATTCCTTAGTATACAATAGTTTCAATGTTAAAAAAATTGATGTTCAAAAATAATGTACACAGTGAAAATATTCCCAGTAAATATCTTAACTCTGGTGATGAGCATTCTATTACATAGAATTTGTAGTTGTGTATGCACGCTGTTATTAACCCTTTAAGCGCCGAGTTAAATCCCATCTGCCATCTGCTGGCATTATTAGGAGCTTACCATATTCTCCACATTAACAGGATAAGGGTTAATTAAGATACAAATTCTATAAGCATATTCTTCTGATAAGATGGAGTAACAATCATGACACGTCTTGAAATTCTGTCTACATACAGTACATTGTATTCAACTGGAAAGCAGCTTCTCCTTCCTGACCACATGCTGTCACCACTGGCAAGCCTTGCATCTGTCAAATTACTTCCAAGTGTTAATAAGGCTGAGGAGGTGGTAATTAAGTACTTCTTTAATATTATAGAACACAATGGAATGCAAAGCTTTAAATTATGACTACCCTGTAATGTGGTTTTAACAGTTCTAATTGTTTATATGGCAAAACATCACAAGCTGTAAATTTATGCTGCATTTTCCTCTTTGGTTTTTTCTTGTGGGGCCTTCTGTTCCATTGTGTATTAAGATCCCAGATGAAAACTGACCCGTCTTCTGAACAAGTAATGAACTGTAATGTTGTTGAATGAAATGATTTCAGTTCTTGGTACCTGCCAAGATGAGAGATCTGAAATGAAGGAATAGTTTACACACACTCTTAGTTAATCCACATGAAAAGCATATTTAATTCCTGATGAGGAACTGTTTCTTCAAAGGTGTTGCAAAATTCCATTTAAAAAAAGTGGCTTTCTTATTTTTTTTATAAGTGTGAAAAAGATGGGGAACATTTATTTCCTTACTCAGCAAGTAGCAGCAGCTCAACCTACAACAGGGTACTGGAACTAAATAAAGTGTGCAGTATTCATTTTCAGGACTGCTTGTAATAATGATATGTGCATATATATATATATATATATCCTTCAAATAGATATACTCACATGGTAGTAGTTCTATTGGTCCATGTGCATTTAAAAAGCAAATCAATAAAAGGTTCTGCACAATTTTGAGGCTATTTTCTTATAACAGCTTCTTTCTAGTATTTTACTTATTTACCCATTTCATTTCATCTTTAAGACTAAGATGCTAAGCTAACAAAATTTACATATTTAAAAGTACATATGTGGAATGCTGTAAAACACAAAGAGACTTCTGAGATTCAGCACTGGACATGACCAAGCTCCCTTCCCCATTGCCACAGCAACTGAGCCCTCATAGTAGTTCAATATGGGATCCAGGAGAGCTCAGTCAAAATAACAAATCAGTTGCAGGATAGATAACTCAGCAAATGCAGTTTAATTCCAAGCAGGGGCAGAAGAATCTTGCAGTAATTCAAAGTACCCAGACCAGAGCAGGCACCTTCGAGCATCCTACTAAATGGGTACCGAGAGCTCTTTCCTCAAGCGTAAAGGAGCTGGGGCATGAAGTTGACAATGTACCTCCATCTAGCGCCGAGGGTAAGCAGCTCTATTTCCATTCCCCTATAGGTCTTTGTGGTGTGCTGCTTAATTAAGCACGGGGAAAAATATACATTTTGTGGGCAAAATATAACAGCAGAATGCTGTTAGGAAGTTGTGAATCTCTTGGCTATAATGCAATGTTTTCATTAGAGCATCACAATTCCATTCTCTTGGAATATAATGTTACGTAAATGTGTAATAGGATTGTGGTGTTTTGAGGCATTGTAGAGTCCACACCTTAAAGGGTTGAAATGTCCATTTTGACTCTTGGAGGTGAGGACACTTTTACTTAAAATGTCAGAATCTGATTAGCTAGTGACACACTGACATATTCCAGAAGAACAGAATTATCAGCTACACTGCTGCAAAATTTCAAAACCCACAATAACACTACATATAGTCCAAGAATGTTCTTAATTTGTGTTATACCTCATGATACGGAGACAGCCATTTGATATCCTTTATGCAACTATGGGGAGAGAACTCCAGTGAAGATATTAACACTGGATTCACAAATCTATCAAATCTCTCACTGGTAGCAGGCCTGGCCCATCCCATTATGTCATACTAGAATCAGAGAAACAAGGAATTACAATACAAGTAATGCAGATTTAATCTTTGGTGTTCTGTAACAGATGCTTTAGTCAAATTTTGTCACTTCAAACTTATGCCTGTTATAGCACTTGTCATCTCTCTTCTGTATGGTGTTAAATGCTTAAGTTTAGTCCTTGGAATGAAAAAATGGAAGTTACAAACATGGTTCCTAGACTTTCAGTCAGAAAACAAGCCAATGCATTAATACTGAAATCTGTAACCTCTAAATGCCCTTCATCCTGACTTTCGACTGAATTCTTCTTACCAGGAAACAAGAACTAAACTAAACGTACAGTAAATTAACCATATAGACGCAACCCACTCTCAGTATAAAAACAACTTATTCCAGGGAGCAGGGTCCTTTTTGAGAAGCTAATATTTTCTCAGCTATATAAGAAATTCCCCATATGTATGGAAGCCAAAGGGTCATTACCATGTTCAAAACACTCTACCACTGGTCCCTACCCTCATGCAGATTCTGTAGACCCCTGATACAATTTTCTTATGATAACTTTTAATCTCACCACAATGACTGGCCCCATTTTTTTTAGGAACTACTGTCTCCCAATGGCCCACATACGGCCACATTTCCTGTCCCAGATATGTACCACTATTATACAGTTCAGCTTACACTTCTACCTTGAAAATGGAGGCAGCAGGTTCTCCTACACACAGGTACCTTACAACAAGACTATGAAATGTCATATTCAAGAAAACAATACAGTAGATACTCCTTGTTTGTGTGTTCATGCATCATAGTTTCATCTATTACTATTGTTGCAACTCTTATGCATTATAGTGTAGGTCCCTTCCTCATTTATTGCTGTGCCCAGGAGGCATGCACACTTACCAATGCAAGACGATATTTGAACTTGTCTAGTGAGAGTGGAATATCCTGCTCAACTTTCTTCAGCCTATCACACAGATCCCACACTACAACCTGACCATTGCTGCAGCCACCAGCTAGTAGGTTCTCATTATATGGACAGAACTGCAGCGCATGAACCTTGCGTGGACTTTTCAGTATTAACTGTAAAAGCAGGAATGGAATGATCATAGTTTTTCAGAGCACTATGACAATATAGAACCATGTACAGTTACACTTTTATGACATTTCAGATTCTGATGACAGCAAATGTTCAGATTATTGTCTTCTGGGATGTGACACCTTGTAGTTTGGCTGATAGCACCAACATTTTAGAGAAACCTGCTGATACCATAATGAGGGCACAGCATGGAGGCAGCAGTTTCCTCTACCTGTCTACTGAACTACATGCCATCAGAAATGAGGACACCAGAATCGGAAATAACTTTCATGTACATATCCTATAATCACCTCCATTGTGACCAATGTAAGCTGTCTTTGTTCTTACATACTAAAATATGATTTGCATATGATGAAGGTGAATGGTCAGTTTCATACTCTTACCACTTTATCTTCACTGTAATAGCTCATGATACCCATTTTAAAGTGAGATGTCAGCTTTATAATGTGACCAATTTAATTCCAATGAAAAGCTCATAATACCCATTTGAAAGTAAATGGTCAGCTTCAAACTGTGACCACCTTTCTCCAGCAAAACAGCCCATGAAACTCACTTGAAGGTGAGTGGCCATCTTCAAACTGTGACCACTTTATCTTCAGTGAAATAGCTCATTAAGGTGAGTGGTCAGCTTCATACTGTGACCCGTTTATCTCTAATGAAACAGCTCATGATACCAATTCCACAGTAGGCTGAATAGTTTCCAGGGTTTGTCTGGATCTGTAGAAGCTTGAGAAGTTCCTGGTCAAGCCAGAATTAAACCCTGGTCATCGAGTGCACAGCAAGTCATTACAAAGACCATGCTCACAATTTCTAAATAATGTTACATTAAATGCTTTAAACGAATTTAGTTAAATTTTCTGAAAGTCACTATTTTCATACTTCCTCCTGAGTCCCCCTTAATCTGTCCCTATAGTTGCTAAGATTGTTTTGTCTACCTCCACGTGTTTCCTTGCAAAGGAATGCAACAGTCTGTAATAAAGAGACAAGGAAAAGAATGGGGGAAAGAAGAAAAAGAGGAGGATTTGAACAAAATGTGTTATAAATTCTGTATCAACTGTAGAGGTTACTTAACTTTTAATGATAAAAGATGATGCTGCTTGAGGTCTTTACAGCAGTCCATATTAGTTATAAATCTTTAGGGTGTTATAACATGTTGAAAAGACAGACACTGTTCAATGTTTTCGAGGACCTACTGCCACCTTCTTTAGGGCTGAGAAATGAAAAAGCCATGATGAACATATAGCTATATTATACATATTTTGTGGATCATAGTTACTCAGTTTGTGGAAGCAGTTTGTCAAGTGTACAGTACAATTTAAATATTTGATGGCAAATTGATCAACTAGTTTTACCACATGAGATTTGGATTTTAACGTGTGACATGTAACATTAATCACTTCCTTTCTTGTTGAGTGTTAATTAATATATCCAAAAATCTACATTCTTTTAAGTTTTGCTATGCTTACTCTAGGATTCAGTGCATCCTTGAAGCTCCAGATAAGTACAGGGTTGACAGACAATACATCCTGCAGAATTACATCAGCCTCATTCTCATCACTTTGCAGATGATGATCAATGTATGCACATGCCACGATACCTGCCAAAGATCATGCAAACATCCCTGTGGTGTCATACACAAATGTACAAACTCAATATACATAGAACAAATAACTAAGTTACTAAACTAAATGAAACTAAATAAACAGCAACAAAAATGTTCAAAGAACATACATTTTAAAGTTAAGGGAAAGAACTACTAGCAACATGCAAAAAATAACAAATCATAAATGTAAAAAAAAATTATTGATAAATAATTTAGTATTGCGGAAAACAATGTTGCTGTTCTTTAATCTTTCAGTTAAATGTCATACATTTGTGATGCATGTGGTTTTCAGCAGTGTGCATTGCTTATTATTAAAATAAGTTATGCACACAAGACATGACCTTATGTCAAGCCCACTGAGTTGTCTGTGTTTATTTCTAAATGGAAATAAACTAGAAATGTTAATAAGTCACAAAGAATTTCCACACACTTACAGGAAACTAATTTAACTACAAGAATTCTTCACGGGTGGTTCTTGCAGTTGATAATTTTCCTTAGTCCAAACTCCAATTCCAAAATTTATCTTCTTTCAGAATAACAAAATCACTTAAACAACACAATTGGTAAGAGAGGTCTATACAATATTGCCACTCCAAATATTACACACCATAAGTACACCATATTAAATGACAGGCTTTTGAAGACTATATGAATTCATCATCTGTCACAAGCCATCTGCATAACAGAATGGCAGAATCTTCCTTGTTTCATTGAGTGGCTAATATGCAGCTTGTCCTACTCTAATAGTGAAGTCTGTGTTGAAATCCCATAGCTCTAAATGCCTGCAAAACTGAAGCCAGTCATTGACATGCGAAAATATGTTCTTCTTATTTGGAATGAAGACTACGAACCTCGTAACTGCTGTAGGCATGGTTCTCATTGGTGGGCTACCAACAAGGGGTTATCTAAAACTAAGAAGGCTGGAGGGACTGGTAATCCCACTCCACTCACTGGCAGACCAAATAGGAGTACTACAACTGGGTGAACTTCTTATCACATCCCTGAATACACTTCATTACATGGAAAGCCTGCATCTTCTGGAGCATTCTATGAAAGCTATTGTGCTCAGGGAGGTGAAACAACAGATACCTTGAGAAGACTAAGCCAAATGATTTTTAACTTCAAATACATCTGTGATTTTTAACGGCCTTTTGTTAGTTTGTTTTATTTAATGCTATAAACCATACAGGTAATTCCAGTCATAGTTGGGGAATGACCAGACTACTGCCATTGTTAAAATATGGAGAAAGTTTGTGCAAACAATTCCTGTCATGAAGGTTAGAGTCTTCTGGGATGATATGTCATTGGGTGAATATATCCCAGTGTTTGGAAGACTCATGATGCCTTCACCTTTAGGGTCTAGAGGTGCACGATGAAGAGCCTTGTAAAAAGATATTCTTCTTGAACCACTAGACCATGAAAATTAAAGCAGTATGATCATTCAAAATGTTTGTAAATACTTGCTCAATGACAAGGTGTCACAATGCAGAAGACTGAATCTTCAGCAACACTGCTCCTCAAATCAGACAATGTCTAGCATGCTTGGGAACAACCAACTGCTCAATTACTGCACTGTTTTTAGGATAACAGTGAAGACACAGACTGCTTAGAGCAGATGCCTCTTGACAGGCACACTAGTATTTCATAAAACCAGAATGCATAGACATATCAAATGAGAAAAACAATGCAAAACTGTTGATATTATCACATTAAAATAAAAATGTAGTAACCTTTATCTAGGTGGTAAGTTAAATTTTGCACATTGAATTTGACCTGTCCAGTGCTACATATGTCTAAGTGAATAGAATGAATAAACTAAACTAAACTAAACTAAATTAGTCTGTATGAAAAAAATGAATACTAGTTGAACAGAAAACAGATAAAATTATGAAATAAACAGCATATCATGGAAAATACAACAGAGATTAGGTAGTATGTCTTAAAAATGCAGTGAAAAACCTTGTTATCTAAGTATATTACTCTAATTTCTAGAGGTGTTTATCCCTACATGTATACTACATATAGTACACTTGCTGGATAAAGGGTAAAGCAAATTATATTTTACTAAAATTGTTTACTTTAACAGAAAAACCACTGACAAATATGTTGTTTGAGTTAGCCATCTTTGGAATGCTGAGAGATGAGGTTTAAAGACCAATCAATAACACTTCTGTACTAGGAAATACTTCAAGCAAAAAAAAAATGTTTGCTGGGATGAGGTCATGACAGGAAATTACAAGTAGCAAAATTGGAGATTTGAATATGTACATATGTAAAAATGCTCCTTACGGAATCCAAACTACTGGTCATTCAGTAGCAGTACCTGTCCACATTGGATGCCAAGCAGCAGCAGAAATTACTTTTCCTTTGCAGTTTTTTACATCCATAAATGTTTGGTAATCAGTATAGGTAACTACTGCCTGAACTTTCACATCCTGTCCTTCTGTGATCGGATTAGGATAGTCATCTTTGTACAGATCAAATACACTATTGTATCGAACAGCATCTTCCATCCTGAAAATTAGAATTTTAATAACAAATTACTACTACTATTGGAATGAATGTGAATATACAGAAATAAGTAACGTTGAGTCAAGTTTTGATCAAACAGATTTCCAAATTTCATTATTTTCTGCAGTTATCCTCTTAGTATTACAGACTCAGTAATAAAATCCTGCACTACAATCCCTGATTTATGTCTGTCAAATTTGTTTACAATTTTTGCTACTTCAAACAACTGCAATAGAATGGAGAGAAAATAAAGATCAGAGATTACCAATGCACATATTCTAAAATAAAAAGACTTCTACAGATTTTACAGCCTCCAAGTATTATAGTACCCTTCTTTTCTGCTATAATGCTTCAGGGGACTGCAAAATAAAAAAGGGGTACCATTCCAATAAAAAGCAACACAAATGTATTTGTCTTTATTAATCACCAATTTAAGCATTATCATGTTCTGCATGTCTTTTGTTCCCCTCACCCAATTATGTCCACCAGGTCTTAAGGGTGTGTATCATGGTTTTAAAATTTGTGGGATTGTTCAAGAATGAATGAATGAATGAATGAATGTAACTGCTGCAAACTGCAAGGGTTTGCAGTGGTTACACTCAAAAGATCAAATTTGGCATAACTGCAGTAAATAGGCCATTAAAAAAACTGTTATGACCCTGCTGTCCAAAAAGGTAAAGCTATCACATTACAGGCCAGAACAGGCCCTTAGGTCTCCAGGAGGTTGAAGCTCCCAGAATTTCTAGGACAATCAGCACATGAAAGTTGGGAAGGTTGTCAGCCCTATGCACTGGCCACCTTTACCCCAGGAGACATCCCTGATACTCATTTCTCTTAGAGGCTGAGCTCACACCAGGGCCAAAGTGTGGCTGGAAGGATTAAGTCAAAGAAAAATCCAAATGACCCCACTGGAAATTGAACCCACAACCTTCTTGCTTGTGGTGCAGTGTCTCAGCGAGCAGCACCAATGTGTACCTCATGACCCTGCTGTCTGTACACTATCTTCTTCTGACAAACTAAGTCAACGTATTTCTGTCCAAGTACACAGCACTTCCTATAGCCTGAACACTTTACATGTAGTATTTAAGAGCACTATTTATCATACACATTCATTGTAATTATTCATGATTAGCTAAGTGATCACTTAATCCAGACTGCCTGAGAAAACCTAATTTTCTGCCACATAGTCAGCTGCTGTAACCTGTCCAGCAGCAAACAAGCTGATTTGAGTTTGTAACAAACAATCCTCAATTAATGAACATACTGTATATGGTATTTTGAATTACAGACATTTACTTTTCTGTGTACAGTTCAGAATATACTCTAAAAAACTTCAATACTAATCCAGTGTGAATGACAAAGTTCTGTGCACAAGAACAAAGTTAGAATAATGCATTCCTTACTGAAGTAACTGTCTTCTGAATGTAATGTCCGTGAAAAGCATAAATCTTCCTCATTCATTATTTATAACAACACAAAAATATTTCACATAAATTTCACAGCACTCAATGGGAGAAGTATTTAAATGCCACATATTTGAACACTTTTTAGAAATTGACTGTAATATCTAACGTACATGCAGTAAGACTAGATTCCTAGTGCATAATTAGAAATTAAGTTTCATGCTGGGTGCAAACTTTATTGAGCGAAGCAATAAAAACCGATGCTTTAATATTTGAAGGTACACTTACAAGATTGTTGAAGTTAAAATTACTGAATATTCAAGTGCTAGACTGGGTCATCCTGTGAAGATGGTAAAGCAATTTGTGAATTTTAAAGGTAGGTACATAGCTGTGGAATTGCTCATGTTACAACATTTTTCTGACAAACAGTTATAAAATTGTGACTTGGGATAAATATGAAAACCTCAGTCTGTAATTCTGTACCAAGACAAACATTCTACACATCAACTCACTGCGGTGACTTCTCATGTAAGAACTGCTTTATGTTCTTTGCTAACTCTTCATCTTCAAACTCCTTTTGGGCTTCTGCATGAAATTCATACTGGGTCCACACATTTGATGGCAGTGATGGAATTGTCTGTGCAATTGAAGTTCTTTCCTCAGGAACTGCCTGAAATGTGTTGCAATATCAAAATTTAGGTGTAGTATACTTCCACAATTTTTTATGTCAATGAACAGATGAATAAATTTTTGTAAGAATGGTTCATTCAACTATACCTGGAATAGTTATTGATGATTACTATGCAAGTGCATATCAAGTGAGATTCAAGACAATTGTGAACAGCGAACAGAAAAAAATTTGGAAGCAGGGAATTATAGCTTCTTTGGCAGTACTGTTGCGAAGTTTCTTCGGGGAACTACAAAAAAAACCTGCAAGAAAGCCTGCTATTCATTCCTCACTGATTACAGGTTACAATGCCAAATTTGAGTCACAGACTAGCAAGTTTCTAAGTCCTGTCTATGGATGAAGATAATGGCTGTGAGTTTATACCGTCAGTCTGCCTTCCCAGTAGTCTGAGCAACTTTCTTTTCTGATTCATTTTTAAAAATTTAACTAATAACAATCTGAACAGTGAAACAACAAGAACGTCCACTGCAGCTACAGAACAAACTTAATTCCAGCAATCATCTGACATAAAACTGCCAGATCACAGTCATGAGATTCAGTATGCACCAACTTGCCAGTACTTCCACCTGCTGCATAGAAGTACGTCCCGTTAACGAAATAACATAACCAATCGAGTACATCTCATACATATATGTATGCTGTTTACTTACAAATCAAATACATGTTGGATCAATAGCCATCATCAAGGATAACACCAATATCATGGGAAGATCCTCAAGACCATTACATATATAATAAAAAACAGAAGGAACTAAAAGAATATAAAAAAATTTAAATATACAACATCCTAATATAATTACAAAGAGTATTCATTTAATCAGCAGTCCTCACATTTGCAACAATGGCACAATAAATATTCTTCATCTTGTCTCCATATTCCACCAACACTACATGTAAGACGGTATTGTTACATTCTGACTCTTCTCATCTACCAGCCCTGCAGAACTCCAAAATTTGAGAGAGATGATAAAAATACAAGGTTTGGCATTGATTAAAAATGAATACAAACAAACATTCATGCCATGGTCAGGATTTAAACACAGAACCAAGTGAGCCTGAGCACTATAACTTAAAATTAAGTTTGCTTTCATGTTTCTACCAATGGTATCAACATGAGATGGCTACTTACAATGTAGCATGAGGATCAGGCCATTTCATCATTCTACATCATTTCAATTACTTACTCTGCCCTATACAGCAAATAATAGATGTTACCTGAACTGCCACATCTGTTCTCCTCCTCATCACTGTTACATACTTCTGCTTCCTAGGGTTAAAGTTTACATATCCATCCTTTACATCATTTACATTGCGATCCTGTAACATGACTGGCTGATTCAAGCGACTAAATGCTGTCTGTGCTTGAATTTCAAACTGAAACAAACACAGTTCTCAAGCTCCCATGTAAAATATTGACACTGATAACTAACTCTGAATGTTTTTTACTATAGTGTTCCATGTAAAGAAGCCGTCCATGCAGCTGTACAAGTAACAGGATGTAAATCACCATATATTGTTAACCTTGGCACTAGTTATTCACATGCCGTATAATCATCATAGCATAGGCATCAAGACAGACAAACCCAGGAATAGTGGAGATAACAACTTCATTAATGTGTTAACCTTATCTGACAACCATCACTGCTTGGTTCAACAGGTTTCTCCAATCTAAGAAAAAATAATTTTTACCATCTCCATGATATATTCGAGATTTTAAGATTATTACATATAGGCTATAATCCCAGATTTTAAACTCCTAATGTATACTTCTGAGAAATTGAACAACAATGAGATCTCATTGAATTATAGCCTATCATATCTCATTTTATAAATCACACTGTATAGTATCCTCAAATATATGTCTTGTGACCTGAAGATGGCCCATTGTCAAGGCCGAAATATGTCGTCAGTATAATAATAAAAACATCATAACTTAGTTGTGTTTTGACTTGAATAAAAACCCCTCCTCACTTCAAATACCCAGTTACTTCAATATTTTCAGACAATGCAGCCACAAATATTGTAGGAATTTTATACTAAAAATGCTCTTAAACAAAACAAATATTCTACAGTTTTTAATACATGAGATTTGAAGTTCTTACAGCAGTGTAGATGAAGATTCAAGTCTTCTTGGATACAAACCCATGTACACTCATAAACAGTTAACTACTATATACTAAGAGACTTGAATTTTCAATTGCTTAATACTTACTAAGGGTCGAGAATTTTTGGGTTGGTTATCTTCAACTTCCTTTCCACTGCCCAGTGGAACCCATTCCTGGCTACATCTGTAGATACAGTTATATACTCGTCTCTCTTGATCAGCTTCATTCTTAGCAATCATCTCAAGAACACGCTTCATGGCAACTTCTGTGGTACAGATGTAGAACTGATTTGGTTTCTCAGCACAGAATATGTAACCTACCAAAATGTCTGTACCTGGAAATTCCTAAAAAGAAAATTGTTATTATTACTACTACTACTACTTACATTCAAAGCAATCCAAAAAGGTTGGAAAACCTACTGGAGTGTAAATGAATTAAATGTACATACAAACTATTACAAAGGATTACAATGAATGCATTATCAAAAATTTACATAAAGCAAGACAAAAACATCTTGAAAGCATGAGATGTATAAAAGTGGGAAGCAGAAATAGGAATACATATAACAATTCTTGATTAACTAAAACACTGAAGGAAATCTGATACAGAATTATAATATATATAGGATGATTAGTTATCAATAATTTTTACCATTAAAAGTATTCATCTGGTGAATAAAAGGAAGTTGTACGTAAAAATTTTTTAAGGTTGCTTTAAATATTTTTGGTTTATTAGAAAAGTTTTTAATGGCAGAGGAAAGACTATTAAAAATCTTAATACCAAGATAGTAAACTCCTTTTTGATATATTGCCATACATGTCTGACGTAAATAGTAGTTAATACTTTCTTTTGTATTTATACTATAAGTTTCTGAATTAACAATAAATTAATCTTTATTATTAACCACAATTAGAGTAAAGCAAATATGTAATGTAACTAAGTGGTAAAACTTTCAGCTTCTTGAATACATTTCAACATGAATCTCTACTCCTACATTCCATAATAATTCTAACTCCCTTTTTATCTTGCATCCTACAAATTTTACAACTGGAAGGAGAATTTCCCCAAAATATTAAATTATAATTCATAATAGAATGAAAACAGGAATAATAAACCATAATCAATATTGTGTGAGATACGTATGGCTTACTAAATTACATAACAAGCAGTACTTAGTTTATATATAAGCTGTTCTGTATGAGTTTTCCAAGACAATGTACTGTCCATATTTATTCCAAGAAATTTAGTATGTAAAACATTGGGTCCTAATTTATTGCCATAAACAATCTTCATATTAATAGTTGGATTGTTTTTGGTTATGAAGTGAATATGATGTCTTTTTTCCTCAATTTTCATGAGAAAAAATTTCCTTTAAACCAATTATTTATAAGTTTGAAAACTGTATGGACATCTTTATTGTAATTAGTGAATAATAATGGTATAGAAACATTATTTATAAATGTAGGTAGGTCATTTATATAAAGAATAAAAACCAGGGGTCCCAAAATAGAACCTTGTGGAACACCATGTTTAATTTTTGCCAGTTAGAAAGGGTACATTAACTACAATTCTTATTATATATTAATAAGCTTTGATATCTATCACTGAAGTAGGATTTATAAAGTACATTATCTCTACCAGTTATTCCATACAGTTCCAATTTAGACAGTAATATGTCATGGTTGACACAATCAAGAGCTTTTTACAGTTAAAAAAATGCCTCCCACTATTAATTTGTTATTCAAACCTTTAAAACTTAATTACTTAATGTGTATGCGCCGTTATCTGCTGTTGATTTTTCAAATACTTTTGAATGAGGTTAAGAGTGATACAGGTCAATAGTTACATACATTGCTTTTATAACTTTTTTTTGTATAATGGCTTTATTATTGAGAATTTCAATCAATCTGGGAAGAATCCTGTGGAGAGAGTTTTATTAAACATAAAATTTAATGGCGAACTTGTAAACAAGAGCTCATGTTTAGTACTTCATCAAATCCATATTTGTTTTTTGATTCAAGAGATTTAATTATTTTTTTCAATTTTGTTAGTCAGTGCAGGTTTACGTTTTATATTTGGATACAGTGTCTTAAGAATTGTGACAAATATTGCAAGCAAATACTGATAATTATGACTATTAATATTACTATGTGTATGACTAATATTAATGTCCTCAGCTGTTGAAAGAAAATAATTAATAAAAGTGTTTGCAATGGTTCGTTGGTTATTGCTTATCCTACCATCAACATTTAAAGAACGCAATGGAGTGTTGATAAGTCCTTAGCCCGACCAGGAAAGAAACAAGCTTGGAAGCATGTCAGAGATCCGCACAATTTCAACAGCATCGAGACGTGAGCTGTCATCAAGTTTTTGTTCCTGCAAGGCAATGAGCCAAAGGAAATTCACACCATTCTGACAGAAGCATTAGCTTGTTTCCTTACTGGTCGGGCTAAGAACTTAGCAGCACCCCTGTACGTTATCATAACTCTGTTCAATTTTCTGGCCTTTTCCAATTTTACAATCTCCAACAGAAGTTAAATTTTATTATTTGAATTTGTATCTGAGTATCATGATTTAATCTTTTCACCTCCTTAATAACACTGGACAGTATTTTACAGTAAGATTTAAAATGTTCTCTTATGGTTGAATTATTACTTTTCCTGCTTGTTAAGTTGAGTTCCCTTTTTTTTTTTTTACTTTCATTGTTCTGTGCATCATTGTAATTTTTTCAAAAATAACCAA
>Ga0123352_10002384_pt1 | contig 26115 bp, 14 predicted proteins | sample TergutLab28metaG_FD_89700 | JGI IMG/M metagenome (GOLD analysis project Ga0123352, IMG submission 89700) | Labiotermes labralis P1 segment gut microbial communities from Petit-Saut dam, French Guiana - Lab288 P1 | ecosystem: Host-associated > Arthropoda: Insects > Digestive system > Gut ...
ACGCTATATTTCCGTGTGATAACACGAGGAAATATAGCATTTTCCCCCGTGTGAAGCTGTCTGGACATCAGCCGGAGTATCGGAAAAACCCACTCTACCCCGCCCATGCGACAGCCCACTCATGTAAAGCCCCCACAAATCAACAAAATAAGATTCACATAACAGATATAAAATGCATCTTTCCTAAATATCCCCATCAGTGTATAATGTCTTAGAAATATGTCCGTACACCTAAAAAGGGTTGTGTTTACCATGCTGGAATTTATTGATTATTCAAACCGCCGCGGGGCGTTGGTAGGGCTTCAGCCAAGTATCTACAACATGCAAAAAGAAAACGCACTGCGCGATAAGCTATCAGTCATACATCCCCCCGAGCATATTGTCACATGGTCGCAAAAAATGAAGGCAAACCTGCTTGATATCCATCGGCGTTTTTTGGTTGCGATGGATGGCAAAGTGCTGGCAGGTATTTTGTTTTATCGCTATCAGGGTACACACCTATATATAGAAGATTTACAGATAGCATGGGCATATCGCAAAAACTGGGCAGTGGTTGAAGGGCTGTTAAAGAAACTGGAATACGACACAAACGCAAAAGATGCCACATTTTTCGCAAGCGAACGCATAAAATCTGACGCGGATAAGGAAATTTTAGCATCGGTGGGTTTTAAAGAAACGCATGAAGGCGGATGGGAAAACCTTGGCGGCATGTCTGCCGCCATTGGTCAGTTGAAGTTGAGGTATAACAGGTGAACATGGCAATCACAGAAATACTAAACCAAATACAAACCACACTAAACCATCAAGAAAATCACCTGATTTTCATGGCGGTTTATTTGGCATTGGTACTACTCACGATTATTTTACGCATTATATCCCACCTACACTTTCGTACAGCTTTAATCGCATTCCAGCTAGAAGCCCGCAAAAATTTAACCGACCGCAAAGAAATAGCAAGCCTTAAAAACGGTCTTTTACGCAAAGCCGCGGCTGAATACATTCGTGTTGCCGAACGTGCCGTCACCAGTGTACCTACTAAACAACTGGTAGACCGCACCATATCCAACATGAGCTTACTCGGCTGGAGATACGAAAACATACTCCCCTTCGTCGAAAGCATAGACACAGGCCTACTTTGGGTGGGCATTGTTCTTGCGGTTATTTTCCCAGAAAACGCGTTTATGTATGGCACTTTAGCCGTCGCCGCGTTTCTAATCATCCGTATATTTACGGCATTCTTCAACGCCCGTGGCGCAAAAGCGCAGCTTTCCGACGAACTGACACTGTATATCGAGCGTGAAATCGGCCGCTTTTTCGCATCCGATTCAGGCGGTGCAATTATACGCCTGAAAAACGAACTGACCGAAGCCATCAACAAGCAATCACAAACCTATAAGGAAACAATGGAATCCATCAGCCATTCCATGACCGCTGCACTCACTACAGTGGCAAAAAGTATGGCCAACACCGCCGAATCCATAGGCCCCATCGTCGCTACTGCAATGGACGAAAAACTGGTAAACATGAACGATTCATTGCAATCCACATTAAGCGATTGGAAAAATGCCTTAACCGATACGGCAAAAACCCACAATGCACTCAACGAGGCCGCCGAACGTCTGGCGCATTCAAGCAATCGTATACAATCCGCAGCAGAACTACTCGCCACCCACATGAAAGGGCATAGCAACACACTAAGCGACCAAATTATCGCACTGGTGAGTGCCGTTGACGCAACAAAAGAAGGGCTGGATAACCTGGCGACCCAACAGCAATCCCTTGCAAAACAGGCACAATATATTGAAATAAACCAGCACACATTAGAAAATTCGCTGGTGGCATACGAAGCGTCGCTGCAAAACCTGACCCAATCCTTGGGCGATGGTTTAGGTGCGTTCATTAACATACATGCGCAGTCAGCTGCCCAATCGGTAAACGATGCCCTCAAGTCAAACCTGGACAGAATAATAAATCTTTCCCAAAGGAGTGAAAACTAATGACTCCTACAGACCTAAACCGCTTCGACCACCCGATGCCCATATTAGACATCGACACCCACCACATTACAATAGAAGCAAAAGACAGCTTCGACGGCAAAATAAAAATAAAAAACATAGGCGGCGGCATACTGGAAGGAAACATTCTGTCCCGTTGTCCGGGTCTTACATTTACCCCCGAACATTTTAAAAGCAACAGAAAAACCATACACTTTGCATTCGACCCAAAAGAAGCGGGTTTGGGTGTGGGTGAAACGATAAACAGCATGGCATATATCTCAACAAACGCTGGTGAAGTAGATATCCCCATTTCTATAAAAACCACAAAAATGTCCATTTCAACGACAGACGGATACACGATTGCCAACCTCGATGATTTTTATGCATACGCGCTAAAAAATCCAACGCAGGCAAAGCGCATTTTCACCGACAGCGAATTCTATATGCTGCTGCTGGCCATTGGATACGAATATATGGAAGTTTATGAATCACTGCACAAAGACGCGAACCGCGACCGCGCAATGGATAACTTTTTTATATTATCAGGGCTAAAAAGCCGTACGACTTTGACCCTGTCTCAAAACCAAATAGAATTTGTACAAAAAACCGACGACAAAACCATACTGTATGGCTATGTTGTCGCCACCCGTTCCGACAGCGGCTATGTAGAAACGCCCATCACCATTTCAGAAGATGCCCCCTGGCTTAATGTGTCTGCCAATAAATTAACCGCTGCCGATTTTATGGAATCAAGGGAAAAAAACATAGCCAATGTCAGCTTTCAAATCACACCGCGCTATATTCAAGGGGCGTATGCCCGTGGGCAAATTTCCATAGGCAATTCAAATACAGTGGAAGTCACCTACCGCCGTACGGCTCCAATCATACTTCGCCTAAACCGTGATTCATACAGGTATGAAGACAGGGGCATCATTGAGGTGATAAACAACACCAGCTCAACCATGCAAGTGGATGTTTTCTGTAAAGAAAGCTATATCCGCTTTTTTTCCCGTGCATACCCCGTTGGGGCGTATGGCGAAATCCCGTTTGAAGTAAAGCTGTCCGCGTTTATGAATGCCCAGCGGTTCTTTCGCAAAACACCGTTTATGACAACAGACATTGAAATAAAAGCATCGGTACCGGGGCGCGTATTCAAGAAAAAAATCCCCATCATTGTTGGAGAGTGGTGAACCATTGATTGACTTCAAAGCGCAAATTGCACAGCTTGAAGCGAAGCAAAATAATGACGTGGCTACCACAATAACTTTGGTGCTGCGTTGTTGGCAAGCCTATAAATTGAGTGAAGATTCAAGCGACGGGCGTGTCATGCTTCAACGTGCAAATCACACAGTCATTGCTGCCCACAGGCGAAACCCGGCTCATGTGGAATTATACTGCCTCACCATTTTTATTGGCATAGAAATGGGGCATTATGACAGTGCCAACGAGATGTTGGACAAGGCGATGGGCTATAAATCATTTCTGCGTAATAATCACCCGTTGTATTATGGTGTGGTGTGCTTTTTGTATGCTTATTTAGAAATCCATCAAAAGCGCGTACGCTCTGCAAAAAAGCATTGGCGCGCATTAACCGACCATATGAAAAATGCCGAACCGTCATCGTATTACCCGCTGATGGTTGGTGTTTTGCATTTGGTATCTGATGAATATGCCGAGGCTTATGCCTACCTCACCGAAGCATATCATGATGGCTGCAACAGCATGTTCCTTTACGAGGGGCTTTTTCGTTATTATAAAAAGACACCACACTCCCCAGAAACTACGGCTATTTTGCCCGTACTCACATACGCCGCCTGCCGTGGGGCAGATATTGCAGGCATTGCCGAAAAATATCAAGGCGCGCTGTCCGCGGCAATTGCTTCAAATTTGTCATGCGGTGAGAAATTATACGCCGCCAGTCGCTATCCTGATATTTTAGGCGACCTGTGCGCCCAGCGGATTAGCCGCAGCGACTTTAGCCGCGCAGCATACGCATACTATAAGGAAGCAGAACACAGGCAAATTTATGTGCGTGGCCTTTACAATGCACTGGTTGAAGCGGCATATGAAAATAATGCGCAACAAGTGAATCACTATCCAATGGTACAGTTTTTAATCGAGCGTAAAAACACAAAAATAGACCGCGAATTAGCCATATATGTATATCATCTGCTGCTCACCAACAAAAAATTAGAAGACCTCGTTTTCGAGCAGCAAAATAACATCATGGCATTGGCAGAAATTTGCCTGGAAAAAGGCTTTGCAGACCGCGAAGTGGCAAGCCTGTACTATCACTACTGGGCGCGTTGCCGCGCAATGGGCGAAACCAACGAAAACTCAGAAAAAGCCGAAGCGTTCCTTCATGAAAATTTGACACGCTTTCAGTTAGAGCCTTCAAGGCATTCTCGTACCCGCTATGTATATATCACTGAGCCGGAAAAGCGTAACATGACAGTGTATGACACAGAAAATGGTCTAATCATTAACGCCACCAGCGAAGATGTGGCGTACACATGTCTAGGCGTTGGCCAGCGTACGGTGCTTGACGAGAAGCTGACTGTCACGCGCATGATAGCCCAAGCCAACCCAGAATTATATTTGTATTTTTTCCAAAAAGGCGATAGGCGTTTTCATGTGCTGACCTACTTAACAAACCATTATCTATCACTGGAATCCCCGCCGGAAACCGCCATTTCCGTATTTGAAGAAATGCTTGCAGATAAATCCATCGCAAAATCATACCGTATGCGGATACTGGTTGCGCTGGGACAGCTTCATTATAACGCGTTTAGCTTTGACCAAGCATTGGAATGCTATGGTGAAGTAGACGAGGACGCACTGGACAACCACTTCATTCCGCAAATTTTAAATGTATACATTCAAACCCGCGAATACGAGAGGGCAATGCAGCTTTTAAAAAGGAAGCACGCCCATATTAATCATGAAACCTTGCTGGAGTCTATTTTAATATTGCTAACTAAGCCAGTGGCACACGCACAGCTGGCGGAAACGGCGTATAATCTATTAACCAATGGACATTTTGACGCAGGTCTGCTCACGCTGGTGTTAGAAAATTACAATGCAAGCTACAGCGAATGGGTAAGATTGTCGCAGTCCCTGGATGCCGAAAATCACGATGTCAGGTTAGATGTCCGCATTTTAGAAATGGCATTGTGGATGGCAAAATGGGAACCCGAGCCGCAAAAAGCCTTTGTACGCCTATACACAAACCGCGAAGCAAACGAAGCAAACGCAAAACTCATCACCGATTTTATAGAATACGCCACCTATGAAATGATAGCAAACCAAGCAAAACCCGAATACGACGTACTCAATGTGTTGGAAAAATGGTATATGGAACGCGAGCCCGAAAATATTCTATTGGCATGGGGACTTGCGACAATATATCTTATTCAAAACATCACGACTTTCAACTCGGAGAATATATTAAAAATATCGCTTGATGCGCTTGAAAACGAGGGGATTCTCTTTCCTGTGTTTAAAGAACACCGCCCCACGCCAATCCCGTTTATTGAAAAGCATCAGCCATTTATATACCGTGGCGCACCAGGCAAGGATTGTTGGCTATACTATCGCATAGACGACGCGAAAGATTTAAAATCTGTTCAAATGCAGTATGTAAGGTATGGGATGTATGTCGCATGTGTCCCTGTATTTTACAACGAAGAAATCACCTATTATTTCAGTGAAGAAATGCCGTCGGGCAGCATCACCACCCGCGAAGAAACGATAAAAAACAAAGTGACATTCCTGCATGAAAGCAACGACCAATTCTTTACGATAAACAATGCAATAATAAATGAACAGCTATTCAAATACGACCAAGTAGAAAAAATCGCAAATAGCCTGGTGAGGGATATACAGCCAGTGAGAAGCGGTTTATTGTAAGGTTTCAAGGGAGGGTTCCTTATAATGGAGATGAAGCAGTTTGTCCATATGTTTATAAATATGCCAATACCATGTTGCTTATTGGACGACGAATACAATTTGATACAAATAAACAGCCGTTTTTCTCAGTTGTTTTCATTGGAATGTTCAGAGGCTGGTGTATCTTTTGAAATGCTGTCGCCTGCATTTCAGCCTGACGGTATATATTCAATAGATAAGGCAAAGGCGCTGCTGGCTGAATGTTTCGGGTCTGGCGCCACAATGAAATTTGATTGGCTTCACAATACAGCCAACAAAAAATTACTGCCTACAACAAACACGGTGATTCGTGTAATGATTGACGGCAAATCATATTTGCAACTATTTATTGAAGATATGCGCGAAAGCTATCCTATACACAGCAACGAACGCTTAATAAGGCAGCGGCTGCAAGTCATGTTGGATTCATGCCCACTGGCCTGTGGTATTGTTGACGAGCATTTTAATGTACTTGAATGCAATCAAGAGGTGATTACTCTTTTTGGAATACCCGATAAGCAAACATTTATGACTAAATTTTTTGAATTGTCCCCAGAATATCAACCCGACGGGCAATTATCGCGGCAAAAGGCCTTGGATAAATTAAAATTAGCATGTGAAGCAGGTCGTGCCCATTACGAGTGGCTGCATCAGAGTATAAACAATATATCTATTCCATGCGAAGTTACGATGGTGCGTATGCATATGGATGATACCAACTTTGTGCTGGTGTATATTCACGATTTACGTGCAATAAAAGAGTCTATGGAAATGGTAGAAAAAATGGAATCCATCGCGTTTACTGACGTGCTGACCAAGTTGTTTACCCGCCGTTATTTTATGGAAAATGCCGATACCGCGTTAACTGTTTGCAAGGCGTTAAACAATCCATTCCATTTAATCATGTGTGATTTGGACCATTTTAAAGCGGTAAACGATACCTATGGTCATCTCATTGGCGACGAAGTGCTAAAAATAGCCGCCAAACGCATGGCAAACGTCACCCGTGAGGGAACCGTGCTGGCACGCTATGGCGGCGAAGAATTTATTGTCATGCTGACCGAAATGTCATACGAGTCAGCGGTGGCAACCGCTGTCCGTATACAAAAGGTCATTGAAGAATCTCGTTTTATGATAACAGGCCAAGGCATTGATGTGACCGTAAGCCTTGGGGTGTCAACACTATCAAACCCCGAAGAAACTTTAAGTGACTTAATTTTTAAAGCCGATACCGCGTTGTACACGGCCAAACGCACAGGGCGCAATAAAGTGGTGGAATATCTTGTGGCAGAAGTGCAGGGGATTTTGGTGATGAAGTAGGCTACTTTAACGTAACCACCGTCACCCCATCCTCGCCTTCACCATATTTACCCAAGCGGTACTCCTTTACATGGGGGTGCCGCTTTAATAATGTGTGGATAGTTTTGCGCAGTGCGCCAGTGCCTTTGCCGTGGATGATTGTCACCATGTTTAGGCTGGATAAGAATGCGTCATCCAAATATTTTTCAGTGGCGGCGGTGGCTTCTTCGGGCATCATGCCGCGTAAGTCTATTTCATTGGTCATGTGCAGTGATTTCATGCCGCCCCCTTTGTTGTTTTTTTGGGCGATTTTTTTCCATGACGCGGCGGCAGTGTCTTCTTCGTCGATGGATAAGTCGCTGATATTGACTTTGATTTTCATGATGCCTGCTTGAATTTGTACCGCGCCGCCCGAATCCGGCGGCGCAGATACCGTGCCGTGCTGATTCATGGAATGGATAAACACTCTGTCACCGCGGCGTAAATTTTGAGGTGGTGTGCGGTAGTTGGTTTGTTCTACTATGCCTATAGCTGATCCCATGTTGGTTAGCCCTTCTTTGACCTTTTGACGGGCTTCTTCCAACTCTTTTTGCGCCGCGCCTTCTAGTTGCTTGCGCATTTCAGAAATTAATTTTTCTGATGCTTGGCGGGCTTCGGTGACAATTCCCATGGCTTCTTGGCGGGCTTGTAGTAGAATTTTTTCTTTTTGAGTGCGGAGTTTTTCTTCTTGTTTTGCCACATCTTCACGCAGTTTTTGCGCTTCGCGGCGGTATGCTTCGGTTTTTTCTTGCTCGATTAATACTGCTTTTTTACTGGCTTCCAGGTCGGTGATGACATCTTCGAAGCGGATGTCTTTTTGGTTTAACAGCCCTCTTGCAGATTCAATGATGTTTTCGGGCAATCCCAGGCGTTTGGCTATCGCAAAAGCATTGCTTTTGCCTGGTATGCCAATCAGCAGGCGGTAGGTTGGGCGCAGGGTTTCTACATCAAATTCGCAGCTTGCGTTTTCCGCGCCTTCGGTTGACAGGGCGTATAGTTTAAGTTCGCTATAGTGGGTGGTGACTACGGTGCGGATTTTTCTGGTGCGCAGATATTCCAGTATAGAGGTTGCCAGTGCCGCACCTTCGGTAGGGTCAGTTCCCGCGCCTAACTCGTCTAGCAGAACCAGCGCGTTGTGGCTTAGGTTTGCCAGAATATTGACGATGTTTGACATATGTGACGAAAACGTGCTTAGACTCTGCTCGATACTTTGCTCGTCACCGATATCGGCAAATACATCGTCAAATACCGCCAGTTCGGAGTTATCGTTTGCGGGTATATGCAAACCTGCTTGCCCCATACATGTGAGTAAACCTACGGTTTTTAGCGACACTGTTTTACCGCCTGTGTTGGGGCCTGTGATTAATAACATTGAAAACGCGCCGCCAAGGTAAATTTCTGTGGGGACGACCCTGTCTGGGTCAAGCAACGGGTGCCGCCCCTTACGGATGTGGATATATCCGCGATGGTTGAAAACAGGTTCGGTTGCCTTCATCGCCAGCGATAGCTCGCCCTTGGCGAAAACAAAATCTAAATGGGTGATTTGCTCTAGGCTGGCTTCAAGCCTATCTGCTTCCTCTGCCACCAGTCCGCTTAGTTTTAGTAAAATCCGCTCTTCTTCCCGTTTTTCTTCAAAATGCAAATTTTTTATTTTGTTGTTTAATTCCACGACAGACAACGGCTCCATAAAAACCGTGGCCCCTGTAGAAGATTGGTCATGCACCATACCCGGGAAGCTGGTGCGGTATTCTGCCTTCACTGGCACACAAAAACGGTCGCCGCGCAGTGTGACAATGGCATCTTGCAGCATGTTTTTGTATGATGCGGAATGGATGACCCCTTGCAAATGGTCGCGAATGCGGTCGTGGGCAACCCGTATGTCCCGTCGAATTTCCGCTAACTTTGCTGACGCGTTGTCCGCCACTTCTCCAGAGGTTTTTATGCAGCGGGTGATTTCTTTTTCTAGTGACGCGCATAGTGAAATGCCCTCGAAGTAGGGGGTCAGGCATGATTCATTGTCGTTGTCTTCATGGCTGTAATTTGTTACTTTGCCAAATACATATAGGCATTCGCCCACTTGCAATAATTCTTCCGCTTGTAGTGTTCCACCCGCTAAAGCGCGTACAATCCATGGTGAAATATCATAAATGCCGCCCATGGGCAGGCTTCCTTTTCTTAATATATAGCCTGTGGCAGTGGTGGTTTCTTTTTGTGCGCGGGTGATGTCTTTTAAATCGCGCATGGGTGCCAGTGCTTTGGCGCGGGTTTTGCCCATGGGCGATGCCGCGCGGCTTTCCAGCAACGTGGTGATTTTTTGATATTCGAGGGTATTTAGTGCTTTTTTGTTCATACTATAATTCATGCCTCCTTTGTTGGCAGTTGTCCTTATCATATCACATTTACAGGAAACTATTAAACTACAGCACCAAAATGCCGATAAGATATGTGAAGAATATTGCAATGTAAAAAAACGACATAGAGGTGTAAACGATGAATAGCCCTATTAGATTTACAGGAATGATTTCAGGCATGGACACGCAAGGCATGGTCAACCAGCTGATGCGTGCAGAAAGTATGCGTATGGATCGTTTGACCAGAAGGCGGCAAACCGCCGTATGGCGGCAAGAAGACCTGCGCGGTACAATGACAAGGCTGAACGACTTCCGTCATCAGCAAACAGCGACAAATACATCAAATACGTTGATGTCAGCGGGTGTTTGGAATAGTATGCGTTCTATGGCGACCAATGCGGCTGGGCAAACCGTGAATGGGGTAACGATTACACCCAGATCCAATGCGCCATCAGGCAATACGCAAGTGATGGTGTATCAAACTGCGCAAGCACGACGCGACGTAAGTGGCACACAATTTAATACATCGCATAATGGTTTAAATAATGCTGGCATGAGCATGAATGTAAACCAATCTATGCGTGATTTTCTTGGTGAATATGCATGGACATCTGGTGAAGGTGTGAGTTCTGCCCTTTTGAATGCACGTATTGATGCAACTACTGCGCGAAATGCTGCGAATACAGCCGATACAAATGCTTTAAATGCGCGCAATACGCTTTTGAATAGAGTTGCAGATACGGAGTTAAGAGGAGATATTAGAGATGCAATGGACGCAGCACTTGCTGCAAGGAGGACTTATGGTTCCCCCTCGACTGAAGTAACTGCTGCAAATAACGCTCTGGAAGGTCTTATTAATGATGCTATTGCCGCCGCAAACCCCGCTGATGCTGCGGCACTTGCAGACCTATTCGATCGTTCGCTTGATGCAATAAACACCACCATAGCCAGAGAGGCCGCACAAACAGAACTCAATCTTGCTAATCAGGCGATTGCAATCCCTGCCAATGACGGTACATTTGCACATGCGCTTGCAAGCCGTGACTTAGCTGAAAATGCACTAGCACAAGCAAGACTTGCGGCTGCCCCATACAATCAAGCCGTATCAGCTGCCAGAACTGCACTGATTGAAATAACAAGTAGGGTCGTCCCTGTATCATTAAGAAATCAGCTTAATTCTGTGATTGACTCTGGAGACTCTACTGCGCTCGCGCAGTTTATAACTGATAATGGAACAGCTTTGGATGCTGCATTCCAAGCCCATTATGATGCACATGCAGACAATCCACTATTTACCACAGCCATGCTTCAATCCCGTGCAGACGATCTTTTCGATCGTGTTGCAGATGCAGAACCTTTCAACGATGCTGTTACCGATGCCACTGATGACCTCCGCGATGCAACAGCCGCACTAGCAGACGCAACCCCAACATCAGAAATAGTGATAAACAACAGAACGTTTAATTTAAGTGCCAACGACACTGTTGCCACTTTTATGGCTCGCGTAAACGCCGATACCCAAGCTGGTGTAATCATGAGCTTTGATAATGTAAGTGGTAGGTTTAATATTGCCGCCAGAGAAACAGGCGAAGCTGCTTCAATCGACATGGAAGCTACTGACGCTGGCAGTGCCGCAGATATATTCTTAACCCGTATTGGTTTTAATACAGGTCAGACATTGCACACCACTTCTGTTGAAGGTCGTGATGCACGTATTAGTGTAAACGGTCAGCATATAAGCCAAGCCAGCAATACGTTCAGAGACGCAAATGGGTTGGACATCACATTAAGTCAAGGGTTAAATATACAACCACCCCCCGTTTTTGATCCTGTTACTGGTGAAGTAACCAGCGGTGGTTTGGAAATAAATATCACCACAGAACGCAACGTAGACGAATTGATGACCAGAATCCGCGAATTTGTAAACAGCTTCAACGACATGATTCGTAGCCTAAACGCGCAACACAATACCCCGCGCCCCCGTCATGGCACACGTACATTCTATGACCCACTCACCGACGAACAGCGTAACGCAATGAGCGACCGCGAAGTAGAACGTTGGGAAGAACGCGCCCGTACAGGCTTGCTTCACCGCGATGACACACTGCGTAATGTCCATCAACAAATGCGTCATTGGGTGCAAGAGCCCGTTATGCTCAGAGACTCAACGGGCAATATCCCAAGAGACGCAAACGGAAATATTTTAAGAGATGCCAATGGTAGACCCATAGGCGGCACTATAATGATGATGGACATTGGTATAACCACAGGCTATGGTACACCAGGAACCAGCGAGGCTATGATTGGTATGCTTGCAATAGATGAAGATCAGCTCCGCCGCGCACTGGAAACCAACCCCGAAAACGTGCAGCAACTTTTCACAAATCAAGAGTTTAGAAGCGTAACAGGCGAACGACACCTTTCCCTGCGTACCCAACGTTTAGGCGAACAAGGTATTGCCATGCGCATGAACGATATTGTAGAATTAGCCACAGGTCGCGACGGCAGTATTCGCAGCCGCGTTGGTCAAGAAGGCACTGTTGATACCGTAAACAACGTCATGAGCCGTCAAATTCGCGAATATGACGAGCGCATTGCGCAAATGCAAACATGGTTAGTACGTCGCGAAAGCCACTTCTTCGCCATGTTTAACCGCATGGAGCAAGCCATGGCACAGTCGCATCAACAAATGGATTCGCTTTGGGCGTTTGGTGGTATGTAATCACAGTCATTGCCGCCGATGAAGGAGGCACGCATTTATTTTATGGATAACCTAAAAGCAGCACATGAAATAACATCCGCCATTCTTAAAATGACCCAGTCACTTGTTTTTACAGGAGAAAAGGAAAAAGAAGAAGCGGAAATAGAGGCATACGCGACGCTTATCGAAAAACGCGAGCCGCTGATAAACAAGTTAATCGAACTCAAAAAGGGGATTGATTCTGCAATGGAATCATCCCCTGAGTTTGCGGTTATAAAACAAATCATAACGGATATAACAGATTTGGACAAGGCGCATATTGCCATGGTGGAAGGTATGCACAAAACAGTGCAAGCGTCCCACAAGGAAGTGAAAGCAGGGCAAAGAATTCATAATGCCTATGTAGACCTTCAACCCGAATCTACATCCCGCAGGTTTGACACAATACAATAAGTATTAAAAGGAGGAAGAATAATATGGATGTTAATGGAGTACAAGGTTATCAAACCGTTTCTGCACCACCGCCGCCACCTACCCCAACAAGGGGGGTTGACGCACCAGCACCAATGCCTGTACAATCACCTCAACCATCATCACCCGAGGCTGCTTATACAGGAGAAAATAGTTTAGTACCTGAAATGCTGCAACGTGCGGTCATGGAAATCAATTCTAGTCTTGCCGCACACAGCAGGCACCTTAGTGTGAGTATGCATGAAGCAACAGGGCGGCATGTCGTCACAGTGTACAACTCAGATACCAGCGAAATTGTAAGAGAAATTCCACCCGCAAGAGTATTAGATGCCCACGCCAATATGCTTGAAATGGCAGGGTTGTTTGTAAATACACGCGGGTAATGTAAAAGGAGCGAAGAGCGTGGTAAACAAGTATAATCAAATGCATGACAGAATGTATGCTGATGGAATGCATACAGCATCTAAAGAAGAATTGGTTCTTATGCTTTATGAAGGTGGAATCAAATTTTTAAATCAAGCCATTATCGCCATAGAAAAAAAGGACTATATGCGGGCAAATCAGGTTATTTTAAGGGTGCAGGATATTATACGCGAGTTTCAAATTACCCTTGACCATCAGTACCCTATTTCTCAACAGTTTGACGCGCTTTACGATTATATGCACCGCCGCTTGGTAGAGGCTAATATGAGTAAGGATATTGATATGTTGAACGAGGTATTGGGTATGTTCCGCGAGTTCCGCGACACATGGCGCGAGGCTATGAAAATAGCCAAGATTTAATGATTTAGCCATTTCATGAGCGACACGTTTTCAGTAAGCTCTTCGTAACCATTTTTAATGTAAAAATCATATGCCAGGAGATTGCGGGAAGTTTGCAGGCTAACAGCCTCAACCGCATACCCGGCTAATTTTGTCTCTAAAAGATGCATGACTTTGGTGCCAATGCCTTGGCCATGGTGCGCGCTTGCCACGGCAAGTTCTTCTACCGAAAATATCGTGCCTTCAAAGTAGTTGTCTAATATGCCAAAACAGAACGCCACCATTTCTTCTGATTCCCAGTAGGTATACCCCATAAAGCCTGGTGTTTGTGTCAAATCACGGATATAACGCCAGGCTTTTTCTTTTGTCAGCCAGTGGTAGTTTAGTGGGGGCGCGTTAAATGCGTCGGCATAGATGCGTACGCAGTCATCGAAGTCGGTTTCGCGGTACATAGTGAGTTGGTTGTCCATGTTAATCTCCTTTTGAAAGGTTTGACTTAGTATTAGTAATGTTGTACATTTAAATTATATAAGTTGTCTTACACAATTGAAAGAGGTAATTTAAATGGAGAACAAAAGAAATATGCGCCCAGTACCACAGTTTCCTAGCTATGCTGTGGTAACCAATGGAATGCCCTATGGTGACAAACAGTTACATTTTGGCCATGTGGGCGGGTGTTTTATTCATTCAGATATTTACGCCAGGTTTTTGCGTGGGCGTATTGGGCGCGAAAATGTGATTTATGTCAGTGGCACCGATTGTTTTGGGGCGGGTATTGAGGTAAAGTATCAGGCCGCTGTGGATGGTGGGTTTGAAGGGACTATTCAAGATTTTGTAAACGAAAATCACTTGGCGCAAAAGGCTGTGCTGGATAAATACGGCATTAGTCTTGATTTATATGCGGCTTCGGCTTTGGAACCCTCAGCTGATGACCATAAGGAAATATCGGAGTGGCTGTTTAATACATTATATGACAATGGTTATTTGCGCTTAGAAGAAGTTGAGCAGTTTTTTGATGAGGAAACGCAGACTTTTTTGAATGGGCGGCAGGTTGAAGGACAATGCCCCATTGTTGGATGCGGGTCAGAGACTGCTTATGCCGATGAATGCGCGCTGGGTCATCAGTACGCGCCAAAGGAATTGATTAACCCCAAAGCGATTGTCAGCGGCAAAACGCCCACCCTTCGCCCAAACAAAAATTGGTATTTTGACCTAGAGCGGTTTCACACTGACTTGAAAGCGCGGCAGGAACTGCTGAAAGGTGAGGGGATTAGCCGGCGTTTTTTGCTTTCTAATATTGAGGATTTCTTGAAAGACCCTGCCATTTTAATTAGCAAAGTGGATGACTTAGAACATTTGCGGACAGTTTGCGAAAAAATGCCCGCGCATCGTGCGGAAATAAACGAAGCGAAAAAATCGGCGACTTTGACTTTTGATGTGCTTAAAGACCGCGAGGTGGCTTGTGAAATTTTGCGTGAACATTCCATTCGCTTTAGAACAGGGACTACGCTTACGCCGTTTAGGCTGACTGGTAACGTGAAGTGGGGGATTCCTGTACCTGTGAAAGAGGGAATCGAAGACCAGACTTTTTGGGTGTGGCCAGAGTCACTTTGGGCACCCATGTCATTTGTGAAAACAGTCATTGATATCATCGGATCGGGTGAAGACTGGCAAGATTGGTGGTTTGGGCCGAATTCGCGGGTGTATCAATTTATTGGCGAGGATAATATTTATTTTTATGCCGTGGCGGAAATGGGATTGTTTATGGCGTTGAATAAAGAGGCGCGTTTACCTGTGATTGTGCCAAACCGCCATGTATTTTTTGGCAATAGCAAGGCCAGCAGCAGTGGAAAGTTGCAGCCACCCAGTGCCGGTGAGCTGCTGGAGCATTACACTGCCGAGCAATTGCGTATGCACTTTGGGCATATGGCTTTGCAGAATAATAGTGTGAAGTTTTTCCCAAAGGCCGTTTTTCAAAAATGGCGGGACAATGGGTTGGAATTGCCTAAAGATTTGGGGGACATTGAAGGATTTGACTCCACATTAGCAGAAGGCAATTTGTTGACCAATGTTTTCAACCGTCTGGCGCGGTCTTGTTTTTATAGTTTGCAGCAATATTATGAAGGGAAACTGCCGCAGGTTGAAGTAAGCGCGACGGCACTGGACATGTCAAACAAACTGATTGCGGATTATGAATTTGCGATGTATAAGTTTGAATTCTCCAAGGCGATTGATATGCTGGATAAATATTTGCGTGATGTAAACAAGATTTTTGACGGACGCATGAAAGACGCCAAAGCGAATGAAGATGATGTGCTTAGGGCGCAAACACTGGTTGATTCTTTCAATGCCGTGCGCATTGCGGCGGTGTTGCTGCACCCGTTTGCGCCGGAGGGTACAGAACGGATTCGTGCATATTTAAATTTTGACTACAGGTTGTGGAGTTGGGAGTGTATGTACGAGCCGTTGAGCTTTTTTGCGCCCAGTGGGCATGAGTTTAAGTTTCTTGAGCCTCGTATTGATTTTTTTGTTAAGCATGATAGCCAGTTGAGGTGATGAATTAACAAATGATGTTGAAAATAAAATTTTTTGAATGGGATAGAAATAAAAGCAAGTCAAATATCCAAAAGCATGGCATATCATTTCAGGAAGCTGAAACTATATTTTATGATGAGTATGCTGTTACAGCAGATGATGACGAACATTCGCAGGATGAAGATAGGTTTATTATTGTCGGAGAAAGTAAAAAGCTAAGGATATTGTTGGCGTGTTATTGTCATAGAGGCAATGATACGATTAGGATAATATCCGCGAGAAAAGCAACTAAAGTAGAAATGGATTGGTATGAGGAGGATTGGCAATGAAAGATAGCTATGATTTTTCAAAGTTAAAAATGTTAAAAGAAATCCGTTTGCAGAACACTTGAACAATAACGGACATTCTACAATCATTCACTATTCACCAAAAGATATTGAAGTTGCATCTTGTGATGAGGATTTAGACTATGAAGAACAACTTTTGATAAACGAATATTACAAAAAAAGCAAAATGTAATAGCCGAGGGCATCATAGCGGAAGAAAAATAATCCTCAAGGAAATATTTACAGCTTGTAAAAATCTAACAAATCATATAAAATTAAGCTAAATAGCTTACAATTCCCCCAAAAATCTTTATAAAAAGGTTAGCGGGGGTTTATTTTTTGCAAAAAATAAAAAATTTTAAAATTTATCAAAAAACATGTAAAGTTTTTGCCGCTTGATGGCACATTAATAATATATGGGAGGAAAACATATGGGATATGAATCTCTTGTCTGTTTAGTAGAGCGCGCGAAACAAAACGATGACGATGCATTTACCCAGCTTTACAAGATGTTTACAAAGTCGGTGTATTACATGGGGCTGCGCCTTACCAAGAACAAGGAGGACGCAAACGATGTGGTGCAAGAGACAATGTTGGCGTTTTATCAAGGTTTGCACACGATAGATAACCCCCGCGCCATTGGGGCTTACATTAAAAAGCTGGCGTTTCATCAGTGTACGCGCATTTTGCGTAAAAAGAAACAGACGGTTTCGGAAGATGAAATCAATTATGACTCCCTATCCTTTGAAGAAACTGACGAAGAATTTCTTCCTGAAAAATATTTAGAACAAAAAGAAATGCACGATTACTTAGTCAAACAGTTAGACCAACTGAGCGAACCACTGCGTGCGGTCATGATGCTTTTTTACTTCGAAAGATTTTCTATTGCAGAAATTGCGAAAATTTTAGACGTTAGCGAAAGTGCCGTTGGGGTGCGAATGCACCGCGCAAAACACGCGATGAAAAAGAACATCAACGAAAAAGATGTGGTGCGGTGCGCAGTGCCGATTCCTATATTGACAAGCATACTACGCGCCCATGCAGACGAAGTGTTTACCGCCGAACTTAGCATATCCATTTGGCAAAACATTGCCGCAAAACTGGGCTACTCACCCGAAGCCATTGAAAGAACCACTGCCATCATTGCAGCCGGCGCAACCACCGCCGCCGTGGGTGTAGCAGCCACTACCGCCACAGGCGTGGCGGCAACAGGTGCGATAGCCACAATAAAAAGTGTAGCGGCGTCAGTCTCTACATACACAATGCTAGCGGGGGCGGCTTGCTTTGCCACTGTTGTTGGTGGGGCGGCATTAGTCTATCAGGCCGTAGACATCCCTATCTTTGAAAGCGCGGCGGCAGTATTTTCTCAAGCCGTCAGCCGAAACCAAACCCAAGACATCATATCCGATACCTACATCATCGGTTACGATACCGCACTACAAGCGCAAATTTTACCATATGAAAGCATGGCAGCAATCAGCCACGAAGTGCTTGATATTGCGGAAGAAACACATGATTCAACCATCAATAGCAATGCATCAACGCAAATGGTGCGCGGGCAGCACAGCGTAAACACCTATACAAATGGTGTGGTCACGCGGTGGCAGAGCGAAACCGCGTTGCCGCAAATTGCAATGATGAGAGAGGAGGGAAGCTACTATGTTTTAGCAGACCCTAATGTACCACTGGCATTGCCCAGACCGCCGCAGCAGTCCGTTGAAATGCCACCGCAGATTACCGTGTCTAACAATGCGCTTACCTTTACGGCAGGCACCAATGTAACGGCGGAACAAATTTTGCAGTACGCAAATATCACTTTAAATGAGTTTAGGCAAGCAGTAGTGTCCGATTTAGACAAAGTCGATTTTAACACGCCGGGCAAATACCCTGTATTGATTCAGGTGATTGAAGGCGGCAGGGTTTTGTCTCAGCGGGTAGTTATTGTAGAAATTGTAGAAATGTCCCTGAAAGAAAATACAGAATAACCTAGTTATAGGGGGAGGACAAGAAATGAGTAAATATTTATCTTATAAGTACAGGCATGTTTTAAGACGCGCAATGGCGATGGTTTTTGCGGTCATTTTGGCGTTGAGTCCGTTGCAGTTGTTTGTAATGGCCGAATCATCATATCTTAGCCCAATCGAAAGCACGTCAATCGAATGGGAATATATTTCAATGCCAACAGATAATAACGAAGACGTAACTATCCCATCAGGCAACAATGCTTCTGAAGCGGCGACGGATGAAAACAACGCAACCGAAACAGGAACGGAAGAACAACCAAGCACAAATAACAATAACAATGAAGAAACACCATCAACCCCGCCAACAGGCGATGGTGCAACAGATGAACCAAGCAGCGAAGAAAACGCAACAGAAGAACCAAGCGGCGACGCTGGTTCCGACACCGACACACCAAGCGAAGACGCGACAGATGAACCATCTGATAGCGATGATGCAACAGAGCCTGGCACCGATGAAGACAACGCAACAGAACCAGGCACAGAAGACCCAACCGAAGAAGAATCAACCGACGAGCCAACAGAAGAGGAAGAGCCAACAGAAGAACCCACCGACATTCTAGGCTTACTACCTCTACTAATCCCAGCAATAGGGTTTAGCGACACCCACTGGATAGTCAACTTCTGGGAAGATAACACCATGTCAACACTACTAAGCACCTTCCAAACAGAAATTGATGACGTCACCACAATAGATTCATCCCATTGGCCACCAACCCCAATAGACCCAACAGGCCAAGGCCACCACTTCATTGGCTGGTATGTTGTAGGCTCACCAGTATCCATACCAGTTGACTTGCCAACATTTGTGGTAGATGGCAGCGTAGACTTATACCCACGCTTTAGCCTGGGTGGTGTATTGCAGTTTCGTGATAGAGTGGGCGATATTATACACCCAACCATTATGACGCATGTGTTAGCTGATGGAAACGTTGATGGAATCGCACAAAATCAACGCCCCAGTGTAATTGACGCACAGGTAGATGATGGTGCGATTACCTACTGGTACAACGAAGCTTTCCCACCAAGCCATCTCGACCACAACGACCATATATTTTTCCACATAGATGGTAGACCCTCACCAGCGGCACATGGACTTGTAGTACTACACCCCGCATCAGCGGCTACAGTACAGGTGATATTCAACCTACATGGCGGTAGTATGATGCCTGTGGGTACCAGCAATATCCAAGAGGTTTTTGCAGGTAGCGCAGTTGCAGCACCCACTGACCCACAACGTCATGGTTGGTATTTCCGTCACTGGTCAGAAATTGACCCAAGTGTTAGCCAAGAGAATGCAGACCTTGCTTATTTGGAAGCCAATGCGTTTGATTTTGATACGCCAATACCTGACGGTGGTATTGATTTACACGCTGTTTGGTACGGCGAGCATGATGTGTTTGTTGGGTTTTCGCTGCAACTTATGACTAGGGAAAATAATGTTTTAAATGTCAATGCAAGTAATAGTTGGTTTGTGCGACAACCTTTAACAATTGCCGCTGACGAATTCAATTTTCCATTAGGTCATGTATTGGATCAAAATGATATACAGCTACTAATTGATACATTTCAACGAGGAAATCCGCGAGTAACTAATGTCCATATCAACAACTCCATTCCTGCAGATGTTACTTTTGTACCCTCAAATCAATTGCGTCAAAGTGGGCCGCTCAACGCAGATGGCACAACGATAGTGCGACTCTTCTTTGATAATGTTCCTTTTGATGTGGTAGTTGATTTAAGTCAAGAAGGGGAGAATGTCACACTAACTTCTAATGGCGTAACATACAGAAATAATTCTGAAAACCAGTATACATTTACAACATTTTCTGTAGTCGCTATTGCCAATAATTCTTTTAACTCAATTAATATGCATCGCTTCCCAAGGATATCGAATGTTCGTACACAAGCGCAAATTAATAGCGGTTTTGCAACTGTTTTTCGCGACGATTATTTGATACAGGATTGGCAGTGGACAGATGGCGAATTTACAAACACCCGAAACGCTGATGGTACTTGGGTTGTCGCCCATGGCAACAGCGGTAGGATTGATAATGCAAATATACCAAACAATCCTGACGCGCCTCAAACAATAACAATGAGGCCGATATGGTTACCATTGTCGGAAGAGGAAAGGCGTGTTGAGCTTGCTACTGTAACATTGAGTCAAGTGCCTTTTTCGGAATTTCGTCAGCTTATAACCTATGACCCAAATGGCAGTAGGATTCCAATCCATTTACCAAGCCTTTTAAATAGCGAAGTTGATTTCGATACACAGTGGACTACGGCTACCGCTAATGCTTTTACTGTATATGAACCAGGCCGCTCCATTGTAGGTCCTTCTTATTTTAGATTCTCGAGCCGTGTCATATCTTTTCCGCTGGAATCAGCGGTTAATAGCAGCTGGCATGTAGTATGGAATGAAGATTACACTAGAGCTATACGTTATGTATTAAATCCTCGAGGCCATAGGCAGATTATATTTGACGCTGGTATTGGTAGTTTTGCGGAAAACACCCCAAACCTTAATGCAAATGGTACGGTAGTAGTTCCTTCAATGCTTGATAGCTGGCCAACTCTTTTAAATCCCTCGACTTTAGAAATTGTGCAACCCCCCATGCCAATTCCGCCTGACGGTATGCTTTTTTATGGCTGGTTTGCGGGTGGAGGAGCTAACATAGCCTTGGTTCCACCAAATATTAGCCCCATTACAGGTTTGTTTACGAGTAATGGTGCTACTAACCATGCCGACACTACTATTCACGCTCGCTACATCCCGTTCCCTCCCGTCCTTCGCATAGAAGACGGCCTAGGCAACCCCATAATGACCCCCGAAGCCACCCTCCAATTCACCCCCAACCCAGAAAACCCACCAATCAACGCAGGTCAATCGCTATCCAACCTAGGCATAACCAATCTAAACAACCTAATCCAACCCGAATTCCGCTTCACCACAGGCCAAATAGTACAAGGCCGCGGCACATTCGATAGCTGGAGAGCAATCAACCCCAGCACCGGAGGTATGGTCACATTCACCACCGCCATCCCCATGAATGCGGGCGAATGGACAGTAATCCCCTGGTTTACCAGAGGCAACAACACAGTCACCTTCATCGACGAAAACAACAACCAACACGCCACCCGCAGCGTATTCACCGACCCCGCACTAATCAACAACACGATAGCCCGTGGCGGCGGCACCAACCGTACAATGCCGGCAATCCCCAACGGCGGCAACCGCCCAGGGCATCGCTTCGTGTGGACTACAGAATCAAACGGCAACGGTGCAATCTTCAATGCATCCTCACAAGTCCTAGGCGATATGAACGTATACGCATTCTTCGAACCATGGGTAGACATCGCCTACACCACCAGAGTCTGGGGTCTTGACGCTTCAAATAACAACATCACAGGCGGAAACGTAGAAAACACAATGACACAAACCATCCCCGCCAGATTCGGCAGAAACACACTAGCCTTTGTCGAACCTACCGTGCAAAACAATATCGTTCCATTCTCCAATGCCACATACTTGGCAGGCTGGGCGTTTGGTGGTTGGTACCTTGCAGGTGCCGCTGATAATGCCGCACCACTCAGCACAGACCCACTCTTCATACCATCACGCGACGCAACCACTAACTTATTTGAAACCGCCACCTATGAAGCACGTTTCCAAGCCGTACTCAACTTCAGATCAGGCAACACCACACAAGGCACGGTAAGCAGCACCTCTCAAACACTATACCCCAATCAAACCGCGCAAAGCGTCACCGCTACAGTAACAAACGCAGAAAGATATGTGTTTGTAAACTGGACAAATGCCTTGGGTGATATAGTCAGCACCAACCCAACATTAACATCGGCAGATATGCGCGAGTCCGCATCCATAGGTATGCTTGCCCCAGATACCTTCCAAGCCAACTTTATGGAACCAGGTCAAGCCACAATAGAATACCGTATGGCACCGGTACCAAACCATAGCGGTGCAGTAGGCGGTTTGCTAACCGAAACCATTGAGTTTGTATCCATCCGCGAACCCGCTACTGGCTCTAGTGTTCAAACCACATTTGAAGGTTTTGACTTTGTAGGCTGGTCAGTAGGAAGCCCAACAGCAACCATCATCGACACCGACTATGACGAAGTGTTCGCACCAGATATCCCCGCAAACGGTTGGGATAACACCGAAGTATTTGCAGTGTACGCACACTTCGTAGAAACATCAGACACAGTACAACTACGATACCAAGCCGCCAACACCCGCGGTACAGTACGTCCAGCAAATGCACTGTCAGGCGTGGCAGGTCAAGCACAAATCAACGAATCTGTACGCCCAATCTCAGGCACACCAGTGGGCGCAACAGCCATCGCTGCCTCAGGTTTCGTATTCTCACACTGGTCAACTGACTTACTCGGTGCGGAATTCGTTAGTGACGAAGCAACCTTTGTCCCACAACCTGAAACAGTCAACACCGCAAGCAACGTACAAGTATTTACCGCACAAACCTTCTACGCGCATTTCCTAGAAGACGAACACAGCGTAACCATCCACTTTGAAGTCAGCACTATCAGCAACCCCGTTGCAGGCGGTACCCTAAGCAGTGACGCACTCCCCACCGCTGGCGGTAGCGTAAGCAACGACATCATAGAAAACCTAAGCCCAACAGACGCAGGTGGAATTGACCCAGATGAAGACGGCTCAACCCCCACAGCCAACGATGGCTTTAGCTTCGTACGCTGGGCACTGGATGCCAACAATGCAACCCCTGCCGTTTGGGCATGGTCAAATAACCCTGGCCTCCCCGCCAACACGCTGGTACCCCAACGCGAAACGGTACAAGGCAATGAAATCTTCGTCAGCCGCATCTACTACGCGATATTTCAACCGATTCCACGCACCATCACTTTCAACAACCTCAATGGCGTTGCGCACAACAATGTGACAGCATTTAATGTTACCACCCCTACTATCACACTCAACGCCCCCGCCAACCGCACAGGCTTTGAGTTTGAAGGCTGGTACAGCACAAGCGACTTTGCATTAGGTGCAGAGGTGACAGAAATCACCCAAGGCACAACAGCAAACGTCACCCTCTGGGCAAGATGGCAAGCGAACGCGCACACCATCACCTATCAATCAGGCGACGGTACAGGCGCAAACCATGTAGTAGATGTGGTATTCGGTGATACCCATACCATACTAATATCAGCCCCATCAGGCTTTACTGCCCCCACAGGGCATCACTTTGACGGTTGGACAATCGGCGGCATTGCAACCACCGACACCACCATCGACGTGACAGGCAACGTAATACTAGTCGCCGTTTGGTCACCCAACGCGTACACCATCACCTATCAATCAGGTGCGGGTACAGGTGCAAACCATGTAGTAGATGTAGTATTTGGCGATACCCATACAATGCTAACATCAGTCCCATCAGGCTTTACCGCCCCCACAGGGCATCACTTTGACGGTTGGACAATCGGCGGCGTTGCAACCACCGACACCACCATAGACGTAACAGACAACGTAATCTTAGTAGCCGTTTGGTCACCCGATGCGCATACCATCACCTATCAATCAGGTGCGGGTACAGGTGCAAACCATGTAGTAGATGTAGTATTTGGCGATACCCATACAATACTAACATCAGCCCCATCAAGCTTTACCGCCCCAACAGGGCATCACTTTGACGGTTGGACAATCGGCGGCATTGCAACAACCGACACCACCATCGACGTGACAGACAACGTAATACTAGTCGCCGTTTGGTCACCCGATGCGCATACCATCACCTATCAATCAGGTGCGGGTATAGGTGCAAACCATGTAGTAAATGTAGTGTTCGGCGATACCCATACCATACTAACATCAGCCCCGTCAGGCTTTGCCGCCCCAACAGGGCATCACTTTGACGGTTGGACAATCGGCGGCATTGCAACAACCGACACCACCATCGACGTGACAGACAACGTAATCTTAGTAGCCATTTGGACACCCAATGCGCATTCAATCACGTATGCATCAGGCACAGGCACAGGGCCAAATCATGTAATCCCCGTATTATTTGGCGGTGTTCACACGATATTGACCGCAGCCCCATCAAGCTTCACCGCCCCCACAGGGCATCACTTTGACGGCTGGACAATCGGCGGCGTTGCAGTCACCAGCACCACCATCAACGTGACAGGTGATGTAACATTAGTGGCTGTTTGGACACCAGATGCCCATACAGTAACCTATGTAGATGGCACCCAAACCAGCGGGACCGTACCCGCAGTTGTAGATACAACATTTGGTGCAAGCGTAACCGTTGAAGGCCAAGGCAATCTTGTAAGAACAGGCCATACCTTCGGCGGCTGGAATGACGGTACCACCATACATGCAGCGAATGATACATTAACCATCACAGGTGATGTAACCCTTACCGCAGTATGGAACCCAATCGACTACACCGTCACTTTCAACGAAAACCTACAAGGCAGCACTTTAGGCGACGTAACAGGATTCGTCCCAGACAGTATGACCTCAGTTCACTACAACGCCACAGTAGACGTACCAGCCAATGAAAACAGCCTATCCAGAACAGGTCACACACTACTAGGTTGGGACAGAAACGCCAACGCAACCAACCCCGAATTCCCATTGGCAAACGCAAGCAACAGCTTCACCATGCCAGCAGCTAACGTCACGCTATACGCTATCTGGGAAATTCAAGAACGTGAAGTCATCTTCGTAAACAACCACGATGTCACAGACAACACCGAACATGACCGCGCATCTACAGACTATGGCTCAACACTAACATTACCAACCCCACCAAGCCGTACAGGTTATGACTTCGTTGGTTGGTTTACAGCCAGAACAGGTGGCACCCCATTCACCGCAAACACAGCAGTATTCACAGACACCACCGTATATGCCAGATGGCAAGCATACAGCCACACTATCACGTTCCAACATGACCCACTAGGTGGCACAGGCAACTTGCCAGACACAATCCCCACCTACTTCGACGAAGTAGAAACAGTACCAGGTCAAGGTAGTATGGTACGCAATGGTTATACGTTTGTAGGCTGGAGAGACAGCATAAGTAATAGCGTATTAACGGAAAACGCACCATTAACAGTCAGCGGCAACCATGAATTAACAGCAGTATGGTCGCGCGACGGTCGCTTTGCAGTAATCTACAACGCGAACTGGCCGAGCTTAGGCGACCAAGACGGTCAAGTACCCACCAGTGCTTATGGTAATGATTACTACACAGGTCAAACCGTAACCGTACTCGACAACAATACACTAGAGGTCACAGGCCATACGTTCCTAGGCTGGTCACGTGACGCGAATACAATCACCCCAGACTATGTAGATGGCAACACATTTGCGATGGGAACTACCCATGTAACACTATACGCAGTGTGGCAGATTCAAGAACGTACACTAACCTATAGTGTAGGTACAGGCGCAGGCACTCCACCACCAGCACAAACAGTTGACTGGAGCAGTCCTGTAACGGTATCAGGTCAAGGCGGCATGTCAAAAGAAGGTCACACCTTCGGCGACTGGACAGACGCAGACGGCAACCCAGTTGCGGAAGATGCGGTACTATCCCTAACCGACAACATGACCCTGACCGCAGTATGGAACATCAACAGCTACAACGTAACCTACAACGCCAACATCACAGG
>Ga0123352_10002385_pt1 | contig 26102 bp, 21 predicted proteins | sample TergutLab28metaG_FD_89700 | JGI IMG/M metagenome (GOLD analysis project Ga0123352, IMG submission 89700) | Labiotermes labralis P1 segment gut microbial communities from Petit-Saut dam, French Guiana - Lab288 P1 | ecosystem: Host-associated > Arthropoda: Insects > Digestive system > Gut ...
ACACTTACAGTCGAACACAACTATATTTGTTTTATTACAAGGAGTTTACAACAACGACATGTTTCGGCCCTATATGTGGGCCATCATCAGGTTGTGGTTAGACTTTCAGCTTAGGCTATACTAACATGCATGTGGTTGTTTTGGGGCGTAATGGGGCGGGTTCGAGATCTCAGCCGGAACCATGGTACCCTGTGATATAATGAGATCTCGAACCTGCGCCATTACGCCCCAAAACCACCACACACACGTTAGTGCAGCCTAAGCTGAAAGTCTAACCACAACCTGATGATGGCCCACATATAGGGCCAAAACATGTCGTTGTTGTTAACTCCTTGTAATATAACAAATATAGTTGTGTTCGACTGTAAGTGTTAACATACCTAACTCTTTACTATTGTACAAAACACAATGAGGATGGTGCACATTAGAGCCATACAGGATGGTTGAAATTCAGTTTCATACAGGAACAATTATTCTGACGTTTATTACCCAAGAAAGTTGCCTCAGCCTGTAACATTTCCAACATGATTTTCACATTCGTACTGTGCATCTTGATATTATCAAAGTTTTATTTATTCACCAACTGATGCACTAGTGAGTTGTCTTAAAAAAAAATATTAAAACTTACATCAAAATTTACATTAAAACAGCTGTTTTAATGTAAATTTTAATGTATATGTGCATCAGTTGGTGAATAAATAAAACTTTGATAATTTCCAACATGCTTTGGAGATGTCCAATTCAAAACCCAACCACAGCTCCAGTTCTACTGAATTAAATGTTTTGTGATTTACCTCAGGCCCCCTAGGGCTAAGACTGATATTTATTCATATTACACCCTTGTTTTTGCAGGGGCAGCGGCAGTCTGGGGTGTGATTGCAGTAGGTCTGTTTGCAGACAATCCAGTACCACTTGGCACCACAAATGGGCGCAGCGGGCTCTTCAAGGGTAAGTCTGCCATAAATACACCCCTTTCCTAACTCTCTGTTCCATGTCATGGTTGTCACATGGATTCATTAAAATTTTCTCAGGCTAGCAGCTGCATTAGGTGGTGGAATGGCAAATACACCAACATTTCAAGAACCACCTCTGCTCTCATCGTCAGGGAACTGAACATCTCAAATTCCAGTCCGCCTCATCTACATACCTGCCCGAATCCCTGGCTCATAGTTGGTTGCAAGCCTCTGAGTGTTTGCTGGTGGAGTAAAGTGCTCACACTGCTTGGCCTTGCTTCTTGTCAGCATGTTGATTACCACATCCCAGGCCTTGCTTAATGTAAAGTCACCGTCTCTGTTAAAGTCGTTCATGTTCATCCATATCTTAATTGCTTCCTTTATGAGACAGTACATTTATCCTAATGTTCTGTCTAACATTGAGGTACCAATGGAAAAAGATATGACAATCTGCCTTGATGCTGTGTTCTGCAATCAGTAAGAACTTCCTGAAACATTACATTTAAACAAAAACACTGTTGTCTGTCACATCACCATCACTGCAGTCTATTGAATTCCAAGAGCAAAACACACACACATTCTCCTAAACACGTAACATTAATTGATACAATTCTTTTACTGACCAAATACTGATACCAGGTGATAGCCTCCCCCCACATTACCTACCTGTACACAAAACTGCATAAAAAATCCTCCCTGTTATTAACCACAGTCCACCTGCATGTAACAGACAAATAATTTGTATGTCCATTAAGGCCCTTGTTGTGGCAGTAATGAAGTACTGTCACATACCAGCATCTTCCCTTTCCATGGTCCATACACATAATTTAAAAAATCGGTACAGTTAAAAAAGACTTTTGTTTTGGCAGTAGTTGGTGGAAAAGTGAACCAGCACCTTCCATTTATTAAAATAAAGAAGAGAACTTTGTTAAGAACTCTATACAACTTTGCTTTGCCATATTACATACATTACTTACATTTGATACTGTAAGATTCTGACTAACAACTGGCAGGAAAGCAATCAATCAATCAATCTGTATTCATTCCACTGAACTTACCAATAAATTCTTAGTCTCACCATTCTATTCACATATCTGATAGAGATGGTAATTTTCTTCATTTTTCCCCCGCATCACAGTCTTCTATGTTCAGATCCTTCTTGCATTCATTCAAAGAAAATAACAGTATTTAATGCCATTGAAAGTTCCATAATTATTCTCTAATGGACATAAAGTTATTTCAATCCAGCAGAGTAATTAAAGTAGAATACAGCACTAGAGGCAACAAAGAACAACGTGCAGTCTGCCGATCTGTAATATTGACTCAACTGTCAAAATATTACCAACATACTGTCAATAAGTGGAGCAGAAATATGAATTTGAAGTGTATTAAGATCTACCTAATTTTCAATCCTCTCTAACCACACTTCTACTACATTCCTGAAACAATGTTAATCCACAAAGTACATCCACTATATTTTGGTACTGTGTTGTGCACTACTCTGACCAACAGGTGGAGGCTGGTATATGGTGGGTGTGCAGACCTTGGGAGCATTGTGTCTCTGTACATGGGGGATAGTCAGCACTTGCATTATACTATGGGTGAGTTACACATATGAGATGTAGACTGATACTTGTCACCTGGATTATAGTCTGTGTGTGTTACATGAGATCTGGACTGATAGTGATCACCCGAATTATACTCTAGGTGAATTATATGATTGATAATGAGCAAATGAATTGTACTCTAGGTGAGTTACATCAGATCTGGACTGATAGTGATCACCTGAATTATACTCTGGGTGAATTATATGAGATCTGGACTGATAATGAGCACATGAACTATATTCTGGGTGAGCTATATGAGATCTGGACTAATACTGAGCACATGCACTGTATTCTGGGTGAGCTATATGAGATCTGGACTAATGCTGAGCAACTGAATTATAATACGGGTGAGTTAAAACAGTTCTGGACTTATGTTTGAAAGACAGGGATTTTGGGGATTAAACAATATTAACAGTAGGTCCTTAACAGAATTATTCAATTCAATTCAATTATTCCAACAATGGAAAAATTTCTGGTCTTCATTCTACTAAATCTGATAAGGAATAAGAACATTTAAGGGGACAGGATGCAAAATCTGGTCACTCTTTGTCTTACATGGGATGCTACTTCCCTGCATTCTCAGACAAACATTTGGAAAATAAACTGAAAATGCTTCTTTTGAAATTCAAATAAAATTAACTGGAGGTGGTGGGGTCTTGCACATCTACACATGCATACAGAAATAGATGTCTTAATTTCATAGAATGTAAATGTGTTGCAAGTAACTGATTTTGTAAGTGTTCCCAGCTAGTGAACAAGGTTGTACGAATTCGGATGGATACATATGATGAGCTCATTGGTGCAGATTTAACAGAGCACCACATCCGACATACCCACGTTGGAGTAAGTCGTGCTCTATCAGCGTTACGACCCTTCTATCATGCTACTGACGATATACAGGACATTCAACACGTGGGCAGTAATCCAGGTAAGCAGGGAACAATGAATACTGGTGCTACACTGTTAAAAGCAAATCAGTGAAGACTTGCAATTGAGATGTGCCTCTATTGCATCCAACAGTCTAATAATTTCAGAGTTAATAATTCATACCTAAAGCACAAATATATCAAAACGTGTCTAAATGGAAAGGAGAACAAAAATAGATCAGCTGTTACTGTAACATTTGTCTTGGTATATATATATATATATTTAAAAAAAAATAATAATAATAATAATAAAAACCGTAATATTGCATGCATTGAAGGCGTACATTTTAATACAGAAATGGCAAGACATGTGAAATGATCTGCATGAATGTTTCTTCTCTCTTTGAATGCTTTTCTTCTTTATTGTGCATCATGAAATGTAACTCAGAATGAATATTTCAGTCAAAGACAGGAACGAATTAACTTTACAGTTACATGCAGTCCTTGAGAGGACTAGTGAGTAAATTTCTTTTAAGGGAGAGAGGAATATACATGTGTACCACTTAGTATAACAGTGTCCCATACAACACAATCTTATCTAGAACTGAGTTAGATGCAAGCTTCCTTCAGGTAAATTCAGATTCTGTTATAAGCAGGTATTTCAGTAATCATTATGTTTCCCACCTCATAAAACACACATTTTCCTTGCAGCGTGTCTGCAAAAATCACCCTGCTTCTTAACAGGGTACTAAAGCAGGCTATTAAATGTACAAAAATATGTTGCTAATTATAGGGTGTGTTTTGAATTGTAGCATCTTATGAGGCAGGAAATACAGAAATACAGTAATTTATTACTAATGTTGCATGTACAGATACTATATGAAGTGTCTGCTTTACAGGCCACGAGAAATACCTTCAGCAGCACTTTAATTCCAAACTCACAGTTGAGGAGCAAGTGTCACAGGTAAAAACTGCCAGGATTAAGAAGTCTGCAAAGGAACAAAACAAGAATGAGGGGAATAAACACAAGAGCAAGAATATAAAAGGGAACAACAAAATAAACAAAGATGACCCACTTGGAGCAATGGAAGTGATGACAAAGATGGAAGACTTTCCTCAATTTGCATGGCTTGACTGATGAGGCTCAGGCAGCATCCACTACCAGCTGTGCGACATGACACTCTCAATTCAAATTAGTCTCTGCACATTAACAAAGAACATAGCAAGTGGTAACAATGGTGTACAGGCCTGATGTGTCACCCCATATACTGGTCACCATCTTGATATAAGCAAGTGCAGCCACAAGGACACAGGATGCTGGCCCCTAGGACACACCTTTGGTTTGAATTTATTTTTAGAACTGGAACCTTCGGTGCTGGATACTGTGCTCTTGATTACATCTGGAAATGTAAAGTCCTCCAACCATTCAGAATTTTTCAACATAAACTGTTCACTGTTCTATAAGTGTGAAGTTCACTTTCTGTAAAAAGGTAAAGTACACCCTTGTAGAGGCACTGAGGCTCTGTACGGACCGTACAGCCCATAGGCGAAGTAGAGGTGTAGCTCTACTCTTTCTTGACCATGGCACTAGAAGGGGTGAGGAGTCAACGTCATACCCCAGCCGCTCTTTACCCCCGGGAAAGACCTGGTATCCATTGTACACGAGGCTGGGTGGGCCTCAGGGCCAGTCTGGACAGGTGCAGAAAATCTTGCCCCCACCAGGATTTGATCCCCAGACCATCCATCCTTTAGCCAGTCATTATGTCAACTACGCTACCCAACACCCACACTTTTTATAAAGGTTATTACAAAACTATTGTTTTGGAACACACTGTTTATTACTTTCAACATAGTTTTCTGCCTCAAATGTTTTTAAAACATAAGCAACTGTAGTTTTTCAATGCAAAACTGAGTATGTGGGTGGGGGTCATCTTTGGTCACTGTGTAGTAATTAATTTCATTTGCTCTGCAGTGAGCAGCCCCACATATGAGGGAGAGTTGCAGTATCACCAGTCACTATGCAGCTATGAGTGGGTCTGTCTAGATTCTGCGAGTGGGATCTGCAATCGGCTGGACACGCTGTACATCAGAATCTTGCTTTGTCTTACCAGCATTGTTTCACCAAACATAAAATAAAACCTCTCTAAAAACTCAAGATATGGGTGGGAGGGGTTATGAGGCAGCAGGTTGTGCACCTGATTTTCATTGCAATGCTATCAATTATACCCCATTATAAACCAAACTAAATACAACTGTAATATCTTGTAGGCTTCTTTGTAGGTATTTGCAAACATTACACATAGGGTATGACAGCTGTTATTTTATTCTGACTTGTATGCAGGATATACATATGTAAAATATACAAGTAAATACATGATTCTTAAAATTGATATAGAGAAAAACATCTTCTATGTAGCTTCCCCTGTTCATAACAAAAGCACTTTTGATAAGGGCTCATGAAACTTGCTACCAATTAAGCTGGACAGGTGGATGACCTAATACATCTTGTCTTCCGACAGACAGGCATTTATACATTCTTAGGCTCATAATCACGGAACTACCCACCAAAAAAAATAGACAAAATACTGGGGTGTGGAACAGTAATTATACTGAACACCATCTTAACTACTGCATCTTTCATGTCATCTCACGTAGTCCAGCGCTATACCACATGCAGCTGTAGTGTACAAGTGCTTGTTAATCACTGAGGCAGTTCTGCTCAAGGTATGCTTATGGTCTTCCCACTAAAGATGTGAAAATAAGCGGACAGACAGAAGACACCGGAAATTGCACCGATGGTACAAGTGTTACTGAGAGTTGTACACAAGACTGAAGGCTGACGAAAGAGTTCATGCTGAAAAGCAATGTTAGTCAGAGGTATTTTCGTGGCCAGAAAGCAAAATATCCTGCAACAGAAGGAATGCTTTACACATACACCTGTGATAAATGTGAGTTATACATTACGTGATACAGGGCTGTAGCACAAATCAATGAAGGATACTTAAGTCTTCATTCTTCTGGGATATGATTCTGTGTCCCTGGCTGACTGTCTATTGTCTCAAGACAGCAAAGTGGTCTTGTAACATTATACACCAATCACCCAGTGATTCGGCACCACATACCAGAAGAAAAAGACCTCAAATGTGCCACTGCAAAGCCTTAAATATCTCATAAATGAAAGACACAGCTTCCAAATTTGAAGCCACTATAGGCATATATTGTGTATACTGACATATTCTAACACTGCACTGAATTCATATAAATTTTTCTTTAAATGTTTTATTTCTATAAAAAATGGGGTGATCTCAAGGATGCAGGTTATTTGAACAAATAAAGTAGCTTCTAACAGTCCACTTTCAATTTTCCTACTATGTGATGTGTTTGTATGTGTATGGGAAATGTCAGGATAACATTAAAAAAAACAGAACAGACTTTTTGCTGGAATAAGCTATTTAGGGAACACAACACCCACACTTTACAAAGTACCTAGTAGTTTAAATTACAAAAACTGATCAACAAGTTTTATAAACATTTTGTGACACTTTAGGCAAAACTATGTACACTGTATCTGTCTGTTATCTGTGGCAAGATCTGAGAGGTCTGAAGTCATTCAGGAATGAGTCGTGAGTTCAAAAACATCTTCTGTGGGTGCAGTTAAGTTGTGCTGAGTTGTATTTTCCACTGGCAGCAGGACATCCTGCAGCCAAGACAAATCTACCTGTGGCCTTTGTCCTGCTTTTCCAGCACAATTCATTTATGGCCATAGTTCTGATTCCCATCCAGTAATTCATGTAAAATGTAAAAGTCTGCCTTGAGAATAAGGCTTTGATGCTGAAACATGTAACTGTGTAGTAATACAGAAGGTAAATGTAAAACTGATGCAGTATAGTTATCATTATTTTGCATAAGCTTCACAGATGTCACTGGTAACTACTGGCTGCCCACTGTGATACCTCAGTTGGCAAGCCTTGGTACTGCTTCACAGCATCAGTTACTTGTTGTGAGGTTAACAGAAACCTGTGCAGTTGGAATTCCTTCAGGATATGACTGCTTTGTCCTCCAATTGGCATTAAAAGCTCCAGGCTCTGAAAAAAAATCCACTTACAATGTCATTTAAACTAAATATCCTAGAACATACTGTACAATAAGACCTTTGGGCCAGAAAATTCACTGGATTTTTAGATAAAACCAGGGAATGGCAAGTGAACATTAATATTCCTGTATTCCTCTGAATAAAGAAATCCCACCTACCACAGTACGGAGCATCCTCACCAACAAAACCACATGAAGATTCAAGTCATTTGAGTTGTGATGTGTTATTTGGTGAGTAGTTCCAAGTTTTTCAATGCAGTAGAGTGCCTTCATCTTCAGGGCCAAGCAGTCCAAGACAAACTGCTTGACTCCAGAAGTCACTACAATTTCTTAAAATAATGGGCATTAACCCTCAACAACAGAATGTCACATCCCAGAAGACTTGAGCAGCAATGTCACTGGGAGAAACTCAAACCTTGCAATGGACACAACCTGTCTGTCGTGACCTGTGTGGATGTGGACTACAAAAGGTGGCAGCAGATTACAAGCAGTAGGAAAGAGGCCACTAGAAATACCTAAGCATAATAATAAATTGTATCTGAAAAGATAGGATAACAAGGTGCAGACTGGATTAATTTGGCCCAGGAGAGGGGCAAGTGGTAGTCAGCTGTGTACATGGTAATGAAACTCCAGGTTTCACAAAGTGCAGGGAATTTCTTAACTACCTGACGAAATAACAGCTTCTCAAGAAGGACTATGCTCTATGGAGTTAGGTAAAATCTTGCAACAATCCAGTGTTCATGTTCCACTGTGTGAGTAACAGGACAGGATTGATAATGGGCCTCTGTCAGACTTGCAAACATATTACCAGGATAACTTCTTACCTTCAAATGCTCAAAAGCCTTAAGAACGATGGGCTTCTCTACATTTTTCACTGTCGAATTCTGACTTGAAAACTTATGGTAGCGCCTGTATACCATCTCAAAGTTCAGTGGTTCACCCTCGTATATCTCTGTCTGGTGTTTCATTGCGATTACCTGTAGCAGCAGCAACAACAATCAATGCCCATCTTACCATACTGATGTTGAGAAAAAGATGATCTATATATTCAGAACACTCATATAATTTCTCTGCTTACTCCACTGCAGGACACAACAAAGAAACAATTAATCTTTAGGAGATGGATTTAAATGCCAGTTGTCTCTTACGATGGCCTGAGTTTCTTTCTCTTCTTACTCTAAACACTGAAACTGCTACCAAGTACACACACACACACAGACCAGTATATGGCATGCAAGGCCATTTATCAGTACATTTTAGAGATCAGTGTAGGGTCTGGTAGGATGATAAAGGTTAAAGAATCTTATTTACAAATTATTACACATTCTGTGTACAGTGCATAAAATGACTGCCGAGTGTAAATGTCATATACGGTACATTAGTCTATCTGGTTGCATAATCAATCTCAAGAACTACTCAATGGATTTTGACTCAGTTCATATCAATGGTGCATACTAAAACCTGTAACAAATATGAAGTATGTCACAAACAAAACTAAATTTGTAAAGTTGTTCCTATCCACATCACAAAAGCATACAGGGCAATGACAGTATCTCTTCATGGATTCTTCACCTTGCCACTAGGGGTGCAGCGGTTAACTTCATTCCCCTGCTGCTCTACCCCTGGGGAAAGAACCCTCGGTGCTGAATAGGTTAGCTGGGTGGGCCCCAGATCTGGTAGGGACCTTTTGGATAAGAGAAAAACCTCCCTGCCAAGGAAATGGGCCTCGGATTGTCCGGCCCATAGGCTGGTCACACTAATGACTACACTACCTTGGCTCCATTTATGTATGTCCTAAAAAACAAATCTTTTTAAAATCCTCAAATTTTATTTGCAAGGGTTTTTAGCATTTTACATGAAATTTTAACTGAATTATATTAAAAAATCTCAGGCCAAAACAGGTCATATATTAGCCTACCCCTGTGACCACAATGTTGAAAGCATACAAACTGCATTGCAGATACATGGTAGAAAAATAATATGACTTTAGACTTCCTTTTATTTTATTTTATTTTTTTTGACGTTTTGCTGACTGTGCAACTCAGTAATTAACCAACTTGATGCACAAAATTTTTGTTTTACAATAAGTTTATTTCATGCCTCTACATGTTTCGAGCACGTGCTCATCATCAGGAGGTCAAAATTGCATTACACAGCCTCCGGTATCATCACACCTATAGGTGGCCGTCTCGTGCACAGGTTGAGAGAGTCCTCTCTCAACCTGTGCACGAGACGACCACCTATAGGTTTCATGATACCAGAGGCTGTGTAATGCAATTTTGACCTCCTGATGACGAGCACGTGCTCAAAACATGTAGAGGCATGAAATAAACTTATTGTAAAACAAAAATTTTGTGCATCAAGTTGGTTAATTACTGAGATAAATTCCTTTTATTTGTAAGCTGTTGTTTCAACAGGCTTTTCCAACAGTGAAACTAAAGTAAACTATGGCAAAAAAAATCACCAGTCAGCAAAATACAAAGCACATAACAAACAGAAAACATTCATGACAGACTTGGTTCAATAGCTAGAACATTACAATAAATATTAAAACTACATTGTTGAATTAATGTTATCAAAAAGTAGTGTTAAACATCAGATGGCTAATTACAAGTCATGTTGTCAGGTGTATATACAGTACACTGGTGCTGTTAAAACAGTGCTCTTTGTTGTGGTTCAGTTTCACTCTTCAAGGCTGCTATAAATGTGTCACATCCAGATTTAGTACTATAAGACTGTGGATTGCATATGGCCAAATTTTCAGAGCAACTTCTAATCAAAACATTTTCCACTTCTCTAGTGAAACCATATGAAAGGCACGCACACCACAAACACATCAGAAAAACTCTGCATTTATTGAATTAGTAAACAAGGATTACAATAAAACAAGTATTTTTTTCCCCCATAAAAAGTCTTTCATAAATATCCCCACCATATCCTTTCATCTTGATTAAAAGCCTGAATTTTCACTTAAAACATGACTTCCTCATACCACAACTACAGAACAAATATCGGAGGACTACAGATCAGTCACACTGTTATATCATATTTTATCATCATCAAGCAACACAACTTAGTATACCTACAATCAGGCCTGGATTTATGTATAAGCAAGGCAAGCTACAGTTTATGGCATCACACTATAAGCAGCCTCAGTAATGCTGCCTCACTTATAAACTAAAAAATCTAAATGCATTTGTAAATAAAGAAAATTAATTTGACGTTCAGGTGACCGTGCATCGTGATAAAATTCTATAATAAAACCAACTAAATGTACTAATTTCTCTAATTATTTTTGGAATAAAACTCTACATGTTTCAGACAGTTCCTCTGTCCAGCATCAGGAGGCTGGTACTGTACACACAGCAATGGTATATGTCATACAGCTTGCTTGCAAGCTGTATGACATATACCATTGCTGTGTGTACAGTGAAAAACTACTGATGATGGACAGAGTAACTGTCTGAAACATGTAGAGTTTTATTCCAAAAATAAATTTGAGAAATTAGTGCCTCTAGTTGGTTTTATAATAAGAAGGAAAATTTAACAATAAATCATAAAAATGTATGTATGTAATGTAAATTTTATATGTACCCTTCCACAAACATAAAAATATTAAACCAAAAACACAGCAGGAGAGGGGCCTCTTAATTATTACAGCTTATGTGTCACAACAGTGCTGCCTGCAGTCAATGCTGACGTGGTTCTAGATTCACGTGTTTATACCTCATACACTAACAGTCACATTTACAAAGTGGTGTGCGCTTTACTTTGACCACCCACATGACACAGTCCTCTAGAAGTACATCAGAATACAACTACGCTATTGCAGCGCAACCTGAGTGAAATACCAGTTAAAGCACTGTTCTACCAGCACGAATCACCTACACAGTATAATGTATAAAGATCACCAATGGGGTTTGAGGTGGAGCCAACGTGGCAGTTCGGGAGCACCACACATTATAAATGCCACTTACCAAACATAACTCAAGTACTGATAAGCCCTCAAGCATGGCAACTTTAGCATCCCTTGTCCACCATTTGTGTACTTGTATGAAATCGTCTGGAGTAAGTGATGGGTGTGTTGGGCTCAAACGTGATAGAACAACCGCCTGGAAGTAAAGGAAGTTACAGTATTATGAGGAGATGAGGCACAAGAGACCCTCAGCCACATTTAACATCATAAACATGAAGCCTTAAAGATCAAGGAGAGTGGGGTTGGAGTGTAAATGAACCTTACACCACAACTGTTATCAAATGTATTGTGAGCCACTTTCTGTTGAAGTTAACAAACCAATAGTCCCATTCTTCAAATGGAGCACAGTATTGTAGTTAGTGGAACCTTCCCATAGTCACATGATGCATAAAATGTCATCCCAAGTGAGGAAAACTCTATATATCTAAGGTCTAAGGTCACATTGTACATGGATCATTATTTTCTTTACTTTTAACATTACTCACAGTGATAATTGCATGCATGTAAAAACTGAGTGAGTGCAGGTTGGTATTCTGAGCTGTGAAAATGAGAAAACTTGTGATTGTTAACTTACATTCAAACCATTATATACTGACAGCAAAGCAGAAATACAATGACACAACTCTCTGCCAACAAAAGCAATCTTTTAATTTGGACATTTGGTTGCGTGATCATACGATAAGTAAATAAATTATAACTGTCAATACATCTAGTTTTTATGTTTATTAAAGCAACATTTTATGTGTATTGGACCATGCAACATCTTGATAACTGAAGAATAAAATCCAACTAGATGCCACTTACTACTTTATTATTATTATTATTATATTAGGCTCAACATGTTTCAGGCACCATTATGCCCATCATCAGGAGCTTACGATGATAGCGTTGGTTACCACATAGGCTGTCTGGTTCTGGAGTTGCTGCTGGTTGAAGGTTAAGTGCAGGCAGGATGGATGAGTGTCCGGACCAAAGGCTGTAACAGCCTTTGGTCCGGACACTCATCCATCCTGCCTGCACATAACTTCCAACAGCAGCAACTCCAGAACCAGACGGCCTATGTGGTAACCAACACTACTGTTGTGAACTCCTGATGATGGGCATAATGGTGCCCGAAACATGTTGAGCCTAATATAAGCATAACAAAGTAATTAGTGGCATCTAGTTGTTTTTTATTCTTCAGTTATTAAAGCAACATCTTTCAACCCACGTGGGTCATTTTCAGGCTAAGTACATGTAAAAACACTTAAAGGAGGTATATCTCAATATTAACAGAAAGCAATGTATATTGCCTTTAAATGTTTTTACATGTACTTAGACTGAAGATGAGTACTGTGAGTAAAAATCATGTTGGTTTAATAAACACCAAAATTTAGCTGAGTTGACAGTTTAATTTATATAGTTATCAACAAAAATAACCTGATCAGGTCACATATGTGTTACACCTTCTGCTCACCAGAAAGGATCTTAATGTCCTCTCACTGTTGTCCATGTTCAACATTTTCCTCATCACGTCACGAACGGGCTCCTCTGCACATAATTCCTCCACATGGCTGTTCCAACAGTGCACAAAAACAACGGCCGATAAACACACCTCATCTTCTGAAAGCATCAACAGACTCTTTAGCAGTGCCATCCGCATCTCAAAGCTGCTATGTTCCTTCTGTCCCCTGTCAGAGAAGAGAAATATCTGGCGGTGTGAGAAGCGAGACTTGACCCTCTTTTCCAGCAGTTCCGTCACATCCAATCTACACGTGAGACCCACTACACAAATGGGAGCCTGGAACACAATGTGACAACATAGGTTGGTACTATGAATTTCAAAACATTTGTATTGCTGGCCATACCAACCTACCAATCCTATGAAAAATAAGTAGCTTATAATTGTACCGTCGGCTTAATTTTGAATGGTGGAACCTAATATTTGTAGGTCCTAAATGTGTAACTTGTTGCATGTTGCCCTTCTGGAGCTTAGCATTTTGAGGTGGATCCTAGAGTTTTGGAAAACTTGTGGACTCTGGTTTGTGGTGGTGTTATGCAGCCATCCAGGTGCTCTATAACTTGGACAAGTTTGGTAACCACTGATATAAAACAAAGAGATCTAGAAGAATAAAAAAAAACCAACTACATGCTACTTGACATTTTATTGTACTTCTTATAGGCTCTACATGTTTCGAGCATTACTATGCCCATCATCAGGAGCTAGTGAATATGATGTTGTTTACCTCATTGGTCATTTTGTTCTTGGTTTGCTGAATGTTGGAGGTTAGGTGCAGTTAAGCTGGAGTAGTGTCCGGGCTGCAGGCTCAAGCACAACTCCAAGGAGTTGTGCTTGAGCCTGCAACCCGGATACCACTTCAGCCTAACCGCACCTCACCTCCAACATTCAGCAAACCAAGAACGAAACGACCAATGAGGTAAACAACATCATAGTCACTAGCTCCTGATGATGGGCATAGTAATGCTCGAAACATGTTGAGCCTATAAGAAGTACAATAAAATATCAAGTGGCATCTAGCTGGTTTTTTGAGTCTTCAGTTATCACAATGATGCACGGTCCAATAAACATCAAAGAGATCTAGGTTTCACTTAAATAATAAAAGCAGTTCATATGAGCATGCCTTTAGCAATATCACGTGGCTGAAGACTGTAAGTGTAGTATAAATGTAACAGATTCATTTTTCACCTGAGCAGACTGTGCAACATTAAACAGGTTGTACAGCAGTGTCTGGTTGTGGTGAGAACAAAACAAGTCAAACTCCTCCAAAATGAATATTATGGATTTTGACTTCTCCTTGTCACCAGACTTGAGGCAGTGCAGTAGGAAGGTCAAGTTTTCTGCAAACAAATCAAGAATATTAATATGTAATGGCAGAGTTTATCAGCCACTGGGCAATGATATTTTCAGTTCAAATATGCTTTTAAACTTTTAACAACAGTTCACATAATGTGGCAACAGCAGCGAGATTTTGATCAGCCCTGCTTTGTCATCTCAATAGTCTACACTGCTGTAGGCTCCTTAATATTGGTGGCTCTTGTTATATTTTGTATCATTTGGTACATAGATGTTTGTTATAAATATAAACTCTGATACTGGGCTGATACCCTAAATCAGAAGCATTAGATGTGTGCTATCTAAAAACACTGGATAAAAACATCATATTTCATCCAAAGATGATATCTTTGAGTACCAGCACACTCATGTGGGTGTGCACTAACTAAAACACCAGGATAAAAACATTACCTTTCATCCAAATTTGGAAACTTTGATTACCAACATCCTCTGTCATACACATACATTTGTGCCACACAGCACACCAGCACAAAGGCAAGAAGAGTTATTCAATCAAACTTGTTTTATTCTTTGGAAGAGTATTTTGACTCTAATTGGAAATGAGTGATACTCTGTTTGTTGTAAATCATATTCCGATGTTTGTAAAATGATATGCTGAGTTAAACACTTTAGATTTTGCTCTTTATCTTTTAAATGTTTTGAGTCTTATTATTGTATATTATTTTTTTATTGACAAACATTTTCTTTTCTATCCTGTATATATATTACTCTATGTTTGTTGTGTTTCTTATATTGTTACTAATATGACTATTTCCATATCTTTTAAAAAGATTTACGGAAAAATACATGACATGAACATGAACTTCCTACAACACATCACTCTAATGTTACTCTCACTTTATAAGTCTGGACAGATGCCATGTTGGAATAGTTCGTAACAGGAAACACAAACTATAAAGATATAGTAGCCCCTTATACTACTCTATTTAGAAAAATATACAACACATTTTTTTCCTACTTTATCACCTGAAATATGGGGTGTCATAACTGCACATAAAGTTCAACATATTCCATATAGGTATTCTCTTGAAAACAGATGAATGTGAATGAAGTTCATCGTATATTGTGGTAAATACAGCATATGCATATGAGAAGTTTAATAACTAAACACAAACGGATACTTTACATGCTGATATGATATGTTCCTTTTCCTACTAGAACTATGGAAGTAATTTATGAACTTATAATATATATATTTTAATTGTGTGAACAGGCAGATTCAAACATTTTCACTGACTAACCTACGCTTCAAACCAGATCATAGTTTTCCCACTTAAGTCTTGAAATTATACTCATTTGGGACATGTTGCAATGTAGATTAATATACTGGAGTACAGGTACCAATGTTTCTGAGCAGCTTGCTGCCTCCATACTACACTGAATATGGAGGCCAGGCTCCTCCAAAATGGTGATACCTATACACCAATGTATACAGCATCAAATTTTCATCAACACCACTGTATGAACCTAAAATCTCGCACAATATAAGTGTCTTAAATGCTAGCATGACACAATATCCAGCCATCCTTCTTAACAATAACTATGAGAATAAAATGTCTGCCATTCGGAATAAGGAAATGGTGTCATAAACCTCCTGGCAGCCAGAAAATTCATTACCACTAACCTGCAAATGATCCAAACTCTTTATCGCCTACAGCAGTCTCCAGCTGCATTTGTCTGGTGGCATCTTTTAATGCTAACCTATCATCTGTGTGCACTAATCCATTCAACTCCACTACTATGGCTTTTTTATGGAATGCTTTTTCAGTCCTCATTTCATTTAAAACCATGTTCAAGAGCTGAAAAAAAAAATTTCAGAACATCATAAAGCTTTAAGGAAACCTGTAATTCTCACCCACAAACTGGAAAACTTACAGTTGTTTTTCCACAACCTCTAGGTCCTATTAAAAGCGCAGAGTTGCTCTCTCCCATCTCAACAGTTCTCCGTAAAAGCTCGGAGAGATGATTCCTTTCTTTTTTGTGACCTCGAAATACATTTTCCGGCAACAATAATTTTCTTTTAATGAAGTTCCTACACAAAACAACTCCATCTTCTAAGCGCATTTCCATTATTGTCACTTATAACAACATTCATGCAGTATTCAAAAGATGCAGAAGAATTGAACGAAAGATGTGCTGTACAGCTCCCGGCGAAATAAGGGTAGTAAACACGACCAGTACAATAGGTGGGCCGTGATAGCACCTGTTATCAATATATCAACCACGAATCACATAGACAGTTTAACACTCGCAGTCTACACCACACATGTGTTCATGCTGCCATTCTCTAACGTAGAGGCGGGCTTTTAGTTTATAAGTGGTTTATAACGCGGTGGGTAGATGTCAGCAATATCAGTTCAAAACAACATGGACGAACAAGACACGGTGTCAGGTGTTACCACATTTAAAAAGCGAAATATAAAAAGTCAGGCTTCAAGAAAACGGAAAGGAAGTGAAGAAGATGATCGTACGTATTATGAGGAATTTCTCAGTTGGCGATGTGTGCAGGTTGTATTACGATTTCAAAAGAATGCATGTTGTATGTAACCATACAAATTTTCTGTGTAAATTCACAACAATTTTGATTATATTGACATGACCGATGAAAGACTATTGTGAATTAAAATAAGCAGTTTCAAACATGAGGTAATGAGTTAAAAAAACTGGTTTCAGAAAGCAGCGAGGATGAAACTACGATCGTAAAGAAGGGACGAAGAATTCATAAAGACAATCCGTTGGTACAGAAGGTAAAGTATTCATCGTCTTGGAACAATTCTCAACAGCAAAGATCGGTGTACCATAACCTTACGTAAGTGATGAGTGCTATTTCATTCATCTCTTGCAGTGAATAGACAACGTGATGTCTCAGACAAAGACTTAAAGTAACCTAACCTACCTTAACCTAACCGAGACCTCATATGTCCAGTAGGATTTGGCAGACAAGCATAACTCTTTCATTAGCTTTATTTTCATTTGTACATAAAGAAGAATAAAAATTAATGTGCCCAAAAACTGAGATTAATATGGTCATTATCTTAGCTTGGTGAAAATTTTTTTTAGTTGCAGTCTGAAGTTGATTACTCTTGTTGTGAATGCAGCTGCCTTGTGTGTTGTGGTATACCTATATGTATTTGGGTAGGTATAAAATTGTTTAATTACATGATCTTTGTATGAAAACTCCCCTAAACATAATGTGCTTACTCTGACCTTTTCTGTAGACAAATACAGCAAGGAAAACTACTGCACTGGAGATTGAGAGTGGCAGCAGTGATGACGACAATGTTATGGTCTCATATAAGTCAAAACGAACTACAAACAGAGAAGGTCCATCTGATATGGGAGCAACAGCAGTGTTGCAAATTGAGACAGAAGTAGAAAAGGATGCACAGGCTATATTTGAGAATGCACTGAGGATAAATAAGGTATGAGCTATGTGTGATTTCAGGTTTTCACAGTGTTGTTGATGAAGACTGCAGTCTTCTACGATGTTATGCCAGTGAAGGCATTATGTTCTGTTGAATTGTTTGTAGCTCTTTACCAGATGACATGGTAACATCCCACAAGACATGAAATGCCAGAATTAAGACTGTTTTTTAGTGCAGAGGTGAACAAATATGGTGTGCCAGGTCACATGGGCATCCAAATTTTGTATGGTGGCATCTGATAATTTTGGGTCTTAGGTATGGAACCTGTTTGATGTCACCCTTCTGGCTCCTAGAGTTTTGAGGTGGCTTATAGATTTTTTAAAAATTTGTGTAACCCTGGTACTATGAAGACAGCTGTCTACTGCTGTGTGATGTCCTGTATTCTGGTAGAAGTGTACCGACATTGCAGAGCATTTTACTGTTTTAATTATTGTAGATGAATAAGCCATGCGAAAGCACAGGTGCATGTAGGGACTGAGTGGACCAGAGCAGAGTTTTGGCTGAAAAAGTGAGAGGTGCGATAGAAAGAATGCAGAGTAACAAAGTGGAACCCTTAAAAGGTCCTGTTTATTCCATTCAGAAGTGGTGGGGTGCATCCCGCCTTTTGAAAAACACCAATTTATAGCATGTAAATTCAATACGTGTGTGCACTGCAATTAAGATCAAAGTGCACATCCCTGAAGACACTGCCTTGTCAATTTTCTAATACGTTTATATACATTGTTTCTCTGTAGGAGCTGAAGGGTAAAGAAGATGATAAAATATACCGTGGATTGAACAACTACGCCCAGTACTATGAGAAACGGGACACTGCTCAGGGAAATGCTTCCAGTGGAATGGTACTGTGTCCTCCAGTTTTTTGTTATCTGTTAATATACAATTTATAATCCTCGTACTCTTCCTCTGTATGAAATACATAATTGCAGAACTCTGATGTTTGTTAAGTTAAATGTATGGGCCTTGTGAAAGTGTGTTCCTTGTACATGCAGGTTCGGAAAGGTCCTATCCGGGCTCCAGCTAACCTTCGAGCAACAGTGCGATGGGACTACCAGCCTGACATCTGTAAAGACTACAAGGAAACTGGTTTCTGTGGCTTTGGAGGTGAAAATTAAATTTAAAAAATATTCATAACAAAAAAATTAAAATAAGAAATCAGAACAAAATAATAAAAAAACTGACCATGCATTACAAGCATACATTTTTTAAACAGGACTCTTTCCTTTCTTACTGCTTACAAATTGTGTATCTGATGTAATTTTTATCACCAAACAGTGGGTTAAACCCAAATAAATTGTTAAAGTGAATGTACAATGTGTACATAAAAAATGAATCTCTTTAAAATCCAAGTACCAGACTGGCTGTGATGTGAGCATACAGCAAGCATTGTAATTCCAATCATTTATACTTTCCTTGTAACAGCATTTGTTTAGTATATGGCTTCTCTCTGCTGTTTATGAATGGCTATTATTTTTTCAAGATATCTGTTCAGAAAAAACACCAAGATAACTGACCGCTTTTAGTGAAAATGTGAATTAAAGTTATTGGTACCTACGATGTGTAAGTATGTTTCATGGCACAATGAAACTGATGGCTGTCTTTCGCTGCAGACGTCCATAGTCACTGGTAGGCCAGTAGGAAGGACAGTGGCCTTGACAGGGAGGTCACTTATGCAACTTTGAATTGTGGTATTGGCATTTGGCATTTGTATATGTTATATTTGCACTAACACTGATATAAACTGTGCAGTTACATTATTGAACTGCATGTGTCATTAGTTTTCTGTATGTTCTGGATTCAGAAGGACAATTACAAATTTTTTTCTGAGTTGAATCACAGCCTTTTTTGAAGTATTTGAATGTCATGTTGTAACTTTCTACTTTATGTATCTTATAGTAAATACAAAATAAAATACATATGCCCAAAGTATGAAGTGTGGGTACATGTAATGAATTTCAAATTGTTTGGTTAAGTGTGAATGTTTCTATGGTGGTTTGTTATAACAGATATTTTTTTTTGAACATTTTCTATTATCTTGGGGTTTTCAAAAACAGCATTTTGGAATGTGAGTCAGTTTCCATCATTAGGTGTGAAGACACACTTGGGCCTATTGGAAAGGTCTAGTTTCAGTCACTAATAAGGGTTGAGCCCAACTTAGTAGGAACCTTTCATCTTTGTGCACCTGATGGTGAGAACATGCAATTTCTTAAATGCAATGTTTGTAAAGGTCCAAGATAATGGACATTGTCAAAATGTTTACTCTAAATGTGTGGTTCTCTTTTTGCGAACAGACAGCTGTAAGTTCTTGCATGACCGTTCGGACTACAAGTTTGGGTGGCAGTTGGAACGGGAGATGCAGGAAGGGACGTATGGTGAGGCAGACAATGATCCACATCAATATGAAATTGATACTGATAGCGATCTGCCCTTTAAGTGCTTCATCTGCCGGAACTCTTTCAAGGACCCTGTTATGACAAAGTGAGTTGCACATTCTTTGTTGTGAAGGAGTGAAAATGAGTATTGCTTTGTGTATGATTTTTGTTTGCTTGTACAGAGCTAATCTTGCTGCTTATGGAATACAAAATATAGTTGACATCAGCAGTGCAGATAACTGGTTGGGCACCACCCACAACTCATTAATCATGGTCCTCCATAATAGAATGGAATCCAGTGCATTAAACCCACAACAGATTGTAGTATTCTGTTTGTTGAGGGAGCCACCTGTGGTGTGGGTTGTGCAATGGATGTGTCTATGCCACTGGTCAATATTTTGTTTATTTCATTACATTATATTCATGTAAAAAATCTGTGTCTGAAGAATGACTCTGAAGACCACTGAGATATGCAGACTTGCTAATGAGAAACAACTGGAAAATGCTTAAATTCTGTCTGAAATTCTGAATGTACTTTGATGCTGCAGTGACATAATGTTGTTTCAGGTGCCGACACTACTTTTGTGAGAAATGTGCACTAGGTCATTACAAGAAGTCAACTCGCTGCTACATCTGCAGTCAACAGACACATGGAGTGTTCAATCCTGCCAAAGACGTTATAGCTAAAATGAAGGGTGAAGAATCAAATGCCAGTAAATTTGATGACAATGTTGATGAAACAGCCATCCCTAATGACTCTGAATCAGATTAAATATAGGCTATTGTGTAAAGAATTTGTTTCATTGAAGAGCGATTCCTAACCCTTGATCCATGGTAGAAAATCTTCCTGGCAGTTTTCTGTATTTTTTACCTTATCACAATACAGTATGGGCAAATTTGATACAAGAATTTGTTTCTCTTTGTATTACATTTTTATGATCCAACTTCGTGGACTTGGGTCTCCATTTGAAGGCTGAGAATTATTCAGCTAGTTGAGATGTTGTTCGTCAGATTCAAGGTTTTCATGACATTGTCTGTGAAGATTGTCGTCAAAGACGTAGCACCATTTAGTTTCACAACAACACACTGCCCCTTTTTTTCTGAATACTGAGGTGGTGCATTCATCTGAAACATTGGTATCTACATATCTATGAAAATACGCAGTACCACATGTCTAATAATAATGGTTCATCCCTGTGTTTACAGAGTACTGCCACTGCAACCTGTTCTAAGACAGTGCAGTGCAATCTGCACATTTACCCTATTTCTCGAGCATACATCTTAATGTCTGTACACCCATGCCTTTAGAGTGAAGTTTTCTGAGCAACATTTTGCACACATTTTCGTTTCTCCCATGTACATTGTGCCCCAACCACCTTAAACCTCTGTGATTTAATTATGCTGTTAAGAACAGATGACATGTACAAATATGAAGTTTCTCTGTGTGCAATAAGAGTGTTTACTTTAAATTCTAAGCTTACCTCTCCAATTGAGCAATATAATGGCAGTAGGAATTTACGAGGCCGTTTCCGTGATTTTACCTTAAAAAGGTCACCCAGTGACATGACTATGTAGGTACAGAAGGGAGGCAGAGGTATAGCTCCAAACCATGCAATACTAGAAGGAGGTGATTGGTTAGCACCATGCTCCAGCTGCTTTACCTCTGGAAAGACCCAGTACCCATTGTGCAGGAGGCTGGGTGGATCTTGGGGCTGGTCTGAAAAGCATGGAAAAGCTTGCGCCTGCCGGGATTGGATCCCCAGACTGTCCAGCCCATAGCGAAGCACTATACCAACTGCACCATCCCGGCCGGAGATACGGCTTCATTTTCCTGGAATCGTGGGATACTTATCTGAGAGGTGTATTATTGTGTTACAAATGCCTTCACAGGTATTTATTTAAAAATGGGCTATAACAAGAAATTATTCATTTTTTATGGCGCCTGTACAGTATTTATGCTCACCATTTACCAACAGACAAGTTGGCAAGTAACGACTTTTATTTTGGAATGCTTGGTTTGAATCTCAGTTGGGACATTCGCCAATCCTGACAGAATTTTTCATGGTTGTCTTGGTCTTCCCAGACAGTTTTTGCATAATACCTCAAACTGGTCCTTAGCCAATTCCTTAAATTTATTTTTAATTCATGCAGTCGGAGTTGCTGACAACAACGTTAAATGAACCATAAATCTGTAAATAACCATTCAGGTATGGAAAAGTTTTGGACCAACATTCTTATGAACTGCACTGGATAATTCTCACATATGAAATGTGGAAATACAGGCAGTATCATTAAACATGAAGTCTACACTTCAGAAAATTTATTTTTAACAACCCTTATAGGAATGAGACAATACCTCTGAAAGTGTAATGTATTCTGTGGGTGCATTTGAAAGAGGCTGCCACCTGAAAACCACTGTTTCATATTCATGACTTTTTTGCAGTCAACACAGAGGAAGCCAACTGATGAGTGCAATGGGGATAATCATTAATATTTGGTATGGAGCATACTGGTCACTTTGTGGAAAGGCAGGGGGGCTAAACCATGGCTGTAATACTCTGAATTCTGGGTTTTATAAAATCTAATTTTGTGTAAGAAAATGGGCTTGTTAGCCAGCCTGTGCAACCATTACTCACAGAATGAATGTGAGGAACTGGTTGAGGAATTGCATCCTCTGAGTATTAGGGGAGTCGCCAAACAGTGGGAATTCATATAAACTTTGAGCCTCATTCAGATATTTTAAAAGTTTAGTATTTCGATATCACTGTTAAGTGATCAATTCAGTTTTTCACTGTGTCAGGATCTGTTGTGCTGAGAAATAAAATTTACCTCTACTTTTCCAGCTCTTCTAACATTATTGTGTGTAAGTAAACGTGGATTTGAGGATTCAGGATGTCTGAGGTGTTAACACCGTGTTGCTGTGTTATTGATTTCAAATGTTTTGAAGGAATTCTTGGACCTCTCAACCCTTGAAGACAAATGCACAACATTCATTTGACATGTAGGAATCAGTAACCCAGCAATAGAGTGCAACATACTTGAAGAATTGAATCTTCAACTACAACACTGGAAACCACAACTTGCCCACTTAAAATGGATTTTTTTGTGTTACTTGCCAGACACAGTAACTTCAAGATAAATATTGTAAATCTGTCTTTATGGAAGCCATGCCTGCATTCTTGTTACTCTGCTGAAATGATCAGAGTAAGTGTAGCCTTGACTGGCAGTTTAATTATGCTTGTTTGTTACAGAACTGCTGTGTACACATTTGGCAGATAAGCTCAGTAAATAAAGTGGAATTCAGGCCCACCAAAGACTCCTACTAGTAATTTATAAGATGCTGTTGAGTACATCGTCCACAATAGCAGTGACTTAAAGTATATCATCTATAAAGAAATTCTGAAAAAATCTAGACTTGAGAAATTAATCCGTGACAACCAACTCGATCAGCTTCACTGACTCATGACTTGACAGAATTTGGGAATTAAAATTTAATCTATTCTTGCTCTATGCACGACCTTCTACAGTGAACAAGACAGCACGAAAAGTTTCAGTAAGACTTATACATGGCAGTAAAGTAATATAAACTATCAGAATACAAGAAAAGAAAGTAGAGCTCTGCTATATTTCCACATGGCAAACAGAAGAATTCCTTCACCTAACTGTTTAGCTGCGACCACAGACCATCTCTGCTACTGACTTTCGGCTGCCTTGTCCAAGTATTCAAAGACTTCGCGTCATGTATTCATAAGCGTCCGGCACCAGCATTCCTATTATTTGCGACGTGACGAAGTCTGGAATTACTCTATGATGGTAAAAACGAGGTTCGAAACTAGCTTCTATGTGGAATGAGTAGGGTAAAAACCACATGAGTAGGTACTACGACCCTATTTACGGACGAAAAGTATTTTAATAGTAGTAATTGCCGAAATACTCCTCATCCAGTCGGACATTTTAAGTTTAAGTTTCAAAATAGTCTATAGGCTCACTGCTCGATAGAAACAACTGGCGAGGAGGAGAGACATTTGTGCGAATGTTTAACTAAACTAGATCGCAAACTGAAAGTGCTTGCTCACATTTCGTTTGAAACAACGCAGTTAGAATAACTGTAAACAGTGATATTAATAGTAGCACATGGTCCACTGACAACATTACCAGAAGCGGATCTGTCACTTTTAGACGCTGACGTCAGGAATCATTTTGGCACATGTTCTAGATGCCAAAAACATTAACTGAAATTTCCGATGAATTTTATTAAGTATGCGCCCGATTATTCCTTCGTAACAGCGTGTAAGACATTCTTACGTAGCAGTCCCATAAAACCAACAGGCATCCAAATTCAAAAACCTTAAAGTCTATAAGAAAAGTAGCTGCAGAACGATCCGTTTGGGCATAGACATAAATAAGACGCTGTGAAAACAAAGTGGCGAGTGGCACATAACTTGCATGTTGCGTGCGTCTTCATAAAATATGGGAATCTGCTAGTAATCTGAGCGTTCCTGAACTATGACAACTGGTAGGGACCCTCTGCTTGGCCTCCAAAGTCGCCGGACTTAACTACTACCGTCCGTGAAGAGCACTGTGCATGATCAGTGCCTTGTACACACTGATAACCTTACTGCAAAGATCTTAGCGAATTTCTATAAACTTCAGAGAGGCCATACCGTTGTGTATTATCAAATCCGTATAATATATTATGCACCGTCAGTACACAACATACATCAAGACAAGATGCAATAATTACAATTAGGTTATATTTGGCTACATGTTTCGGCCGTGACCGGCCATCTTCAGGCCAACTAAGAACAATATTAAGGTACAGTAAAAATAGTACTGATAGGTTATGAAATATAGGTATAGTGTAACTACTGTCACGAAGTTATCGCGCTAATAAAAATCCGGTGCTCCAGATATTTTGCGGTTTCCCCGTGTTCTAGCAACAGCGCTAAAATCTATACGCTCTTACTATCACACTCGATTCTTAGTCGTTTTGCTGGGATATGGGGAAGACACCGATTGTCTTACAGCTCTTCCAGTCTTTGGTATAGGGAATTTTAATTATGCGAGATTTTACGCTATTTTCTTAGCTTGAGTCTGGATACTACTCTGTAGGTAAAGTGTACGGTGTATGTATTGATCAGTGATGTACAGCCTGTATCTGATGTTTAGCTAGATTTGCGTAGTTTTTTTTTTTAAACCTGTTACTGAATTTGAGTCTAGTTCTTGCTCCATTTGAAAACAAAAATCATCACGTAGTAAAATTCCAGTTTGGAAAAAGCAAACCAAAAGATGGAGACCGATCCTTCCGTCCAAACGTAGTGTGCTAAACTCCAATACACGCTATCGAGAAAGCCCATATAGTACAGGTTCAAAGTGTAACAGCAACTGCGCAAGCACAGAGCAGGCAGACGAATGTTCATGCATGTAAGAACTCAAGTAAGTTTCCAAGTAAAATGGTCTTGATACAATGTGTAACGTGCAATTCGTAGAATTCTATTATGTTAACCAGCAAACCAACAAACGCACAAAGAATCTGTTAACCCTAATTTATCTTCAGAGAGTTGTTTGTGTGCTAAAGTTACAAGGCAATTAGGATGGAACTGTGACATAATCTGTACTATTCGTACATGTTGTATAGGAATGGTAAAGATTAGGTTACGCCTGTAATCATGTAAAAACATTAAGAAGTTTATCAGCTTTTTATATTTTCATCATCATCAAGTATCTTTCATGGAGTTGGACCACTTGTTGACCCGTCCCGGCCTCACGTATCCAGAAGTCTCTTCAGAGGTCTACCATGATTCCTTCTGCCAGTTGGGGAGTAGTATTTAATTACCCTGGGTAATCTATTTCGAGGCATTCTATTTACATGTTGTATCCAGCTTCTCTTGTATTCCAGTAATTTGTCCAAAATTGGTGTTATTTTTAACTCCTTTGCAATTTGTACATTTGTTTTGTAA
>Ga0123352_10002389_pt1 | contig 26092 bp, 9 predicted proteins | sample TergutLab28metaG_FD_89700 | JGI IMG/M metagenome (GOLD analysis project Ga0123352, IMG submission 89700) | Labiotermes labralis P1 segment gut microbial communities from Petit-Saut dam, French Guiana - Lab288 P1 | ecosystem: Host-associated > Arthropoda: Insects > Digestive system > Gut ...
CATGTGCTCGAAACATGTAGAGACATGAAATAAAACTTATTGTGAAACAAATTTTGTGCATCAAGTTGGTTAAATACTGAGATAAATATACTGAGATGCACGGTCAGCAAAACGTCAAAATTCCTAAACCATGTTCATTATGACAATAGAGCAGCAAAGATTTGTGCTGCAGAAGATAAACACATTCTGTACTTCACTTTTTACACTAAACTTTTGGCCTTGTAAATGATAAAAATTTCATATTTGTCCTTTGTTAAAACCCACTTATTATGCTCTTTCCTTCCTGCCATTGTCTCTTCATTTTATTGTTTGTATGAAGAACGTGTGCACATTTCTGTATGATTTATGCTACCATAGTTATCATCATTACTCATGACTTGGAGATGATAAGAGGTAAATTAAGGAAGTGATGAAGGTAGCATTATTTCTGCAACCATCTGAGGGGTGGGGTGGGGATACAGACATATTGCGTTTGTGCCATAAAGATATTCTAATCCAGTGAGGGAAAGTGTTTGTGTTGGTGAAGGTGTGTGTATTTCCAGGCATTTTTCAGAGTAAACGAGTAGAAATGGGTTGGGAAAATGTTGTAACAGGCATAAAGAAGAAATTATGGGCATTTTAGATCGCAGCTTTCTTTTACAGTTATTTGTACTGTCAGTTTTATTAACGTGACGTTAAATATGTAAAAACATTTAAAAAAGGTATTGTGGGGAGGCCTTAAAAATCCCAGTCTGTTGTAGTGAAATTAATTCCTCATTGGAAATATGTAATAACATTTTCTGGCATATTATTGAAGGAATTTTACACGCTTATGTACAAGTCAGGGACCGACACGGTTTAAGCGTTTTTCTCCTGTATTTTTGCAAACCTGAAAAGAAATGTTTCAGCAGTGGATACTGCTAAACCTTTGGAGTGGGTGTGATGAATTCCCCAGAAATAGATGTGGCATGAACAGTATGTAAATAAATTATACTTTCATCAGTGAATGGAAAAAAATGGTAAGAAGTGAAGGAAGACGATTTTTTTCACCACAGTTTAACAAGTTTCTTACAGTGAATCAGTGATTTCGTCCCTGCTGATATTTATGTACTAAAAATATTACAAATGTAACCACTTATCCAGACATATTTGATGCATACTTCCACTTTTATGGATCCAAACATATAGTATGTTGGAATGTAATGACCTCACTTTCACTTGACTCTCATTAATTATGTGTGAGGAAAGACAGTATTATTGGAACAATCAGTGCGACTGTGTTTACATTAAGAAATTAAAATCTGATCTCATGTGAACTGTTAGATAGATGATCAAATAATGGACGTGAATATCTTTTTTAAAATTTTCAGCTGCAGCAAAAGACTGTTTCTCATATCCCAGATGGTGTGGCTACCCCAAAGATAGCACTTGATGGCTGGACTGGACACACACGCAGTGCAGTACACCAACAATCAACAGTATTGCATTCCCACACAAACACCACACCTACTCAGCAGCTTCATCACCACCAGCATCACCAGCAGCACACTGTCATCACTTCATCACCCCAGCCAACGGACCCTCCAGGCCATCACGACGGCAAACACTCTCTTCTCCAATTTGCCATGCTGCATTTTAGACAGAGCCCTGAAAAGTTAGTATTAGTACCTAAGGTCATACTGGTGGCAGTGTTTTGTGGGTTGTGGTATTTATATTCTGTGATCATATTAATTTCAACTCTGTGTTCTGTTTTGGTTAAGGTCTCTATTACCAGTCCAACAATTTTTATTGTAAAAATTACCTTTCATTAACAAAATATGATTGTCAGCACGTATATAGAGGTAAGTGAACTAATGTAATTTGTCCAGAGAATGAGGACTGGTTTGTCTAAGTGGCCAAGATGAGTTCCTGATGAGAGGCCATCTTTATCTGGGTATGGAAACAAATCAATTCCCCAAAATGTTATTTTTGTGATTTTTGAACACTAGACAGTGGGCTCGTTCCAAAAGCCAAGTGCTTCTGAATGACAGGTTTAGTTTTGAAGATTGAAGTTTTCTGGGATGTGACACTGTGTTGCTGGGTGAGTAGTTCATGACATACTGGAGGATTACAGGGCCTGTATCTTAAGGGTCAAGCTGTCAAAGAAGAAGACGAAGGCATTACAGTCTTTTTAAATATCAGTGGTAGTGTGACATCTCAAATGACTTGAATCTTCAGCAACACAGCTGTGAGAGTCTCCAATCTTACAGGTCATCTTTGCTAAGTTTATTGCTGTCACTCATGATACTGCTACCTATTTAATTCCGAAAGGTGCTGCAATGTAATCAAGTCCCCTGAAGTTAAAGTTTTTTTTTTTAAGTGTAAGCATGAGGCACTGTTAGAATGATACTAACAGGAAAAGCACAAATTATGCAGAGAAAAACCTGTCTCAGTGTCTCTTTGCCTACCACAAATCTCACATGGACTGACCAGGGATCAAACATAGGCCTCCAAGGTGAGAGGTCAGGCAGTATCTACTTGAGCCATTGCATGGTTCTTTGTCCACTGAAACCAACTATAAGGAATAGAATGGGAAGCAATGGGCGGTTATTCTCATGGCAAGGGCAAATAGTCACAGCTCGTATGTCATGTTGGATTTGTTGTTTGTAATTCTCACTAAATGTAAGTATAGCCCCCATGCATGGCATTAAGCAGCTGTAACTCTACTCAGTCTTAAATTTGGCACTGGATGGAGATGTGGTTAGCTTTACACACCAGCATCTTGACCCTAGGCAAAGAACCCAGGAGATGTGATGAGCCTCAGAGCTGGTCCAAACACTTTGGATAAGAAAAATATCTCTTGCTTCTGCCAGGAATCAAACCATGATTCTTCAGTTTTCCAGGCCATAGCCTAGTTGTTATGCTGACTACATGATCTTGGCTCGCTTATGATTGCCATTATTGTGTAAAAAACAGATTCTTTCCCAGTATCTGTCAAATTTGGTTTATGAAGGAGGTCCCTTCCTGATACAAACCTTGAAGAGCTGCGCATCTTTTTTACTGGGGCGCTTTTCTTCTCAGTGACTCCCATCTTTCTTAACTCAGATCATTTGGTGTGTCTGCAGGCAGCACATTGCTTGCTGCTCTTCCAATTTTCCATCAGTCATGGTCCTGGACATATTAGTTCAGTTCATTGTGGTTAATATTGTCACTGTTGTGTGTTCTTTCAGTTTTTTTTTTTTTGCTCCCCATTTTGGATTAAATTTTAAATGATGGTATTTACAGTACAAAAAATTAATAAAATGCGTTGCGTAAACAGTGGTTCAAAAATTGGTTTTGCGTACAGCATTCGGTGATGTTTCCAAGTACACAATGATGATGATGATGATGATGATAATAATAACAATCCATAAATAGTAACAACAGACTAGCTGCAACACTGTATTCCCTAGGGACATAGTTTGTCTCAGGAATATAAGTATAAATATCCTGCATAAAGGAGATGATGATGATGATAATCCATAGGGTCAAATAACTAGAAATATAATAATAATAATAATCCATGGTCAAATAACTAGAAATATTATATCATTTTGTTCAGTAACATTGTTAAGAACTGTATGTCAAACACAGAGCTGTTACACTTAAATGCAGGGTCTATCTGCTGCTTTCGTAAATGGAGAGTTCATAGAAGTGCATGAGTGTTTTGTAATTTACATGAATGGTAAATTAACTTTTCTCTTTGTTTAAATTCATATCTAAATTGAATAGCTGAGCCCACAAAGTTACGCAGTAGAACAACCATTATAATTTTTTAATTGTCCTTCATATTTACACTAAACAGAGTGGAAACAATTAGTAGAAGTAATGCAGTTTGTTGCATTAATATTTACTATACATTAAGCAATGAATATAGGAATTTTATACCTCATACTTCCAGAATAATGGGTGAATATCATGAACAATAATTTTATAGAAATTACACTGAAATCACAATAATACTTTTATAGGAGAACCTCAAATTTCAAATAACAAAGCCTGCTGTTAAATTCACACTCCTGACACAATCACCTCACAACCCACTTCCCTGTAATCCATCTTAATTTTATCACACTACTTTTCTTCATGTGCCAAGTCTCATTTTTAATGGGGATTCTTTACCAGAATTTTGTATGAATTGTCTCCACACTCTACCTACATGCGCAGCCTGTAATATCAGTCAGATTTTGCAGCATTCAGACTGACATTGGGCCCACCCAGTGGAAACCATGTAACAGTAAAGTGTCCAGGGTTGAAGCTGAGAATTTATCTTTATCTGGTGCTGAGGCTAAGAATGCATGGAGCTGTACCTACATTCTCCTGTACATCTTCATGGTATAGTACTTATTGAGCACTTTACCTTCCCCACATCGATTTTATTTACAAATGGAGTATGTGATATGTTTATTTGTTGAAAGCACTGAAGAAAATACAGCGTGGTTGTGACTTATGTAATATGGTTATACATTTTGAAAATATAGTGGTGCAGTGTACATAAATTGTAATAATAAAGCTGTGATGGGGGGAAATCAAGGAAGCGTAACATAGAAAGAAGTGCGTGAGAGTGCATGCAGTAGCCAGCAAAGCGTGCAGGAATTATTGTGCATGGAAAGGCAGAGGGTGGGAGAGAAATTGAGGAACAAGACATCACTGTTGCGTGAATGTATTTCAGACAGAGAGAGAGAGAGTTTGCATTAGTGAAAAAGTTGAGTGTGTGGGCCATCATAATGGCAAGTGGGTGTTTCTTCAGGCAACTGAAGTATTTGTCACAAATGCATCTTATTTCTGTTGGATACATACAAACCTAGTTATAGGAAATTGTGTGTTTGTGTAGGGGAATATGAATTTGATGTCAGCAAGTGACTGTGGTTGTGTATTCAAACATAACATAATTTCAAAGTGGTAGCACTGGTGGTTTGTTTATTGAACATTTGTAGTGTAGTTTATGCATACAAAATCACAGCTTTATTGTACAAAAATTTGTTTGCATTCCTGCTGGATTATTATGTGTCATTCATGACTCTTAGTTTTGACTGTTCCATGCATGTCTTTATGTTGAAGCTCTTGTTTGAGAAGTGATATCTTGCAGACACTGCATCATACCATAGAAATATCAGTGCATATGGTCATGGTATAGTGACATACATGCAACTGCTGTATTAAAAAATGCAAGAGAATGTTGGTGTTGTTTGCATTAATAATCTTTTTTTACAGAAATTTTAAATATCAGTAGGACTATGATCAAAGGATTTGTCCATAAAAAATTAATGTTACTTTTGTCTGAAATGGTGTATCACATGTTTAAGTGTGTGTTACAAGCTGTGTACAGATGTTGCAAAAAAAAAATTAGGGAACAGAAGGCCGTTAATTCTTTTATTCATTTTATTAACCTGCTACAGTTATTATATGTATCAAACATTTTGTAAAAAAAAAAGTCCTTGTTCTTTTGCAACATAGTGCTGTCTATATGGAGCCAAAATGTAGCTTTGTGAGCTGCAGTTTGTATAGGATTTTAGAATACGTGTTTGTTTATCAGGTTTGAGATGCTGAAGACGGCTGATGGGTCAATTTCTGGCTCACTAAAGGTCATTGAGAGCCTCAAAACAAACAAAAAAAGCAAAGGGAAGAAAGGGAACAAGGATAATGACTGGACATGGAAGGAACAGGTCAGTACATAACTGGAATGTAATAATGTGGAAACACCATGCAGTATTTACAGAACTGGGTAGAAAGTACTTACCATCACACTAATTGTAATTTTTCAGCTCTCTACAGTATTCGTCAGTGAATCTTCTCAAACGATGTACTTGACTTGTGCTGAATTGGAAAGCCCAGTATCATATTCACAAGAAGCCACCACTGATCTGTACCTTGAAGCTGTTTAATCCTGTCCACACCCTCTCACCCTAGCTGTATAATATCCATATTAATATTATGTTCCCACGTATATTTGTAGTATTTAGGTACGGTCTTCAGGTGACACATTGCCATGTTCTCAGATTAATAAATATATTTAAAGGAGATCCATCATGCACAACGCATTTATATGGGTTCTGGTATGCAGGTCTGATGATGGCCCGTGAAGTGGCCCGAAACTAGTTACCTTACAAATATAACTGCGTTGTGCATGACAGAACTGCTTTAAATATATTCATTGTACAGAATTACATTAGTTGATTTAATAACTTGCTATGAGCTGGATGGTCTGGAGTTCGAATCCAGGTGTGAGATTTTCCCTTCTCCAGAAATCATCCAGAACTGCCCTGGGGACCACCCAAGGCAGTAATATACTGTTTTACACTGCAATTATAGTGATACTTTGAGGAATTGTAATTAATTTTAGTCTTTTAAAAATGTAGATATAATATGCTGTTTACAGTGTTATGAGAATCTGGTACATACTATTCTGTCCATATTGTTGGCACAAAAACAAATATTTGTGAGCTGTCAGCAAAACTTAACTTTGTTTTAATGAACTGTTTAAACTTTGAATTCCTCCTGCATGGTGTGCAGGTTGATCTTGTTAAATTCAGCGCGGTGCCAATAGAGCAGTCCCTCCTTCGCTTGGAACCAGGTGAACTAAGTGAATTGGCTGTAGAATGTTTTGCTGCCATAATGCGTTACATGGGGGACCTGCCAATGGCTCCAGATTCTACTGAAGTAAAATGTGTTTACACAATTCTTATGGTAAGAATTAATGGTTGTGGTGCTCTCTAGTTACATCAGTGGGCATGAATGTTCTTTTAAACTTAAAATGTCATGATTATGTCAGCAGTGAAAATTATCCTTAGGTAAATGCCAGAAACTACACTTTCGGAAGTTTAAAATTGGACAGAGAATGGCCATGTCATGTATGATGGTTACAGTGGATGGGCAGTTGCCAATCTGAGCCAAGTACATGGGCGGTGTTCTAAGGCATACAGAGACCATTCATCTAATTCCCTGAACACACCATTACTTGACTCAGGTCTTGTGTCATGTCATATCATGCCATAACATCAGCTGTCTGAATTTCCTACTCCACAGATGTGCGTGTCTCATTGTTAGAAATATTTGATTGTTCCCTTCTGCCACCAGAATATATACATCACTCAATCCAGAGGTAGGAAAAGGAACTTTAACATGACTAACTGATGTCAAAATTTAATCTAACCAGGTGGTTGTCTGTTATTAGAAATCTATTGATCATTTAGGCTTCAAAGGCCTAACAGTATCAGTGTTACAGAACTTATTAAGAAGCTGATGGTGCTCAGTATGTTGAGAAATCCTTGCTTTTTTTGAACTTCTAGGTTTATTATCAGTTTAAAAATACCCACCAAAAGTCTGTATCATCAGGTATCAGCATTCAATCTTCAGAGATGCAAACAGCTAATACTTTTGAACCTCTTATTTACATACACATCATATGTTTCAGATCTAACATATTTTCTTGTGCAAGCTGTTAGTGAATACATACATAAATCAAACTGAAGTCAAATGTACCTATTTTTAAATATTTTCTATTACTGTTAGAAAATTAAATTTTATATATGAAAACTTTGTGTTTCTGTAGTTTCTTCCAACTGTTTGTGGCTGCTAGATGGTGTAAACCATTTGTATAGTGCATGCAGCAGTGACTACAGTAACAGAATGTTAGTCAGTGGTAATATTTGTAAGACTATCATCGCTTCATTACTGCAGTGCAGTTTAAGAAAACCTCAGGTTCACAATTAGTACATTCACTAGTTGTTCATAGAAAAATTCAGGGCGTGGGATGAGTAAATGGGAAATATAATTCATGTGAATATACAGTATATTCCATTTATTGGAACATGTATTATCTTCTTTGACAGGTACTTGTAGGTTTATGTGCACTGCAGAACTGAAGGAAAATTAACTCATTGTTTCATCTTTACATCATATTTCATTATTTATACCCTACAATTTGTGTTTTACACAGTTTTTATTCTTCTTTATCTTATTAGTGAATTCTTTTTTCTTTCTTTCTCTTTTGTTGTTTCTGTTATTGTAGCTTTAATTTTGGCTAACACTTGGATTCCACCAATTTGTCTTTGCTTATTAGATTCTCCTTCTTACTTGCAGCACTGTCATAAACATGAAGCCCTGAGAGATGAGGTTTATTGCCAGCTGATGAAACAGACAACTAATAACAAGTCCATAAAACCAGATTCATGTCAGCGAGGATGGCGTTTGTTCAGCATTGTTGCTGCATATTTTGTCTGCTCTGACACACTGAAGCCGTATCTGTTCAAGTACCTTGAAACAGCAGCTTACGACAAACGACGGGCATACCATGGTAAGAATTTTGCTGAGTTACATTACAATGATTGCTTACCTAAAGTTTTCCCATCTTGGTTATGCCTCCAGATATTTATTTGTAACTTTTTTTGTATGATTGTAGGCTATTAGTAAACAAAAAGTAAATTTATTAAAGAAGCGTGCCACATATGGGGGAGTGGAGATATGGTTGCATGCATTCTTAATTTCATTACCAGAAAGAGGTGAATGGTCAGCTTTCTACATCAGCCACTTTTTCTACAGAAAAACAACCCCCAATGCCCATTGTCTAGGAGACAATGTGTGCACCAGGAGAAGTCTGGATGCTGTGGATAAGAGAAAGATCTCTAATTCTCCCCAGACACTAACCCCAGTTCCTGATTATTTTGGCCTATTGCCTTGTGTCTGTACTGAATGAACCTTTCTTTCTTCAGGGTGTTAGTTATGTTATACTTGATGCAAACACCAAAGATGTGTACAGATACATGTAATGTGTAACAGCAGCAATAAGGGTTTTGGCAGCTAAGTCATACATGACATCATAAATGCTTTATATAAACGTTTTATGTCTTAGTGAGGCCTATATTTTATGTTGTCTGCCAAGTTCTCTACAGTGAGCCATCTTTTATGAAACTAATCAGATCTGTGAGTTTTTAGTTTTTTGCTGTGGTTGTAGCTGAGTTTCATTCTTCTGGGATATGTCACCATGTAAAAGGGTTATAGGTTCCTGACATTTCAAACCATCATAGTGGTCTTATCCTCAAGGGTCAAATTATCTTCTTGGACATTATGATCCTTGCAGACGAGACAACTAAAGTGTCTCAAAATGGAACCAGCTACTTTTTGATGTAGTACCATATCCCAAAATGTTAGAAGCCTGATCACATTTGATTTGAGTTTCAGTAAAGGTATTGTACTAATTTCAATGAACCCAAATAAAACATTTGTATGTAGACCCATATATCATACATTTTATAAACATCATTTAAATAGTGTAAGATATGAAATAGACTGTTGGGTAAATGAACTTTATCTGCTAAATATGTTCAGTTTGTGCAAATATCACATAATAAGCTCTTCACTGGTTGTTTTTGCAGGTACCGCAACTGTATGTCTTCAGAATCTTCGAAAAACATTCAAGTATGGGGGAAGGAAGAATGTGCCCAGTGTAGAAGAGATCACAGCTATCAGTGCTGGTCGTAACTCCAAGCGTCAAATCTACAGGTTACCTGGTGGGACAGAGAGGGTTGTCAACACAAAATCCACCACTGTTGTTCAGGTACTGTCATGCACATTTCTTTGTGTAATTGTACTTCCTGCACTCTTGTTGCTGAATAGTAACCTGGTAAGAAAGGAGGCAGTATATGTCTTAAACATTTGTAGTAATCCTAGATGTAGCCTAGTGTGACTTTAGACCACATTCTGTGATTGATACTTTGGCACTAATTACCTAAAAAAGAGTGTAATTCTTATTGCATGAACCACCATCAAAATGAAGATATTCTGCCACTGTACAAATTACTGTTAAAACCATATGTGGCCTGTCATATAGGAGTAGTGCTACCTCACAAAAATGTCCATCTTTGTCATTGTACATTCCTGGAAAGTATACAGTTAAACTATAAATTTGCATGAGAGCTGAAGGTTTTGTATCAGTTTCCACAGTTACTGTGATATCAATTTTGTAAGAAAATCAATATATTATCAGTTAAGCCATCATCACAGAGTGTTGACGATTCTGCTGAAATTGAAATGACTGACTCATTTGATGTTGCAGGATGTCATTGAAGAGTTGTGTACTGTAATTGGTGTGACAGGAGGGGAGATGGAAATGGAGGAGTTTTCACTATACTGCATAGTGGAGGGTGACACATTTACAATGCCATTAGCTCGTGAAGAATACATCCTAGATGTCACTACAGAACTACATAAAAATCAGCAGGTATATAGAACCATGTTAATTTATTCAGTTTGTTCACATTCAAAGTGTTAATTGAATTTTTACCACATATATGATTCTTTTTTTACTGCATAGAATTATTACTGATGGAAATTGTTTGTAAATTTCAAATTGGAAGATTGTTTTATTGCCCATCATAATAGCAAGAATTGTGGAGCTTGGGACTTGTTGAAACGGTCAATTTCCCTCACTGAGTTCAGTTACAAACTGAGATTCAAATATTGAGAAATTTTTAGAAAAATACAGTGATGAAAGGTCTCATAAGCCCAATTGTATAGCTAGGTTTTTTAACACCCAAGGTTAGCAATCACAATGGCTACCACTAACAGAAATTGTAAACTTTAAAAATATCACTCTTGTATTGAATTTCCTTGTATTTTGCTCGATAATTTAAAAATCTGTTGTGCACAGAAAATATTATGTTTTCATTTGTAATATTCATGTTGTTGCCCATTTGGCTGCCTCTTTGACTCTGCCACCTGGAGTAGTGGTGCCAATTTTTGCCCTTCTGTCCCCCTTTACAGCAACCCCACTTCTGTATTGCTGGTATAAATGAAGAAAATGGTGTAATAGTACAATCCTCTAGAATTCTTGGGATGTTTGTTCTTTACAATTAGAAGTACTCAATTTCAGGGATGGGTTATATCTCCAAAACATAACATTTTAATTTTAAACACAGCCAATGGAGGAAATCCAAACAGGATATAATTCCTAACAGAGGATACAGTTCAAATCATTTTTCACACAGGCCTTCTGTTTGAAACTGCTATCAAAAACAAGCTCCCAGTGTCAATGTCATAAGGTCACTGACAACAAATTTCTATAGAAGGTAGAACCAATCAATGGCAGAGTGTTACTTTAGTTTCCAAACTTGTCAGAAATTATGGAAAATTATTGTTTTTTGTAATGGCTGTGAATGGTTATGTCAATGGTGAATTGAATTTGGAGGTCAGTTCTAGTGAAATGGTACGCAATGCAACATTGTACTTTTTGACTAGACCAGGACCCGCCACTGAATTATTTATTATGAAACAGCTCTGAAATCTGAAAAACTTTGTTATTTCGTGGTTAGTCATGCAGTAGGTATTTCTATACTTATTACTGTTTATTCTGTATGAAGTAGTTCTGTAATTATCATGCAGTTTCATAATTATCATGTATTTCTGTTAGAATTTTTATTTTCTTGTGAAATCAGAATACAGTAACTAATTATAAAACTTGAGGTAAAAACCAGTTCTTACTTTTTTAAAGAAACGGTTGTAATGTCTTGCACCAGTAAGAAAGGCTTTGAAAATTTATGTTAGTTGTAGATAAAAAAGAGTCCCATTTTTTTAAAATAAACAATTGTGGTGTGTTGTACCAGTAACAGACTGTTGTGAAAAATCGCATTAAAAGTGTAAGTTTGTGTGAACTGGCTTTTTGTTAGAACCAGAACACAGTTTTCACTTACATCATGTATTATTTTTTGCCAGGTGTTCTACCTGATATTCTGTCGCTCTGTGTGGCACTTCCCCCTGCGACTTGACTCCCAGTTGTATGTGGAGGTTGTGTTCAACCAGATAGCTCCAGACTACTTGGAGGGTCTGCTGCTTATCATGCCAGGAGAACAGCTTGACCAGGATGCCATTGTAAGTTGTTAATGCTGTTCAGTAAATATTACCACACAGGTCATATTTATGCTGTGATTAAACATGTGCATAACTGATGTTGGGATAGTTCTGTGAAATGGATCATCCCTGTTTCTCCCCCACCACACTCGTATTCCCATTTGTGACTGTGCTAGTATCTTATTCATGCTTTTTAATAGTTGCAATTCACAGCAGTTTCGTTATTTATGCTGTTGGCCTCTGAATTTGAATCAATGTATATTCTGTTTCTCTGAGTCCTGATATTACAAATTCTTTATTTACTTCTAGCAAGTACATACTTCTAGTCCAGTTTTGTGTACTTAATTGGTGCCTGTCTTATATGTTGTCTTTAGGCAATACACTATATAACTGGCTTTTATGACGTTTATTGTAGCTTATTTAATGATCAGCTTACATGTGTAACACCAATGAATTGTCCTCTGTAGTTATAATAATGAAATTATATTAGTACACAGTATTCACAATAAAAATATATAGTGACAGTTCCATTTATTCATTTTTACTCCTAACCCTAAAACAAGTACTTTTTGTTAAAACGTTGACTGTTTTCACAACCAAGAATTTTAACTTTAGCCATGATATTGAAAAATGTCATTATGCTACAGTAGTGAATATGGAAAAGCAAGAAATATATTTCTGAATTCTAGTAACATTTGACACTAACAATATAAAACCATTCTTTTGTTTAGAGTTTGGTGTCATGTTCATTTTTGCAGCATGCTGTGTGTTGTAGTCCAGAGCAGTGTCTTAAGAAATACTGTTAACATAGTATTTTAAAAATATTTGTTTATTATTATATAAAAACATTTTGTTGGAACACTACTATAGTGCTGTTTCTGATGGACAGAGCATAGCTCAAAGGTTCAGGTTTCCACACATGATTGTACCTCACACTATAATTTTTCACTTTTCCTCACATTATTTCAGCCCTAAATATGTCAGGGGGGCTCATTCATCTGTACCAGTCAATTTTTTGTACAAAGGTCATAGTTGCTTGGCAATACAAATGTGTTTAATTAATGTTGTTAGAAGCAGACACCATAATAATAATAATAATAATACTCTGCATTAAATATTAATTTATTTTCTAGTATGACATTGCTAAGATGGCAGCCTTGCTACACCGAGCAGCAGATATGACTCATGTGCCAACAATGAAAGAAACTAAGTTCCTGCTGCCAAAGCCCGCACTGACAGTGCGAGATGTAAAGCCGGCACAGTGGGTGAACATGGTTCAAAGCAACTGGAGGGATGTTGAGATGCTGACTACAATACAGGCCAAGGCTCAAGTTCTAGGTTAGTCTCCTGGTGACATAATCCAAATTGCTGGAACACACTTCCAACATTTATTGTGAAGTTCTGTAATGTAGAATAAATACATAAAACCTTAAGTTCATAAACATATGTACTTAAATGGTTCTTAAGAAGGTGCATGCAAGTGTTTCAGCTCTGTGCCTTGCTTGGACAACTGCAGAATGGCATTTTATGTACTATTAATGACCCTGTACTAGGAACCAGATGTGTAATTTTTTCCACCCATATACATTGAAAATTGGCCAGATAAGACTTTCTTCTGTTAGTTATTTGTTGTTTTCTTGTATTTATATTTTATTTTATGATCTCTATTTCTCATACTGTGTATGTTAGGATGATTGGTGAATGATAAACTGGAGAGGATTTGAAAGAGGTCTTGGTCTATTTCAAGTAGTATTATGCCACATACCCCAAGGGACTGTGGAAGATGATTGAAGAATTTCAGTTATGATAGACAATCAGGCAGCCAAAATTCAAACTGTGCAACTTCAAAACACAGGTTTAGAGCATTACCATTACACCAACTTTATTGACCTCTTCCATCAGTGAATAAGTGACTCTATGCAGATATTTTCTGTCGAATGAAGAAATTCATGTATCGTGTAACTGTTGTGAAGATGGAAAGAAACTGGACATTTATCAGCATGTGAGCTTAAAAGTAGCAGTTGAAAATGTTTGAAAATTTTATCCACATTAACAAACCTTGAGGCCACCAGGAGGTTCTCAGTATGCCCCCACATATGTTCATGCATATCAGGTATATTGCTGTCTGCAACTCTCCTGTATTCTTTTCTAGATATATTGTCAAAGTGGCCACTCTTTGGATCAAGTTTCTTCGCTGTGAAACGAGTCTCTGATCCAAAGGAGCGTTCAGACCACATCCTGGCTCTGAACAGGCATGGTGTGCATTTCATAGATCTGATCACCCATGTGAGTATTTCTTGTTATGTGTCTCATTTTGTGTCTCGGTATGTTCGGATTTGATCCCAAAATAATATGATATGAGACCATAATGGATTTCTCAACGAAATGTCATCAGTGGATCTAAGAACCCTCTGTTGCAGTGTGCCAAACATCTAATGTCCAATCAGTGAAGTTTGTACATCAATAATGGTGCATGAATATTTTCAATACCATATTCCACCTTAGTCTTTTTGTTATATACAAATGTAATTTTCCCATCAGTATTCTGTTCTGCCACAGGCTGAATAGAGAACACCTAGTTTATGGCATGCTGGTACTAACACTGCTGTAGTGACACCAGTTAAAGCAGTACCCACGTATATTAGTAGATTTTGTGAATGGTCTAAACCATTGTTCATGATCTATTCTTTCAATTTTATGAGTAAACATTTATTCGTACCATTAAATTCTTAAGATTTGAAAATTTTTTTATTGTTTTAATTTAAGAATCATCATTCTTTTAAAGTTCTAGATACTGCATGCTGTGAGACTGGCAAGGAACCCAGGAAAACAATGAGTATTTCTGCTTACACTGTATATTATCAGGTTCAATGAAAGAAACTGCATGGTATATATTTATATGACAAACCAACAAATGCACAGTAATAAATATGTTCAGTCACTGACATGTTTCGATCATTCCCATAACCATAATCAGTGTATCTTTTAACTAGAATAAGATTAATATAAAATAACTGTACAAAAAGTTACAATAAAACCACTTGGTGTTACATTTTGCTTTCTATGGTAATAAAATACCAAATTATATTATCGTTAAAATATAGTACAATAGGTTGTGTTTATGTTGTTTATGGGATGTTTATAGTTGATCCACAGCCTGTAATAAAGAATAACATAGCTATAGGTAATATCCTACCAATATAATATATGTAACAATTGTACATTTGGTAAAATAGTTGTTATATCTGTCCATCCTGCCTCCTCCCATGCCTCTTCTCTGAAGTGGATTTTGATTAACCCTTAGCCGCCGAACGACATATATATATATGTCGTGCAGTGAGCTCTTTAAATGGCCGAACGGCCATTAAAGTGGCCGGGGGTGAGGGGGATTTTATTCCGTCGCCAAAGGGTTAAATTAGATAACGAAGACCTGTTTTATATGGTATTCTGTGATGTGATACCATATGGTCTGTAGAGAGTTTCTGAGGAACCCGCTGCCTCCTTCTTCAGGGTGAGGTAAACTGAACCTTGTTAGAAGAGATACATAGAATTTGAAATGTTAATCTGTACCCTAACAAAGATGTTAAACCAGCTGACACTAATACAAAGTCTTGTAAATTTTAATAAATTTATCTCTTGTTTCCAGGAGACACTGACTCACTACCCTTTCTCAGAGGTGATCTCAACTCGGAAAGTAAAGTCAGAAGATGGTACGCTCTTCCTGGACATGAAGTGCGGTAACCTCATGCAACAACGTATCACTCGCCTGCAGACAGACCAGGCTCATGAGATATCACGTCTGATAAGGCAGTACATCACAATGGAACAGCGCCTTCAGCAGAGGTCAGCTGCATGATTCATCATGAAGTACTGTGAGTGATGTGACAAATCTGTGCTAGCATCTTACTTACTGTATTTGACTTAAATAGTTTCCCTATCTCTCGCAAAGTCTTCCACATCCTACCGTACAAAGGGGAAAAATTCTGTAGTACAACGTAATGATTGAAGATAAGGTATTACTCCATACAGCACTGTGGTTCAACTTTGCAACCAAAGAAAGAACAATTTGGTTTTAATTTGTCATGGTCTCTGGTAAGTGATATAATTTGGGGGTAAAAATTTGTTTCTGTGTCCTTGTCAACCATTATACAGGCATGTATAAGTTCAGGATGTTCAGTAAACTGAAATTCCTTGCAGTATTCATATTTGATTGCCTTCATATGACTGCTGTCTGAGGCGATAAAAAGCATATTATAGTATGAGAGTTATGAAGCTTATGCAGAATATCGGGGTTGAATGTGTTAAGTTTGTATCTGATGTTCTGCAGATGTGCATACATAAGAAATTATGTTTAATGAGTAATTTTACTTCCTCCAAGGATGAATATGTGGCTGTTTTATTGACTATTTTTAACCATTCCAGAATAAAAAAGGCTCAATTTAATTAGGGAAACATTTGGAATGAATGTAACAGCATGCCTCAGGTCTGGTTATGGCAAATTTATCCCTGTGTGCTAAGAGATACAGTGCACTGCAGGAAGTTAGTTTACTGGTGAATAACATATCAAGACAGTTTTATGAATCTGTATTTCATATCCACCTTAAATATATTCTGACAATTGTGTATTGCAGCAAGCTTTTACCAGTGTTGTGGACACTGTTCATTGTCTTGGTTTTTTCTAATACCACAACCAGGTTTCAAAATATGTGACATAAAACAAACAGTGTGCAGTAACTGTTCATTGATGTGATTCTTGTAAGTATATTTCAAGTAGCAGATGCAGGATATTTTCTGCAAGTAGAGAATATTCCATTTTTTGTGTACTGTGATTATTAAGGTTACATTTTGGTAGTTAATTTTGTTGACTCACTGCATACTTGTATGTTTTTCAAGACACTTAATTCTGCTCTAGTTTAAATTCTTAACTGAACAAAATCATGATTTTTGCTTTTATTGATGTTTGACAGCTTTATTGTTCTTTTGCACTATCAAAAAAACATCTGCTGGTGTTTATGAGGATGATGGCTCTCAAAACATGAATTACTGTACAGTGCGACTAAATGGAACTGTTCATTACTGCTGTCACTAGTTAGTGACATGCATATCATCAGGTTCTTCACTCTGATATCTGACATTATATCTGCATAGCTTTCCCAGTGCACTAGACAGCATTCCTGCTGTTCATGTGCACCAGACTGAGAAGTTGCAGTTTCATAGCTGCCAAACAGAGTATGAACATATATTTGGCCTGCAAGAGTTGGAGAATAGGTAAGCACTCTGAATATTTAAGTTTTGGTAGACCACCATCTTCTGCAATATGACACCACATAGTCTGTTAGAATCTACAGACTTTTGGATTGGAGAGAGAGGGGGGGGAGGAGGGAGGGAGGGAGGAAGTATTTAAGGTAACAAGACTGTCAGTTGCTAAGCTTAGAACTGGAGGTAAATGAATGAAATGAGAGCATAGAGCATTTTTTGTAAAGATGCTGACAGGGCAATCTCATGGTACTCGGAGAAATATCAGTCCCAGTGCCAATTCATCTACCACAACCCACATGGTATGGCATGGGTTCAGACTTTCTGCCTCCTTCTTTAGGGTACTGTTTCTGTTCTGTCTTGAATACTGAGGCAGCAAATTCTTCTGAAACCGCACTAAGATTCAACCAGACCACATGGCATCATGTACCAGATGACATTCTTCTTAGTCAATGCTGTGAGAACCTTCGATATTGCATGTGAGTGTCTGTCCGTTGATCTTCCCTCATGTCGCTGAAGCTGAATTTGGACATCAAATCCACACACTGAACATGTGTGAAAAAGCAAGGTCACCCTAAGCTATATGCTATTCTGGGATAGAAAATCACAGATATGAGCGCAGCATTTTAATTAAAATGCTGTACCCACAGTCTAGCATATTTGCTGCACGGACATGTAAAATTGAAATGCAACAGACAGCAACATTCTGTATCATGATGGTGTTATGAGGAAAAAAATTAGTTAACAGAATGCAGGATGCAGTAATTTTTAAACACAGAACTAATAATTCAAAAGCATATTTTAAAATAGCTGATAATTCACTTCCCTCAGCACAAAAGATTAGATGCAGTGACATTGCATCAGGCACAGTCTGATTTGTTTCCTGCTGGTTGTCAGTCAATTTTAACTACTGTGTGAATGGTATTAGTACTGTTTTGAAACAGTGTGTGTGTTTGTGTGTGTATTCCTGTTAAAGTATTTTATTAAAATGTATTTGAAAGAAATTGTGTCATCAAACTGTGCATTGTATAATTAAGTGAACAGCTGGTAGGCATTCTGTGTCCCATGTCAACAGTTCATGTGCCAGTTTAGTCCAAAAATGCTATAATTTTTAGCTTTCCCATCTTCATCACAGATATTATGCATATATATATCAATATGTACATCTTGCATGTCTTTCCAAATCTTTGCCGTCATTCATCTTACACTAGCATGTATGTTACACCATTATAATTGTAATCTCATATTTGCAGGAAAAAAATCTGCAATTACCCAAATGCAGTATTCTGTAAAGTGGTACATAACAGTGACGTTCACTCCTTGCAACATTTTTGTGTAGTATAAAATGTCTTAAGCTGTAAATTTGTAGCAAAATTAATCAAATTTCCGCCATTTTAATTATTGTAACATAATGGGTGTGATAATTTTTTGAATGATCAGAAAATGAAAAATTCTTAATGTTTAAAGGTGCCATGTTGGATGGGTTTTTCAGCTCTTGATAATTATTTGACTGGCAGAACTTACCCTCATTCAACATTTGAAAATCTACCACAATCATGATGCAAGTCTACATAATCTTCATCTATCAGAGTTCAGAACTCATAACTCATTTCCTTAAGATGAATTTTAATATTATTATTCTGTGGACACCTAAATCCCTTTCTTTAAGACTTTCAACCAGAATTAGGCATCAGTAATACCTAAAAAATTGTATGGTTTATTTAGTTTGAAATGGTTATGCTTGCACAAGATTTATATCTAGGCAACCTTATTATTAATCTGAACTGTCAATCAGAATACTGTCTGTCAAAAATATTTGTGCTGTAGGTAGTGGATATGTAGGTCTGAGTATACGTGTATTTTAATAAGCGAGGGAACTGTGAAACTTAAGTCTGTTGTTAGACTTGGCTTGGAAATGAACAGGCTTTGATATTATTAAAATGCTCAAAACAGTTATCCTCTTTATACATGAGATATCAGTGTGAGTGTATAAATACTGCATTGAATTATAGTAACAGTTATTGTTAAATGTGTGCACGCATATTTGTATGTGTTGTATGTTTGTGTAAATAATATACTGGATTATGTCACTAACCAGGTTAGATTTTGTAGTATGGAATGTTTCTTGTGAAATGTTTCTTGTAGGGAGAAAAGATACGACACATTTAATGCATTTTATATCTATATATATATATATGTAAACACCGAATGTATTGCCAGTATTTTAGGCTGGTTTGTACAGGTATGTTATAAATAGCGTACTAGATGGTAGTCATCCTTAGACAATGATTAGGCAGTTCTGTGCATAAATTATGCAACATTCATATCTTCCTACAGTAACCAAGTAATATTCTTTTTTCATACACAGGAAGACTTTGTATTTATGTACTCATATAAAGTACATCAGTGCAAAATTGAATGCCTAATTGTTCTGAAATGTACAGTTGCAGGTTGTATGTTGTGGATAAAAATAACATCCATGTATTATATTCATTTTCCTATGCAATGTTTCTACCAGTTTTAAATGGGACTTTTTACTTTCATCAATACTTAAAAGTGTTATTCACTTAGACTGTACTTATCCTGTTCTTGGACAAGCCAAAGTTCCCATCTGAGATCCCAGTCACTGTCTGTATTATTGACTGTCATACTAATCTAATTCTCATCGACATCTTACAGTCATCCTCTTTCTTTTTCTTCCGACTTTTCACTCCTGTTACTGCTTTAAAGGTAACATTCCACATTCTTCAGTTTATTTTTATACACATGAAGTGTTAAATATGTTTTACACAATGCATTGAAACCTACAATTATGTATAAAGAGAGGAAAATAAAAACATTGTACTTATTTGTAGGATAACAGTTATTTTTCTGTTCACTGTTTTATTTATGGTTCAAGCAATCTGATGCTTTTCCTTGTTGTTGAATGCTGAAGGATTCAGTATTCAGTATTTTTTCAAGATTTATACAATCATAGAAAATAATCACAGCACATAAATAATTAATTCATTGTTGGCCCACTAGACACTCAAAATTAGCCATATATTGGTTATTATTAGTTTTAAAGAAGTACAGTTTCTCATGATATTTTGTTTATTGGTAATACTGCCTGATGTTTCTTCCAGCTTTCCTCCATCCCTCTTAAGCAAATTCCAGGCTAATACCGAAAGTATAGAAAGAATGTTACCTTTCCCTTTCACCAATCACATTTCCTAATATTTGATGCCATATTACCTAAGCAGTTGAAATAGTGGCATTGAAGGAAACAACAATCCATCATCCTCTTCTTTTGTAACACTTACACATTTAGTTTATAAAGTGAAGGTTCAAGTGTTCTGGAATGTGTGTGGCATGCTGACAGGCAACTGTTCACCGGTCTAAATGGTGTATCATCCCTTAAGACTTGAATCATCATGAGCATTGCTGTGAGAATGTGAACTGTCACAATTTAAAAGTTGTGTTAACAAAAACTGCAGTTAAGTAATTTCAGTTACAGCTTTATTCTGGCAGACATTTAAAGAATAGCAATGTGCATTGTATATAAATATACAAACAAATATACAAATAATTGACATGCATGATAAATAATGGAGCTAGGATAGCATAGTCTGTATGGCAACTGGGCTACAGACTGGATGGTCCAGTGTTTGAACCCAGGTAGAGAGAGGCAAAAGATTTGTATTCTCCAAAATGTCCAGATTTGTCTGGCGCCCAACCATCCTCCTATGCAGTTCTTTCCCACTCACCTGTATCTAGCACCAGTGTTAAGAGTGAGTGGAGCTATGCCTCTACTTCCCCTGTGTCCCTTCATCGCACATGCAGGTACAGTTTTACCTTTAGTTTTACCCAAATAAATCATACTGTTGATTTTTTACTCTTTCATTAATTTTGTTTATTGTTTCTGTCCATTAACCAGCATTTTGATTAAGTGTCCTGGTAGTCTTGTTTACATTTGTTGTGTGGGAGACCACTGTAATTGTGTGTTGAAGCACTGTGCTGAACACATTCCTATTATCTACTGGGCCATTGTACTTTCATTATCTGAGCAACCACAGCAAAGTGACACAAATGCCCTTGCAAACCACTTAACATAGTAAGTAGTGTTTAAACTCTTTGGCCGGTATGGGAAGTGGATGGAACAAAGCAGGATACAGTGAAATGTAGCATTTCCCATGGCCAGGAGTCATGATTTATGCAGTGTATTTCCTGTTTTTTATGCAATAACCATGTTCTAAAGATTGAATGTCACAACATTTTTCAGATCTTGGTGGCTTACACATAGTGTGGGAAGAAAAAGTGAAAACTTGAGTTCAACTCTTTGAATGTACGTGATATACAAAGATCCTGTTCATGGCTCACAGGAAACACTGTTTACATTAGAAAGACCTGTTGATGAAAATAATCATGCATTTAAAATCTAAGGGCAGTAAACAGAGTAGGGTAGCCACCTGTCCCAATTTTGGTGGGATCATCCCAATTTCAGGGGTTGTGCTCCTTGCCCTGATGTCACTTTATCAGAATGATAAAATATCCCGATTTTCATCCTCTGTTGTGAATTTTGGATAAAATTTGACTTTTGTAACATGATACTTGGCTTTCAGAATAAAGAATTATTTCTACGTGTTTATAACATGTAAAAGTAGGTCAAAGTAAATCATGGCATTGTGTTTATAATTTGTATTTAGCACTTTGCAAGCAATAACAGAGGGTCAAAACTTCAGCTGGAAAAGCTGTTGCCAAACTATATGGGCACTTTCGGTTTTATTAGCAGACAATGGGATAGAAAACTAATTGATAAGATTTTAGCCTTCAGTTTTTTAAAAAATATAAGGATAAAAGCTTTCTTGTGTCTCTCTTACAATGAATAAAGAATATCTACCTTATAATGTAAATAATTTCTTCTTAAAAATCTGTTCCTTTTAGAAGGTTTCTGTTGCGAATGTTTATTTAAGAATAAGAAGAGCTAGGTGAAAATCTACAGCTTTACATTCTGGTGGGTAGAACATATTTATAAAAACATAATTTAAAAAAAGGAGTTTAGATTGACTTTTTTTAAAAAAAAACTAAGTTACCTAACAGTGGATCTTGACAAGTACAATGCATATCATTTTATACGTATTGCCTTACAAATCCCCTTCTTTATTTTGACTTAATATCTATCTTTGATTTACAGTGAACTCTTTCAGGGATTGGATTTTGATTTTCCTGCCTTAAGTTTTCTTTGCTTGAGCCATTTCTGAAGCAGCTGTGTTGTAAGCGAACCTCCTGTTGGCATATCCTCATCAATATCCTCCTCCTCCTCTTGTTCTTGCTTTGCACTCTGATACTGACGAGTACCTGATGCTTGCTGGTGATGTGACACAGGTGGTTTTGATGGTGGAGGTGGTGGTGTAGCAGCTGCATAATCCCCTTCATCAGATGACTGATTAGACTGTGGCCATTGAACATGGTGACTTGATGGCGTTTGAGACATAGGTGTTGACAAATCTTGCTCTGACTGAGGTGGAGTCCTGGAATGTGAATCAGATCCTTGGTGAATTGATGGTGCAGATCCTGACCAGTTCTGTGGGGACTGAGATGGGGTTCTAGAATGTGATTCGGACCAGTTTTGTATACCAGGTGTTATAGAATCTACGGGTGATCGTGATGGAGTTCTTGGTGAGGAGTCTGGCCAGTTGTGAGCAGTGTGTCTCACAAAACCAGGATCTGAAGGTGACGATGGTAGTTCTCGTTCAGGGCGGACAAGATTAGCGTCACGACTGTCATAACGCCAGTGCCCCACATCAGGTGAGGGTGACTGTGATGTACCCTCAAATCTTCCAACCTTTCTAGCTCCCATATCTAATCTTCTCCCACTTGATACCTTGGATTTCCCATCTGCCTTACTTCCAAACAAATACTTTTCCTTTTCTCTTTCGTCAGGCACAGTTGCTGGACTTAGTGTTCCTTCACGTCCAAAATGTTTTTGTTTTGGTTCATCTTCTTCTATAGTGGCATTTCTCTTTCTTCGCATGCCTATCATATCTTCTGATGTGGATGCTACTGGCATCATGGGTAGGAGTTGTGCGTCCTTGACATTTTCTTTTCCTGTTTGTTGTGGTTTTATTTTTAGACTATATTCTGCAACACCAGGCCTTACTTCAACAGGTTTGCCTCGTTCTGTCAGGAGGAATGAGACAGTTGGAACGTGCATAATGTCTTCTACATCACTGTCACTTTCATGATACATTTCTCTGGGCCTTGTTCTGTGTTTTTGTTCAGGTGTAATGCTTTCAGGTCTTTGATTAATTTCACTCTGTTCCAAGTATCTCTGATCACCTGAAGAAGAGTTGCTGTTCTCTTGTTCAGATGTGCTGTGATGTAGGTGATGATGACTGTCAGATGGTTTTTGATCTCTAGTTGGAACACCACGTCGATCTTGATACTTGTCTGAAGATGAACGGTCAGTTGGATAATGATGTTCAGGTTGGTGATGTAACTCAAAATCTGAAGGAAATTGTAGAGCTTGTCTTACAGACCTGTCACGTGACTGTCTGTCTGTTGGGAAGTCCTCACTGCGATGATAACCTTCATGTGTGATGCGATCTTCAGGTATTCCTCTACTTCCCATACTGTGTGTTCGCCCATTTCCTTCAATCATCAAATCTGGTGTTGAATCTCTGTGGGAAGGGTACCTAATAAAGGGAGATGTGTTTTAAACCAGTATTATTGTTTTGTTGTAATTTTTTTTAATCATGCTGTAATACAAAGAATTGATTTAGTTTAATTGTTTCTTCAGGTCATTATGGCATAAAGCCATACCATGAAAGATATTTTGGTATATAACTGACCTGCTGATGTGTTTTTATTTGTCAGTTTATTTTGTAACTTACATCTGTTGTATTTGGAATCCAAAAACTCAGCACCCTTGACACTAATGTCTACCTCTTGGCCTTGTATTGGACCATTTTAATCCAATTCACATCACAACACCCCCTGTCTACATTATCCTCCCATTTATACTTTTCTGTACCAAATGGCCACGTACCTGATACAATTTTACAAAATATTTTGATGTGGTTGGAGTGGAGTCTGCTACATCTTGGTCACTCAGAAGATATTTAATTGCCTTGATTATATTCTAACTTACAAACACAAAGCTAAGTGTCCACCTCAGACAGCATGGTGGGCTCCACTTTCATAGTTGTTACCATACCTAAGGTCACCATTGTCTGCCCGCTTCCGTGTCTTGAGGGATGACCTCAGTTCTCCAATAACCTTATCTCCATTAGGAACTCGATGTACTTTATCCAGGAGATCAACTGAACTTGAGGCAGTATCTGTCTGAGTAGTCTTATGGAGCCGTTCTGTTTGAAGACCTTTAGGTCTGCTGAGCCCAACATCCAGGAGGAAGAGTAGGCCTGTAACAAGTGCGAGTGTCCCAAGAACAGCAGCGTTGTCCACCAGCCCTGTGGGCACTGAATCCAGTGATGCATATACCAGGCTTCCAACAATGATAAAGAGTAGAGCTCCCATACCAAGGAAGAACTTTTCCTGTAATCCAGAGAGGTAATTCACTGATAAGTAATATTGCATTAATATTCAAGATAAATAATCATAGTGCTTAGGATCCTCATCATGAAGCAGTATGTGGAGATGTTACAGTAATGTTCCATGCATTTTTCACGTAAGTGTTATATGGTGTTTAGAGGTCAGCTTTATACCCCAGCCAACTTTACCCAAAGGACAAGTCCTTGATACCTATTGGATGTGAGGCATGTGTTCTTGAAGACAGGAATTTTCAAATTTTCTGCTGGTAGCCAAACCCAAGCCATGCAGACTGTAGCCAAATATTTTACTGACTCATCTACCATAACTTGAAGGTATGTGATTTATAAATGGAAGTTATATTGTGGTGCAAGTGACAAGGTGATGCCATGGGTTTTACAAGGCACTAGACATGAACCGATGTATCGCTCTTGCTGGAGAGAGAATTTTAAATGCTTAATTCAGCACTGAAATTTTCTACCAGTGTACTGTAATATCCTTGACTCATATGTCAGACGTCTAACATCTGAGGCTAAATAGTCAATGGAGTTTTGGAGGGTAGATTTGTCTCCACCTTCAGGTTGGAAGGGGGGGAGTGAGAAGTGGTTAGTTAATGTGCAAAATTCCATTCTGCCTGAGCAAAAGTGCATTGGCTCACTCAACTCACCATTTTTCTGCCATTTCTCAGCTCTCCACAGAGGTAACCAATAAGAAGACCCACTGTGATGATAATGTAACTGCCAAATACGACGTCTGTAAAGAAGTCTCCATTTTGTTCCCAAGTGACATTGTTGAGTAAAGGCCATTCTCGAGACAACTTCTTCAGAAGGTAAAACGTTTGGAAGGCCTCCTCATCTGTCACTCTCTTGTAGATGATACATACACAGCACAGGAGCTGTGGGAAAGAACATTCATCCAAGTTTTAAGCTTCGCGGATGACTTCAACAGAATTTAAAGTGTGAGATTTTAGTGATGAAATAAAATAATTCCCTGCATTAAAAGGTTAGTTGGAAGAGTTTAAATTTCCTGTCTACCAAATATGTAGTAATACATTTTATTACAAGATATCTGTTTTATATGTGACTATGAACTTAGTATCTTACCACAAGGATAGAAAATGGATTGAGGGATTGAGAAAAATATCTGGAGCTAACTCAACACAACACTGTGACTTGGAAACGTTATATAAAGTACCGCTAAAGAGAGAGAGAGAGAGAGAGAGAGAGAGAATTAGTGTGTGTGTGTGTGTTTTTTTTTTTTAATAAATATTTATTTACAACATGTTCCATTACATGGTAATACTAAATTTTCCAGTGTTCATATGATTCACTGCTTGTCCTTTTGTTCAGTTTTTGGCACCACATGTGGAAATCTTTTTCGAACTATGACTAACTATCACAGTGTTTGAAAATCAAATGGTCGAGCAGCAGTGCCGGTCTGGATGTTTTTCGAAAAAAAAAATCTCTTC
>Ga0123352_10002395_pt1 | contig 26063 bp, 15 predicted proteins | sample TergutLab28metaG_FD_89700 | JGI IMG/M metagenome (GOLD analysis project Ga0123352, IMG submission 89700) | Labiotermes labralis P1 segment gut microbial communities from Petit-Saut dam, French Guiana - Lab288 P1 | ecosystem: Host-associated > Arthropoda: Insects > Digestive system > Gut ...
CCTTAAGTTCCCTAGACAACCTGATGATGGCCAATACAGGCCGAAACATGTAGTTGTTTCCATCACAGTCATTAAATACACCTCAGTGATTAAGTTGTGTTTGACTACATACCTTTTCCTACCAAGTATTACAGCCCATGCTCTACGGCAAAAGAGCACTCTGTACGATATTCCCATAATCACAATACATGTATTCAGCAAAAGAAAAGCGGATTTCTCTCTTCGCCCTTTGTAATTCAGAAATAAAAAGCAAATATAATTTTTTATTAAGAACCTGGATTCGTGGATCAACACATATTTTTTGTTTTAATACAATATTCTTTTACTGAATTTCTCTTTTTCTTACGTGATATTGAATAGTTACACACGATTTTCATGACTGTGGAACACACCGAATGTTAAGACCACATAGTTCTTGCATTTCATTGTCTTGTGCCATGTCTGTGTTTGCCCTGCTTTTCTTAGCAATAATAAAAACTGTTTTATAAAATCGACTCTTTCTAGGTCCACGTACTTTTTTGTGACACACAAACTGCACCTTACAAACTTTTGCATTAGACTTACTCTGCACCTCTTGGCGTACACTACGGAGTTCAATGATTTCGCGTTGAATTATCTATTTTGAATAGGCCAAATAAGTTGACTTGATACGCTCACAACTCACACTGACTTCAATGTTGCACAATTCTCTTGATATGTTAACCCCACGAATCTGTTCATGTCCAAGATAGATGGCGATATAGCATACACCGCATTCAAGTTGTATTTTTTTTTGTAATATCCAAGGATTTCTTACTGTCGTGTGTAAGAAATTTTTAAGACTATGTCTAAATTTCACTGGGTATGATCTAGCCTCATGTTTCTTTACAGAATTGCCTTAGAGGATGAAATGTGAGTGCGTTTCTGCATAACTAATTTGTTCTTCTTCTCGATTTGTTTGATTCCAACCACGTTTCGGCCTTTTCATTTCGATGTTTTATGCTCGTTTTCACGACGGTAACACTTCATATTAAACACCTTAGACTTACGATAAAATATTCACCACGCCACTTCGACAACTGGCTACTGAAATATGTTGCCAAGTCAGGTATGTGTGAACCAGAAACAATTGGGAGAGACCATCGCAGACGACAAAATGATAACACAAATTATCTGCCTTTCCCTTTGTAACACGTTATGCCTTCCAGCACAGTTTCTTGTCAAGTGTCAGCAGCAATAGTGCTGATGACTGTATATGCATAATGAACGAAATATGGTGAAAGGCAAGAAATTCGTTTGGTCTTTTGTCATAATTGCCATCCACACTCTCATACAGTGAAACAAAATCTTTCCATTGAAGTTCCTAGAATTTGTGTATATTTTCCATTATTTAGGATAATAGTGAGAAAAACATAATTAGGCCAGCAGCGAAGTCTTTGGTAACATTAAAGGAATTATCCGGAATGAATAGCTAGAATTCATGATCAAACCTCACACAAAGTTTTTGGACTCTTTCTCAAAGAAAATGTTTGAACATAGCTTCCGGCTGAAAGTAGACCGCGTCTGCCCGGCGTGTAACAAGTCAGGAAGAGCTGAAAACATATTCGTGAAAAAGCAGATATTCCGGATTTGAACTAAATTTTATTGATAGTTTCATTTTCTGTAATCTGATAATTATATCGACCATTCTACATTTAGGCCTACATAAGTTTTTTTAAGCGCTCCGATCGTAAGTCGCAAAATGTTCATAGGATCATACGTCTGTATGACCTGTGAAGAACAATGAAATCAACTCTCTTTTCCACGTCTAACGTGCTCGTAGTTTTCAGAAACTTTTACAAGTTAAATATAGCAAAACCAAAGTAAACTTATTCACTGTCACTGCATAATTTGAGAACCAAAGAGCTGATTATGCCACGCCTCATTTTTACGTTATTTACAAGTGAGTATCAAAATTTTACGTCAAAGAAAAGAATTTATAAAAAGCGAACGCGCATGATTGTTATGCCATGTATTTGTTTCCTAACTTACACGCCTTTTGTGTTATGTAAGCATATTACTATCGCAACAAATAGACTATCCGTAATTAGGCCTGCAAATGGAATGTAAAATTGTTGGTATATGAAATTGTCTTACGTTTCGCAGACTTTTTGTATGTATAAGAATTGCTACACTATTATATTGTATAGCTCAGTGCAGGATGATCCTGCTGTACAGTTTGATGATTGTTTAGCTGAGTCGACATTCCCTGTTTGTTACGAAAAACAAACTTTGTTACCTTGTCGTAAGAGCCTGCTACCGAACCCTACTCTGAGCCACATGGATCATGTTCACGTCCTCCACGACAAGTCCGTAAAGACTTATTTTAAAATGGGAATATAATTTTTTTCTGGTAACTGTCGCTAGTTATTTCCACTTCGTCTCGATTGAAGTATAAAACATCGACATGTTCTTAAAAACATGTGTGTTAGAGGGGGTGGTGCGTGCTTGCCAGTCGAACAAAAACGCTTCGAACAACTTCTTCAAAAATAATGTCCGAAGTACTGCGTGCATGCCACCACGAAATAAACCCCCTATACCTCCGCTTACTGAATATTTCCTTGCGGTGGAATATTGATTGAAAATAAGGAAGATTATTTTAACACATGACAGTAATGACGGGGAAGTGAAGATATTTTATTTCGCAAGTGCAATAATGGTTTACTTACTTAATTACTTACTTACTTACTTCATGGAGCAGTCCTTCTTGGGGAGCTAATCGGTTCTCAGTCAAGAAATTCCGCTCATTTTGTACAACCCGAAGGTTCATTATCGCCTTCACAAGTGCCCGCCACCTCTCCCTATTCTGAGCCACATCGATCCCGTCCATGCCCTCACGTCCGACTTCCAGAAGATCCATCTTAATATTATTCTCCCATCTACGCCTGAGTCTTCCAAGTGGTCTCTTTCCCTCAGGTTTCCCCACCAAAATCCTGTATGCGCATCTCCTCTCTCCCATACGCCCTACATGCCTCTTCCACCTCATTCTTCTCGACTTTATCACCCGAACAATATCGGGTGAAGGGTACGGATCTTTGTAAGTTCCTCATTATGTAGTTTTCTCCATTTTCCTGTTACCTTGTCCCTCTTAGGCCCAAATATTCTCTTCAGCATCTTGTTCTCAAACACCCTCAGACTAAGTTTCTCCCTTTATGTGAGCGACCAAGTTTCACACCCATACAAAACGACCGGCAAAATTATATTTCTGTTTATATATTTAAATTTTTTTAATCGCAAACTGGAAGCCAAAAGATTCTGCGCCGAATAATAGCAGGTATTCCTTGGCTTGTGTGTGCTCTTAATATTTTTTTAATAGTTATTTGATTTGTTAAGGTTGTTCCCAAATAGGTTGTTTCCAAATATTTGAACTCTTCCACACTTTCAAAGAAGTTATTATCTGTCTTTTATTGTGACTTTGTCCTGCATTGTGATCTCGAGACATGACCATGTACAAAGTGGGCCAAAAGTAGGTATACAGTATATGGTATAGTATACCTACTGTATACCTACTTTTGGCCCACCCTATACTTAGTTTTATCAGCATTTACTTCTAGTGGAGTCTCCTTACTACAGACCTAACAAAATTTCTGTGTTTTTCTTTGTAGTATATATTCTTCAACCCAATATATTAACATCATCAGCATCAACCAAAAGCTGATATGTACCATTTAATTTCATACCATCCTGGTTTACCTGAACCCTCCTAATGGTAAATAATAAAGCCAAGTTGAAAAGCAATGGCGTTAAAGCATCCCCTTTTTTTAAACAATTCCTAAGAGGAAACACGTAAGTCAAATAAATTTTTGCCTACCTGCAATATGCCATAATTTTCCCTCATACACATTGTTATTTGCCTAACCATTTTCATGGGGATGTCAAACTCAATGAGAATATTATATAATACAAGCCTTATTTATGTCCTCGTTATCACTTAAATTCTCCAAAGCTGCGAATCTGTTTGACATCTTATTCTGATACTGTTTCCTGACCTCCAGCTCATTTAGATTCCTGAGACTAAATCTTTCCACATCAAAATTATGTGATGTTTGTTTACTTACTGTCAATCTTTCCCTAACTTTTGCAAACATCAGAGAGTGATCAGTATCAAAGTCGGCTCCCCTGAAAGATCGTACATCGAGTATACACTAATGCCTTCTGCTATCCATCAATATGTGATCAATCTCTTTGTGAGTCTGCCCATCAGGAGAGTTCCAGGTTTACTTGATTTTCTTTTCTTTTTCCATAAAAAAAATTGTAATCTCCTTTTCTTACCGCAACCCCTCTGTCCCACCTAACCTGTACACCCACTAAATATAATTTACATCTTGTTAATTCCCTGGCTGCTGCTGTAAGTGAACCTGCCCAATACAGGCTCCTAATATTCCATGTACAGTACCGAATCTCATGTCCATTCTCCATTGCTTAGGTCATATCAAAGTGTCAGTCCAGGTCCGAGGCACGTGTTTATGTATGGTAGCAAAACCAGTTTCTATGGTTAGGAGTTGTCAGCATCTAGCTCAACCCCCAAGCTGGAGGACTACCCCCTTTCGGCTGTCCGCGACCGCTTATTCAATGTATTCGCAGCTACCCAACATATTAGGGACCTTTCCTCCCTCCGCAACCAGAGGACGCGCCATGCCTTGGTGACAAGGACCCAATTATCATGGGAAACTAAGGCCTATTTTACTGCGTTGCAATATTTGCTCCGAGTGTCACATAAAAGCCGTTGGTGGGAGAATTAGAAGGCTACAGCTTTCGAATAAAGACTCGCCATGTCATAGTTTAATATCATCCACAACTGTACATCGTTTATCCTGCCTTATGATGCTCATGGTAACATAAAGGTTATAAGCAAACTTTGGTTTAAAATTATGTAAAGTTATTATAAAATTTTGGTTTGGTATGTTTTTAAATATTTACGTTTAGGAATAGTCATGTTACATTTGTCTGTGTGTCTAGGTTCAAGCAAATAATTCGATTGTTCCCATTTAGGTAAATTTTCTTAGTACCTTGCTGAACTTTCGTTACGGATTGAAAATTCCGGATGTGCCTCCGGATTAACTCTGAATTGTCTTAGTAGAATAAAAGTCGTTATTTATATAAAAGTGCTGTAGCATAGAATTATGTACAATCACGTGTACACGGCACGCATCGAATGGCGTAGCGATATTAATATTTGCAGGATTGCATTGGTTTGTGATATTTGGAGACCCTTAGTACTTTTTCCACAAATTTTTGTAACTAAAATGCATTCATTAATTCACGAAGAAAATTTATCTGTCTCATTTCTTTGATGTGGGGCCGAATTTCTCACACGATATCGATGTTACACACTCTGGTGGTGACTAGAACAACTTACTTTTCGCAGAGGAAGTTTCAGTGTCATGCACTAGGTAGCTCTCTTGTTTTAGAAAAATAAAATTGGGTAAAATTACACTTTTTCATCCCTTATAAGTGTTGAATGAGAATCTGTAGGTAGAGAGTCGAGCCCAGGAAGACTTTAATGTGATATAATTCGGAATTGATTTGAACAGACAACAGAAATTTAATTTAACTTTCTCTTCTTTCCTTACCTACTTCTAAAATACTCTCATTAACAGTACATTCCCTTCCGTACTCCAATCTGATATCCCATTTAAGAAAATAGAGCTATTTTACATTTCTTTTAACTCGACACATTATTGTTAAATGGAACTTGGAAGCACATTTTTATACAACTGGCTCACTCCGTGGAGCAGAGTCCTCCTTTTGAAGCTAACAGAATCTCAGATGGTCAAGAAGTTCCCCGAATTTTATGGAGCCCGAAGTTGCATTACCGCATTTACAACAGCCTGCAAACTGTCACTATTCTGCCTGCAGATCAACCCAGTCCATGACTCCATCCCACTTCTTTAAAATGCAATTCAACATTATCCCGCCACCTACGTCTAAATGTGGTCTCCTTCCCTCAGGGTTCCCCACCAAAATCCCATACGCACCGTTGTCCTCCCCATTCGTGCTACATACCCTATCATCTTTTTCTTCTTGATTTTATCAATCGATAATAGAATTTTTATGTACTTATTAATTAACTGGTGGGCCGGGTAGTTCAGTCGGTATAGCGACTGACTACGGGCTGGACGGTCCGGGATGGAATCCCGGTGGGGACGAGATTTTCCGCCCGTCCAAACCGGCCCTGGGGTCCACCCAGACTCCTGTACAACGGGTAACGGGTTTTTTTGGGGGTAGAGGCGGCCGGGGCGTGGGGCTGGCCCCCACCCCCCCATGTAGAGTGCTGAGGTCCTAGAAAGAGTAGAGCTATACCTCTACTCACCCTAAGGGCTTTCGTGACCTATAAAAAGGGTGAAAACTCACCTATTAATTAACTGACAGTATGACATTTTTGAGAACATAAATTATCTCAGCTTCTGATATCTCTAAATAACGAAAGATTATATTCAAATTTTAGTATCGTCATCCCCGTTTGTTAATCCGTGCCTTGTTTATTTCCAGAGCAACACAATTCTTAGAACGGCCGGAACATGTGGTAGATGACACATGTATATGTAGTGTTCTAAGAGCTGTGTTCGCTCTGGAAATAAATACAGAATACTGTTCTGAGCGACTGTCAGCTTCTCATCGGATATGCTTAAATTCATCTTCAGAGTGACACGGCGGCTGAAGTTCCCCAACTGTAATTGTCTCTCATTATTTTGCACCCGAACGAATGGATCTACGGCAAAAAGTCATGACATTTCATTCGCGCGATCGCCAGTTCCATAATACGTCACACATAACACGAAGGAGAATAAAAGTCTGTCATTTCCCCAAAGTTTCTTAAACGTTTACCGTTGGGACCCGTTTTCCAACAAGAGGGTGTCCGATGCGAACATGTAAGGTTTTGTACAAAAAGCCTCTTTAGATGGTTATTCTTTTATTTGCTTATTTTTCGTTTTTGGAAATTGTGTTATTCTCAGTTGTCAGGCATTTGTTGTGGGGTTGACAGGGAAATAAGATCGATAGCTTCCTTTCAACGTTTCAGTCAGCTGAAGACCTCTAGCGAGGGGTTGTGAAACTGTCTGTTATTGCACTGAAGGGAGTGTAATGCGCATGTGTCCGCCAATGAATACGGGTTGCATGCTGTGATGCGCGTTCCGATATAATTGGTGTAACTTAGGAGATTTTCTTTAAAGAAGACATCGCGTTTGTTTCATAAATTAAATAATAAATATTTTTTAGTTTTTATTTCGTAAAAGACTTGTTTTACGTAGTTTGAAATTCTGCATTTTGAGAACAAATATTACAGACAAATCCTTTCATGTTAAAAATGTCATTGTGAAGTAAATGCCAAGTATGTTATATGAAGCACAGCTGTGAGACCTTTTGTATGATTTATAGCAGTAAGAGTTACTAATTGCTCCTCTGACCGCCGTCAGTCCACCTACTATTCTTTTCCACTTTTTGATTGCTCTAATATGGATGTAACGTTGTCAGATTCTTATAGAATTCCTACCTAGGGACAATCAGTGCCGTATGGTTGTTTGTTATGGCAGTTAGGTGGGATGGTGGCTACGTAGAAGAGACTATTACTGTCAGTAAAACCATCGTTGTCTTGTAAAATATTATAGATCAGTGTAATTTTAGGACGTAATTCATTGCGTTAAAGTATATGAAACACAAAGGCAAGATCAAACTTACACATGTGCACTTGATCAAGCTCCTTTGAATTTCTGTTCTAAAGCAACCAACCAGCCAGAAAGCAATGTGATGAGATTAGTAAGTGTAATACTGTCGGTACAGAATCAACCTAATTTTGTGTGCGGTAAGCAAAATTCATTTACTTACATTTGTTTATTTAAAACTGAAAGTAGAAGGTTTCAAGAGATGAGCGACCGTCAGCTTACTAAGAAGCGGCATGGTTCTCAGATACATGTGGTTGCACCAATTTGGTTATGTGTGAACGGATTACGGGCGCAAGAACTGTGCGGTTGAGTGTGCCATTATGGCCTAGGCCTTAAGGTCTGCGAGGTGAGCCTCAAGGGACCTTCCGATCTTGAGGGTACAATACGCAGTTGTTTAGGAGTAGGACATCACTATTTGAAAGCGACTGACGAATTATGCTATATGCCATCGATACGTTACAGAAAACACCTGCGGTAAGAATTTTGAATAGACATTTCTTGGCTCCTCGACCTGACACCAGCAATGTGTCAGTTTTTGCGAAGCCGTGGATTAGGCAGTGTACACTCTTACGTGGGTTTACGCGGAGACCTGAATTTATTAGTTTGAACAATTCGTTACTCAAATCTACGACTGGACGTTCATCATGCTAAATCAGTTGGAGCGTATAGTATGGTGATATATTTGTTAGTCCATTTTTCCTTTTTTCAGGATGTATCCAGATTGTTCATTTGGTCATTTTAGCAGACTGTACGACTTTCAAATTGGAAATAAATCGAAGGAGCAATCTTTGCAGAATTTAAGAACATTTTCAGAAGTGTTTTCTAGAGGGAATAAATAAAAGAGTGACAATTTTTTTTGTGTCATCGCTTTTCTGAGAGTGTTCATGTTCTCTGTCTTTCAAAAGAGGAAGTAGAATATCTGGAATTATTATTATTGTTGTTATTATTATTAGTATTATTATCATCATCATAATCATCAATGTTATTATTAACTGTCCCAATTGGTCTATTATATTTCTATTTATTAAGCCAAATTCTTTGCGAGAAATCCGCATGATGTGCAGGTATAAGGAAACAAGTTTCAGTAGAAAATTCTTCTCTCTAAGTGCAGCTGTCTTTGTGTATATCCATCACAATATTCAGTTGCTTGAGCTCGACTGTTTTCTGCCATAATCCGGTGTTAGCACAGTAGCAACTTGAAGACTGTAAATCACACTCTGACCAACTACGAACATGTGGTCATTTGGTCCGCAAATATTCAATAAACACTGACACATGTTTTATATGTGTCACTGTGAGAGATATTATTTCAACATTACCACAGTAAACTCCATATTTTATTCTTTTCTACATTTATTACTGGACTTTTATATTTATAAGCAGAAACACAATGTGGTAAAAAATCTGAATTTCAACAAATTGGCAGAACCACCTAATAACAAAATCCCCATGCCTAAGAACACTCCACACAGAGTTCTTCAAAAACCAGAACTTTAGTCAATATGCACACCGTCAGTACTGACTAATGAAGGCTTCGTTAATTCATTTCTTTTTACAAGAGTACTACGTGAAATTGTTTATCGAAATTTCGTGAAGTTCCGTCTATACTTTGTAGGTTCTGTTGCCTTCTTCAGTTGGAAGACAAACACGTTGACCCATGTTGAGGTAGGACCTAGAGCACGAGAAACGAAGGGGCTTAATGGTCTTCGTTTGATTTGTAGTGATTACCGCTGCTCTCAAGGATTCAAGTCCATATCTCAGCTGCAATAACAGATTTACTGGCGGATTTGTAATAGATTTTATCTATTTCACTTGGTAAAATGCAGGTTAACTTCATGGCAGCATTTCTTCAGCTACATTATCCTGTATTAAAATTTAGCCGTTCACAAGCAATTATGACTCATGGCGTTTCCCGCCGCGTTGTTTGGTAAATTATTGCCACCTTTATTAAGAATCGTTTCCATTCATAATCGGGATCAAGCATTTCACTGTACTTAGTCTGTTGGTCCTGAAGAAGAAGGTATTATGATCTTTCGAACTTTCAGTGAGCGATCTACAGCATAACATCCCAGAAGGTCTGAATCCTCATCAGTACCGCAGTGAGAGATTCAAACCTCCCGTCTCCGGTTTTCTGGGAGCATTATTCAAAATGAGCTTCCCATAACAGACCACATTTTATGAAGTCACATATCGTAGGTATACAATCAGCAGCCCATGCATAGGTGCATGCATTCATGTGCACTAAAAAAATTAAAATTACAGACTATAAGTAATTTTCATGAATTTCAATGAACATAATCAGTTATGTGGATGACTTTGTGCTGTCGTGTAGTGACCGTATCCAATTTTGTGCGGTCGCGTAGTGGGAGTTTGTGATGAATGAATACGTCACATTTTTTATGATCCCCAAGTCTACATAATTTTACGCTAATACAAAACACGAAAGAGCTGTCGCTAAATTTTATATTTAGCAGACATTTTCATTTGGGAATTTGAATATAAAGAATAGTGTAGCTAGTGATGAAGATATTGGGCGTGATTTCCGAGAAAAATATTTTCACCTTTTACGTTACATTGTTTCTACCGAGAATCACATACAATGTGGTGAAACGTATATTTGAGGCCAACTTTGACATGCTTCAGGTGTTCAAATAGCGTACTTGGGTAAAAAAAAAGCGATATCTTTAACTCTTTCCAAATTCCCTTTTTCATCTGACCGCGTTGGCCAGGAATAAGCGCAGCACCGTACGTTTGCAAGTCTATTGTCGTAACTATAATTACATATGCATTTTTTATTTAATGAAGCTGTCAACAGCTCTGGCGATACGGAGACGAAAGGTAGGATTATTGGATGATGAATTGATAAGGATGCTGAAGGGACGTGGTCGTGGCTTATTTCAAACTAACATACTTACATTCACAAGAAGATTCCGAAGAAAATTACGACAACCCACTTTTAGAGTTGTCCATGTCTCATCTGAAGTTCAAACTGGGCATTATCACAATACTTGTCAATTTAATCGGCGCATATGCCCTTATAGGTTAAATAAATACATAAAGTTGTAGGGATCTGACTACAGTCAGCCCCAAGTGTGAAGTGTTGCCAGAGCTTTCTTTTGAAATTTCCCTCCCTGAAACTAAAACCACGTGCACTATCAGTATGTTATTTTACCTTACCAACACCATGCACAGGAAAGAAATTATTTGAATCTTGCTTGAAATATGAGGACTTTTCAAATTAAATCCGGCAGGGAATTTTTCTGGCACAGGATTAGAGGGCGCTATAGGTAGTCCCTTCGAGCACCATTGTAGGCTTCCCGTTGACACATCAGCGGATGGATTCTCTCTGCAAGAAATTCCCTGTACTGCTGCTGCAGATGCTACCTCCTAATCAGTGGACAATGTGGGCTATTCCCTCGCGGTCAAACGTCAGGAAAGTGTAGCTGGTCGCTCTACTGCACCAATTGTCGTCAAGGTGTGAAGCTAATTAAGATGAGCGGCGCTTTACCTGTCACAGTAACCACTACGTCTCATGCTGTTCAGTGTCTGTAGGATGTGTGACACGGCACAACATCCTTCGTAACCGTCTGTACTGAACAGATGATGAAATCTGCCTAGTAAGTGTTACTTATTACCGGTACAATAAGTGAATTAGTTAAAGTGGTACGCAAATTCCTCATGGAGGTAAAGTAAGAATTGAAATACTTTTATCAAATAGTTTTCATTTTTTTGTTTAAATTATACAGATTATTGCAATATTTTCATTTTTGTGTACATTTTAACAGAGGGGCTGCCTGGATAACGTAGTCCCTATAGCAACTCGCTGCAGAGTTTTCGGTCCGGCGTTTAAACTTCGGTGTGGGCAAGAGACCTATGTTCTCCATACCCGTCATACTTGCCCTCAATCCTAACCACCAACCCTCTTCTAAAATGGGTAGCGGAGAATTTTCCCAGGGGTAAAAGGCCCGGAGCTTGGCTTTGGCCACCCATCTCATCTAGCTTCGAGGTTAGGAATGAGTAAACCTCTGTTCTCCCTCTGTGTCTTCAATGCCGTGTTATGGTCTTAATTTTTACCTTTACTTTCAACTTTACGTTTCCCCTAAAAAATATGGTTTCACAAACTATGTCTCCCTTGTTTGTTGCAACACTTTTTAGTCATTTGTCTTAATGTATATTGGTATAAACGATTTCGTAAGATCATTATATTTTTAACAACATTGGAATATCGTGCCTTATTCTCCGTCCTCAAGTTTCGTTTCTGAAATTACGCCAAATTAGCGCCGGAAGTTTACAATAATAGTCACTGAACATATTTAATGTTAATCTGTGGTAGGCTGTACCTTACTTAAAGTAAAACATAAATTTGTCTATAATTTTCCTATATTTTAGATCTCAAGAAGATATATAAAATATATTTGAAACGTCCAAGCCACATATTTGCATAGCGCAAACATAACGAAACTCAAATCTGCGTTTAAGAATAATCGTGTTAAATTCTGTTTATGAGCATTGTAACAACACATACGAGTATGTATCTGCTGCTCTGCACTAACCTTAAAGTGCATGAGGTCAGCGTAACAGCTACACCCGGAACTTTAAATGTAGCGTATTGCTGTTCCTGTGGGAATTATCATTACCAGTATTGTCTTTATTATCACCGTCATTCTCTGTTTTTAACTCCGACTTCTAATTAAATTAACTGTAATAGTTTTCTTTCTCATATCTTCCTTTCGTTCTTTTTGTCTTTTGTCTGTCTGTACTTGACCATGATTCTGTTGAGACGGCACTTGAGTGGTTAAAAATTTCATGTAAGTCTTTTAAGTCTGAGGTTCCCACAGCGGTTATTCTGTGACGTAAGAATCTCATTGACAGCGTAACCCTCAAGATGACGTCAATACAGATTTTTGTAAAAACCGGTGTCTACTCACCAAACTGTACGGCGTCACATTCAAGTCCTACGACCTGAGGATTGTAAGTTAAACTATTATTAACATTGTTACACTTCGATGCGTATGTAAACAATAAGGTATATGTGTGTGTGTGTGTGTGTATGTATATATATATATATATGTTATAAATGTTAGTGTTGTTAGTACTGATAAGACCCCAGCTGTGCTGTACAATATTAGCCTTCATTGTAGGGAACTAAATTATTAATAATGCTGCCTTTGTTCTTTTTACTGAACATTAACTTGTCGAACGTTTGTATTCTGTTAGGAACGAACTGTTCGGTGTTTATGCTTTTTTAATTACAAAATTAATCGTTACAGAATTCCCTTTTGAATTTCGAAATTTTTGCAAATGATCCACAGCTGATGATAACCTCGGTAGTTACATTTGATACACAAAACTAGCGGTGATTAAATTTTTACCTGATGGATTCCAGTCAGTTGTTCTGTCATTCAGTTACTTAAAATGTGTAACGTATTCTAATTGACTGCAATATCGACGGAACCCGTCAACCACCATTATAGAGCTTTCTTACCAACAGATCTCTCTCGGTATGTATCTTATAGTTAAAGACACTCTTCAACAGATGGCGCCCAAGTTGCATATTGTGGGTAGTTCTTTTCCTAGTTGGCAGCTGTATCTCCCCTCTTCTGTCTTCACCAACACGCTCCGCCCATAAATCAGTTCGACTCTCCCTCCATTCTGTTCCTCTCTCCGTCTAGCCGCCATGTTGACAAGATATAAACAAACCATAAATCTCGACATTAAAAAGAAGTCCACAGTCCCTCGTCTGTTTAACTGGTAGTAGCGATGTTCTACTGTTGCCTCGACAATAATGCGCTCTCGTCTTTCAGCGACAAAACATTTTAACAGACACTTGCACCGCGAATTAACACACATGTAGACCCACATCCGTCAGCGTTTAGTACTAAAAATGATTTATACGGCTTCGTAATGCGGACTGTAGAAAAGGCAGCAGAGTGAAAATCATTTGTACAGCATGTACAAGCTTCGTTCGTTTCTTACAGCTTTAACAGAAGGAACAGTGATTTATAAACAGAGTTATATTCGATTACATTTCATTCGACTTATCAATTCGGATAACAATTAAGTGGATGTTAATTTCTAAAGCATTATGTATGTAACAACTTTTATTTAAATGTGGCAATTTAATTAAGCCTGTTTATTAGATGACGTATTATTATCGATGAGAAGTGTCAATTACTGTTCCGATAATTCTGTTCTTTATTGTCCACTAAAAAAAAAGGGACTAGGCCTATGGCGCAGCCTCATAAGAAAGGAAGGTCATTTGACCAGCCCTTCCTCTCAGTACTCTCCTCCGCAGTCACTATTCGTTAGGCAGAAGGCAGCTGTTCACGACCGCACACACACAAAACTTAGTCTACGAATATTTACTATAACATAGACCTTCCACTAGGCACGAAAAGTTTAAGAGAAATAATTCTCTACTCGCATAAATATAAGTACATATCCTTTTGTTTTGGCTATAATACCAACCGATTTCCTTAAGAATCAATACCAAATACTAGACTCTGTATATCACGAACCTTCAAAATACCAACTAATTAGGTTTCGTACATACAGACATTACTGATTTAAAGCGGGTCTCATCAAGACCATAAAACTGTAGTAATTACGGAAGTTCCTTGCAGTGTTTATAGGCGCTTTCGCAAAATTCCTGAAAGCGACTATTAGCTTCGTCATGTCTGTTCGTCCGTCCATCCACATAGAAAAAACTTGGCTTCCAATGGATGGATTGCCATGAAATTTGATTTTTGAGGATTTTTCGAAAATTTGTTGAGAAAACTGGATTTTCATTAAAATGTACAAGAATAAAGAGTATTTTACACGAAAACGAATGTACATTTTTTTAATCATATCTCGCTCGTTTCTTCTTAGAATGAGAAATGTTTCAGACAGAAGTTGAACAGAAAATCCAAACACATTTTATTTCGTAACGTATTGCGAAAATCATTCCGTTTATGAGACAATATTGCAGAGCGGGGCAGGCCATGCGCATTGCATGCTGGATACCTAAGGCTACAAATACACACACTGAAGTTATGTAATACTCATTACTTTTCCACCGCAACAGTGTTGACACGAACGTGCCTCAGTTTTACTTTACGCACGCACTGCCTTTTCGTTAATATAAAAATTCGAGATGCATAATTTTTACAATTTGAAGACTTTTGTGGCTGACAATATTGTGGTCAACGCGTGATATTTGATTTACTGCATAACCATACTTTTTTAAAAGAGCTTTTTTCCCCCTTTCAAAAAACAATCACTTACTCAAATTTTACATAATACCCCTATAGTACTTACGCTTGTAAATAATATTTTTCTAGTACTTTCTACTAAAAACTTTCTTATTATATTCCTACGAATTACTTTGTAAAGGAAGAAACCGCTTTCCTAATTCCAGTCGTACGTTTTTATTGAAAGGTTCGTAAAAGGAAACGCCTTTTGTTAACTTATAATAAGCCGAAACTTGTCACCTAAGCGGCTTATTTATGGTGTTTTGTTTGCGACTGTATATTTGGAAATGTATGTTTGAAAAATATTTAAAATAATGTGACATTTAATGTAGTTATAAATTACAATTTTAACCTTTTGACGCCTAATGTCAACTATAGTGGTCGTACCGCACCACTAACCTCTAAAGTTGCATTGTATATATTTATTCAACAAATATAGATACTGAATATTTGAAACATGGTATATACTCTCCGTTTTTTTATCTTCAAAATGCAGTTTGTTTCATAATTCTAACGTATTTGGTTCCTGTATTGTTCACATTTTGTATACAGGGTGTGCAAAATTAAAAAAATAATTCTGGCGCCAAAAGGTTAACACGAGAACACTGTAATATTAACTTTCAAATGAAATGGTATTTATAGTTACGTACTTCACTCATTTGCCTGAGTGTCTTCCTTGTTAAATATAGTTACAGATCCTCATGTAGCTTGCAAGAATTCACATACAATCTAGACCTGCGACGTTCGGGTATGTGGTAGATAAATGATTGTTCTGCTGGATTAACTTCATAAAACTTCCAACACAAAATCCCTTCGTTTGAAATTTCAGTTAATGTCGAGCGTAATTTAACTAGCAGACTAAAGTCTTGGTCCGTTCAGCAATCTTGCAAAACGCTGATTTTATTATAAAATCTAAGGGAAGCTGAGAACTAGCTGTAGGAAGACTTATTTTTGTGGATGTGCTCGATGCGGTCTCTGCTACTGGCCGATCACTCGTCCAGAGGATTACTATAGAATGGGGTTTGTCCAACAGATTGTGATCTCGAAATCTCAAGGTTCAGCAGGCTAAGGCACGCTAGGGCTGTCGAGTCATGAAAAAAATGCTCTTCATATGCAGAGGCGTTCCCGTGGCCTCAAACACAAAGCGCGCCTGCCCACACACCCAAATTATAACAGAATAGCCTCTGTGCTAAGCATGTACCGAACTTGTAACACGGTAAGTAGTCAACCGGACCTTCAGGTTTTGTCATAAGTGAAACACATTTTCTAATCTATTTTTTAAAATGTATTCTAACCATTGCGATTCGCCTTCTAGCAAGGCAGCCTGCCTCCTAAGACTGTAAGTTGTTAATCTTATTCTGTTGTATTTTAATGTTCAGTTATGCGTTTCAACACAGGACTTTACATTCTACGTACGGATGTTATAAAAATAAGTTACAATTTCCAGTAAATAACCGACCAGATCTGATAGCCATTCCTTGTTTTTTCTTCTGCCAAACCCGTGTTTAAACATCGATCAACTGCATAACGCCAATTTTCTTTGTGTTTTAAAAGGCACTATAGGAGGAAAAAAGAAGCAGTAGTCAGTAGAATCAGTGTAAATAAAAATGGAACATGTCCATTTGGTGTGGTGCTTGTCGAATTCGGTACTTATGGCCTGCATATTTCTTGCGAATGCTCGCCGTTTCGTTACAGTTCCCAGTCCCTCGAAATGTACTATTTTAAGTTTATATTTATTTTCCATTTTTTCCTATATGCCTTATTTTGTTTAAATACGCCTACATATTAAAAATTGACCATTTTCTATATAATAATTTCTCATTCATATGTGGATATTTTTTACATCAGCTTTCCATTCTCTGCATTTCTGCCAGTTGTGGAACTTTGACACTTCAACAATAACAAGTTTTGCTGTCAGGAACCCATGACTTTCAGACACTGCACCATGCGTTGTATGCAACCGACTGTGCTACAAAGTGCACAATTCTGATCACTATTAATATCGGAGTAGTGACTTCATGGGGAAGCGTTAGTAGTAACGTTTTTCCAAAAACATGAAAATATGTTCACTAAACATGTTGCCTACATTTTCTCTAAGGCCTATACATGAAGTCGCCTATTTTTGTGCCTTCAGCTTATGATTATCCATCGGGATAAAATCAGCGCTGTTTCCCGTATTAGTAAAAACGTAAAGCAATCCCGTTACAGGCCTGGAGTGACCCAGAGGGTACCAGGAATTTAAGGTTCCCAGATTTCATGACAACTGCCCAGGATGTTGGTAAGGTTGTCAGACTTACACGCCGGCCGCCTTTACCCCCAGGAAATGCTCCTGTTACTCATTTCTGTTAGAGGCTGAGTCGACCCCAGGGCCATAGTGCGATCGAAAGGATTATGTCTATGAAAAATTCCAATGACACCAGCTTAGAACGAACCAGCGGCCTTCCGATTTGTAGCACAGAGCCTTAACTACTGTACCACCGCGGTTCCCTCCCGTATTACTACTTTGAAAAATTCTACCATTGCAACTCCTATTCGTAGGTAAGAACTACTCGCCGTAAGAAAATGCGACCTAGTCTTCACACCTTTCTGGCTGAACACCAGTTCTAATAAAACAACACTCAAATTTAGCTTCTTTTTCTGGGTGATCTGTAATGTAACAAGTAAAGTGTGTGAACACAGTTGGGAGTGCTACGGATAACAGTACTCAAGAGTAATATACACCACTTACGTGATATATCCGTGAAATATATTTATATAGATAGGCGAAAGGGTAATTATATAGTATAAATGCTTGCAGCGACGATGTAAAGCTGTGATGTAGTGTTTTTAACCAGTTTGAAACTTTTAGTACTTGCGTATGTTTTAGATTTGTAATTAAGGAGAGAAAAACTTATAGTATTATTCAATGCAAACCATTTTACAGATAGGAATTAGAATGATAACAGCATAACCAGCCAATCAAAGGTGAACTGTATATGTTTTAAACACCCAATGCCACCTTGCAAGTGCACGACATGGCACTAGATATATGCATTTTAAAAACAATTTTTCCTGTAAACAACTTTGTAAAAAAATCGAAATATGTTGGACAGGAAATAAGCATTTCTTGATTTACATTGTATGTGTGTTTTGTTGGACGACTGTGTTTTACTTGATAAGATTTTTCAGGAGTGCTTCAAAGGGGTACAGAATTCTTTGTACAAGATTTTTAGGATTTTTCATTCCCTTTCATTAAATGTTTTATTAAACATGCCCATGGGAATGAAAATTGATAATGGCATTGCTGTAGCGTTATTTTCTACTGTATATAATAGTCAAACGAAAATAAAACCTGGTCTAAAACACCCATTAAGAAGGCATCAAAATATCTGAAGATTTTTAATTATAAATCTTAGACCCTATATACTATATGAAGCGTATTACAAACCGGATTTTATGATTAGTTCTTAGGTTGTTGAAAACATTTAAATGCTGCACTCATTTTATCCTTAGCATAATCAAGCATATCTTCACGCCTCTTTTCCTTGACTGTTCACACATATATTGCATAGGCTTATCACGTGCATAAAGTCGAATTTAATAATCTTACACTTTTATCCGTCGTAAAAGGGATCATGAGCATGTGTTAGTGGGTGTGTACAAATTACCGTCTCTAGATACTTCAATGTAGTGGCAAAAGATTCTTTTCTGAGGTTAATAGAGCAGACCCTACTCGTTTGCGGGTTCGTGCATCGCCATAAGATTATTTCGCGAAAGAATTATTGTGATAACCCTCGCAGATTGCGTTGTAAGTGCCTCGATTCTTCGCGGCCGTGCTTCCTTATAGACACTTGGAGAAACACAGATAGGCGGCATATCCCGTCTTGTTTCACTTGGTAGCTATCTAGATATCGTGCGAAACGTAATATACTTTGGGCTTTTCACAAATGTTAGAATTAGTTGTTGCTCTTTAGCTGTAATTACGTCTGAGAAGGGTGATGTTCATGCTGATAAAGAGAATGAGGATAAAATTAAGAGAAAATAATGTTTTTGTTAGAGCATGTTGAGTTGTTGGGTAAGTTGGACGGAGGAAAGATCGTCGCTGCGCTCTGACACCACTGAGGTGCCATGACACCGACGAACTATTCCGTCACGAAAAATGAAGACAAAACCAGACAAAGCATTAAGGCCAATGCTCCATTAAGTGCGAATTTTCTCGTGTAAGTCGTCGTGACGAAAAGGACCTTGTATGTGTGGCTGGAAGATGGCTACAGAAATGATTGGGAAGGCCATGCCAGCAGACGCAGGTTTGATAACTGTATCTGACGTAGGTCTACAAAAATCTGCTCTTCAAGGTCCTCCTTTTCATTGAAAAATTCCTGTGCCTTCAGCTATATTGGCCTCTCCTATCCGATTGTCGAATCTGAGTATCTGTCCAACACTGCTGACATTCATCCAAGGAACTGTCACAGTGCTCAAGAGCTAGTACACTTTCTGTAACTTCTGCAGTATCTTGGGTGCCAGGGGGAAATATTTTAGTGTCAAAGTATGCTGTAAATCGCATGGAATTGCTGATCGCTCAGTAACTACGTTGATGTACATTGGCAAGCTAAGGTTCTCAGATATGAATGGCTGCTGGGAAAAGTTCTCGCCTGAAGCATTTAAGGACTTCTGGGAATTCCACATCTATCAGAAGGCAATAAAGAAAATCCTCATGGTAGTCCGTGAAGTTCCAGAAGGATTCCCAGGTGTGGACGAGGCTGATACACAGATAGTTATTTTAGTCCCATGCTTCTGATTTAACTCTACGTCTTTCGGTCATCTTGACAAATTTCAGTCTGGAACACCGAAATGCTTCCAATAAACACGAAAATAAACTTATTTTGATTTAGGTTGATTACTAATTTTTATATTAACACGTTTCCTGTGTCATTGGTTCTTTAAACCCATAAGGCCTGAACTTCGCTCATTGATGGTATTTTCACGAATACAACTCCACAAACGGCGAGGGTTTGCTGTACAAGTTCTAGTTATGCAAAATCTATATACTTTCATGAAGATGATTATTTGAAGCCGGTGACAAGAGCTCTGGTAGCGTTTCTCGCAGTTTCTTTACATATTTCTCAACAATAATGCCTCAGCCGCTTTTGCATGAAGGAAATGCTCTACTTAAATGTGGTTGTCGGTGGTAGACTGACAGGATAACTATGGGTAGGCTGTTTTATCTCAAATGTACTGCGCGGACTGTACATAATAATTTCATCCTCCCCGGCGACTTGTGATTGAGGCTGATTGGCTGCAATTTAGTGTAAGGTATTTTATAGCTTCATTCTTTTTCTTCTCCTTGAATTCCTTGTTTCTTTCCTCTATTCAACAATTATAATATCATCCTCACGCGTCATGCAGGTACGCTTTCTTTGGGGCTCTTGGACTGTGAATATTTTGTTGTGTCAAAGTAACAATAGATGTAGTTAAAAGGTTCGGAAAATTTGTGTGGCGTCAGGGAAAATATTTGCCCAAAGAGGTGACATGTGAATTCTGGTATTGTGTGCACGGACCTTACGAGTTGCGAAATTGTTCTTACTTTTTTCACTTTCTTTCCAATAGGGAACAGGCTTCTCAATAAGCGGAGAAGTGACAACATATTTCTATTGACTTAAAAAACAGGTAAACAGGTTGTTTCCCCCCTCCCCTTCGTCTTTCCTTTCGCGGTTGACTAAATTTTCAGCCTAAGCACTTTAAATCAAACATCAAAAGTCACACAAAAAAACCCCTTTAAAATAATCGGTGTAATTATTTAATGATTGTACATTTATACACGTAATATGTCGTCATTTCAGGTACTATTATGCACCTTACACTTATGTCTGGTAAATGTTAAGGATGCAACTGAATTCTTAACTGTGTATTACAGATATCTTTTTTTTTGGCCGTAATGTACTGATTTCATATTCTCACCCCTTAGTGGAAATGTATAAAAATTCATCCGTACAGTCGAACTCGATTATAACGTCATGAAAATATTTTGTGTCTTTTAAACGAGCGTCAATATAACTGAGGAGTATAACGCTGGTTAACAGTGCTGAGTTAATCGGTATCGCAAAATGTCGGACTCTATAGGCGAGGTTTCGTATAAACCGATGTCGTTTTAACCGGGTTCGACTGTACTTAACCCTTTAAAAACCGAGTTAAATCCCATCTGCTATCTGCTGGCATTATTAGGAGCTCACCATATTCTCCACGTTAGCAGAAAAAGGGCTAAAATGTACTTTCTGTAGGCCTATGGGTATTACATAACTATATAGACCAGACGGATATGGTTTGATTGTTGGAAGGGATAAGGACTTTTCTTCACGGTATTTTGCTGAGACTCGTTCTGACGCTCGCCATGCTTATATTCAATACATTCCAGGTGTTCTTTTTCGGAGGTGGAGGAGGAAAAGCGTGAAGTTAGTTAATTATCTTAGGGCTTAAAATTCTTTGAACTATACCTTCACTTTCCCATAAAAATTCCTGACGTTTTACTCATACACAGGGACCAAAGGTAGTGCCACACTTATTGTTCATTTTAAGTGTATGTCTATGTCCTCCCTTGTCTGATTATAGACCGTGTTTCTTTCTTTTTGTATTTGCAGCATTTAAATTTATGTTATCTCATCTGCAATAATTGAAAACTTGTTTGTTTACACATTCGCGAGTGACGTTACAGCTTTCGTAGGAAAGCGACACTTCTGTTTTAAGAAAAAATAGTAATATAGGTCCCGTAGGAGTTTGAAACTTTATTGCTACTAACAGCTTAGTACGACTTATTTGCGTGTCTGCTGGTGAAACAACAGAGGGTTATTTTAGCAAATCCTGAACCTCAATCTTCTCCTTTAATTCTACGTACAAATGAAAGTCAACGTAAAAATGAAACAAGAATTTTCAGGTATACTCTTATATCTCGCAGATTTTAAGCCCCATAACTCTTGCACAACGGCATTTTACAATCAATCAATCAATTAATCAAAATTAAATTTATCCCATGGGTTAGCATACTAGGCTCGTGCGAAGATCATCGTATTTTAATCTTAATAAATACTATTTTATTGCTTTTAAGCTCCTGTTACTTAGAAGAAGAGAAGACTCGTAATGTCACCATTATCCTTATCATTATCATCATCATTGTTTTCGGATATGAAACTTTTTCTCAGTAATTTAATTTATATTTCTTGCTCTTTTATTATTGTTGTGTTTGCTGTCTTTGTTTTGTTTCTCTTTTTCGTTTTCGTAGTTTCTGTTGTTTTTATGTTTTCTTGTGTTCCTGTGCCGGCTTTGTAATTGGCACTTGTTCCGTTGATCCAACACGTTAATAAACACCCACTGAATTATTGTTGTCGTTACTGTTGTTATTATTATATTTTATGCTATAACGATTTTCATGATTATAGAATTCTGTCTGCATGAACGTTTTTAAATATGACTTCAGACCTGTCATGTGTGTGCCTGTAGGCTTACAGCTTGAATTCTATTTCGTACCCGGTTTGTGACATTTATTTTTTGCCTGTATATAATTCCATACGCTTAACCCCAGTTCTTTAATGCTTATTGTTAAAAGCGGAAGCAAACATTGCTTTACGTAATAAAGTGAAATGCCAACTTGATGCAACAAGGTAATTTTGTTGGTGTATTCTTAGCTCGACATGTTTCGGATACGGCACCATCAGCACCGTACACACGACCTACGCTACGGCTCTCAAGACCACCACCCATCCAAAAACTCGGTGCAGAAAACCATATGCTGCAAATCAACATCTAATGCTCCTGATGATGGGCGTATGTACCCGAAACATGTCGATCTAAGAATACACCAAAAAAATTACCTTCTTACATCAAGTTGGCATTTCACATTATTTCATGAGGAAGATGCATGGTCAAACAAATCTCAAATTGCTTTATGTATCCACCATGTTACTCTTCATTCCAAAAAGATTCGTCACAATAAATGTACCTATTTTTCAGTGATTATTTGCCATGCATAAATCTTCAATACGTTGGACTAAGTGGATCAATTACAATCCTGCCTTCTCTTGTTTCGCAATTAACCAAGATAGGAATTTTAAAGCCGCGTTGCTGGATTGCCCTTTGGAGAAAGTATTGTGCAAATCGGTCACCTAATTAAATTAGTGTGGAAATTACCATCTGTTTGCCGTTGTAGAATAGGATATTAATTATACCGCAAAGTTCGATCCTTGGTGGAAGAATTACAACCTACAAGATGCCTGTGAAATAAAGACATATTTGTAAACAGACGTAGAGTTTGTCCCAAACTGAACGTCTTGCTCTCACTATTGCTGCACCATTTTAAAGATTATAATACACCATTTTATAACAAATGCAAAATTTTCACATTCTTGCAAGCACCTATGTTTCAGTCGTTTAAAAAAAAGGGGAAAGCGAGATTTAGATTTATTTCCTATGATTCTTGTCATAACAATAAATATAAAGGGTTAAATTCTTATAACAAAGGCCAACTAGATGCATTATTTCTCGAAGTTGTTTGATAAAGTACTCTACATGTTTCGGACAGGTCCACTGTCCATTATCAGGAGTATCCCAACTCTGTATACACACAATAGGTATTTGTCATGCTAGTTCAGTTGGCTGTCTGATAGCGTGGTCAGGAATGTGGGGTTTTTTGAATGTGACACATATATACATGCTTGCATGCTTACATACGAATGTACGTACATACAGACATAAATAGGAAATACATAAATGTATACATACATACATGCATGTATCCATATATATATATATATATATATATACATACATACATAGTGTGCTATGTCATCTTGGCCGGATATTTCTTGAAATATACACTACCGAACTAAAAGAATTGCTTGTCTGACGTAACAGTTTGTAAATGTGTACCTTTCAACAGTTTCCTAATATTTTCCGGCTTGACGTCACACAGTGATCGCTATATGAACTCTGCTGCACAAGAGCTTTGGACAGATATCGATTTCGAAAAACAAGTTATTCGTGGCGCCAAAACAAAGAGGGATGCTGAGTGGAAGTTTCGTATAGGCCTACGCAAGTAAGTGTTTTGTGTATGTCTCTCTGTGACACTCTCTGTCTCCAAGCAGTACGTCAGAAGAACCATGCTAACAATATATATATTTTTTATTTTCGAAAGTAAAATTTATAAACCTGTTAAGGCTGTAAAGAATTATTAGCGAGAATAGACATAGTGAACCAAGTTTTCTGTTTAATATATCTGATACTGAAGATCGAAAGCGTAAAAACATGATTTATGATAACTGCCATGTTCTTGGTAATTACGCAGCGAGTAGTGGTAATTTTTTACCGACACTTCGAAAGAACCTATCGGTCCCATCTTCCAGGATCTTTTTGCATTTTTTATCCTTGAAGACATGACCGATATATTGTCCCGAAGCATTGTAAGGAATTACCAATAGTCGCTGCGTAATAACCGAGATGAACGCATTTATCATCTACTTCGCGGCGGAAGTCTGAAATCACACGTGGTTGCTTAGTTTGAAATGTACTTCTCAAATAATTGTTGTTGTAATGTATACATTTTTAATTTTAAATTTGTACCCCATGTCGTGACATATAAAATGCGGCAGTCGTAGAAAACCAATTTAAGCCGCAACATGTAGCACGAGCACGATCGAAGTTAAATGTTGTTTAGACTCTCGTTGCGATTGACGAACATCCAATTCTATTTATATATTTCAGAATATGTGTAAGGAAGCCTGCATATTTTATAGCTGCAGTTGCCATACTAACTGTTTGTTCGTCTCCTAGCTGTTTCTTTTGGTTGTGATGGTGGTCGTTAAAAGAGAGACTTTCTTAAAATCGTGACCTCACAGTGGTGGTAATCTCTGATCAGTGGCGGGTGGGATGTTGTGATTGGTCGTGTTCTTGGGGAGGGAAGCAAATTATATCCATGTACAAAAACACAAGACGATGCACGAATGCGGTAGACACGAAGGAGAAACATAAGGGTTACAGAGTTTGGTGGAAGGAGGGAAGTGAAATAAGGAAATAAGATGGCGTTTTGTGTTTGTGTACAGTCAGAGACAGAATTAATGATATTACCTTTAAATTTAGGGAAATTTATATTTGATTAATTAAAATAGAATTGTTTTAGCTGTAAAATTTAAGAGTAATAATCCAGAATTTCTATTTTTTTTAATAAATACGAGTATTATATAGTTACAAAGATTAATGCACAAACGCCTCAATGTTGAGGCCTATTAAGTTTACTTTATTATTCTAAACAACAGATTTCAAAAAGACTTTGAATCACAGCTCGGTAAAGCAGCAGTAGGTTTTCTGAGGATCGACACTCTTTCGTACAGGGCAAATAACTGTCAACAAGTCTAATGTTCCAGCAGGTTAAACGTGACGTCTTTAAGTTGTACGAAAATAGCTTAGATAATAGTTCGCAATTACTACAACGAAAATTCTTAATTAAAATTTTGCAGCAGATTAGCAGTATTATGTCGAAAATCTTTCTTTCTTAGGCCTGATAGCATAAGATAGCCTTAACTGAATTATTTAATGAAAATCTCACAATACTATTGTAAAAAACCACTGAATTGCTGCACGTAAACGAAAAAGCTATTAAAGTTCCTGTCGTAAAACAGCAAATCGTCAAAAAATATATATATATAATGTGACGTAATTATCAGACCGGCGTCATTTAATTGGTAAATCATGGGTACCTCCGGTAGGGAAGGTAAAATATAATTAAATAAATATTTATGTGAATCATAAATTACTTTAAGTGCTGTAGTTTGGGACACAAGAAGCACTCTCTTTGTTACAGCAGATCATTCAGATTTACACAGCGACACTTAAGAATCTTAAGCACGATCTTTTGCATGAACAGGTAAGTTGCGGCGTTTAGCTTACTGCCTTAAACAAACTTCTGTAATATTACTAATGAAGTTTAGATTTAGAATTAATAGTGTAAGTCCCCTTGTGTTTTATAAACACGAGTCATCATAAATATGCCAACAAACACACACACACACACACACACACACACACACACACCACACACACACACCACACACACACCCCACCCACACACACACACACCCACACACACAACACACACACACACACACACCACACACACATACACACACACACA
>Ga0123352_10002396_pt1 | contig 26058 bp, 19 predicted proteins | sample TergutLab28metaG_FD_89700 | JGI IMG/M metagenome (GOLD analysis project Ga0123352, IMG submission 89700) | Labiotermes labralis P1 segment gut microbial communities from Petit-Saut dam, French Guiana - Lab288 P1 | ecosystem: Host-associated > Arthropoda: Insects > Digestive system > Gut ...
GTGAATTTTCTTCAGCTCTTTGCCTTGCAGAAAAAAAAAAACTTGATGACAGCTCGCGTCCCCATGTTGTTGAAATTGCGCGCGTCGCCTGACATGTTTCCTTTCAGTCCCAGTAAAAAGAAAAGACTTGCAATTCGGCACATGAAGAGACTCCTTTCCAACGACATCATCGATTCCGTCCCACAACATCAGGCAGTAGGTCGGGCTAAGGACTTATCAGCACCCCCTTGTATAAATAATGATATCCAGCATCCCAGGGACTAAAGGATTGCCAGGTACCATATTTTTCCAGATATTAGAACATTACACATAATGTACATCTTGGTGTACCTAGCAACCTCATGGACAGACCTAACCATTTAATTAGTCACTTGATACGCTGTCCTGTTGTCCTTGTCAAACTGTCTAGCCCCTTTTCATCATTACTTACACAACATGGCATAGATAAAAATAAATAAATATTTAAATCATCTTTTTCATAACATTAGTTGCACATTTCAATATCACTACCCTTACTGTTCACTTACATAAATTTTCCCTGTACATAATAGTTTCTTGTGATCAACTTAAAAAATATAACACAGCCCTAAAGTTTAAGGGGCCCCTTAGTCATTTTCTGGTTTATACAGCTTTCTGGATCAGTCAGTGCTGGACAACACAGGTTTTACTGTACTTATTTACTTTTCAAAGATTTATACATGTGTTTTATAATTGTGATGAATCTGTAGAAATATTTCTATTTTTTTAAAATTTATTTTAATTTAAATACATACCATGGAAATGGAAAAAGTCACGTACATTACTGAAGACAAGACCCACATATGCTGCTCCTAAGAAAGTTCACTAAAAGGCCCATGTTTTATTATAGGGTGTGCCAGTGTGATTCCATTTCCTGATGGGCTAGTGTTCTACCGCAGTTCCATCATTAATCATTATGCTAAGTGTGTACTGTATAAGCAACAATAATGGTGACTTTGAGTACATGGCAAAGAGAGGTGGACTCTTGAATAAATATGTCACAGGGGAAAAACACAAAACCTGTTTCAGATACATCCATACAAGATTTTATATTTCTGTGTTTGTGTGCTGGTAATGCATTGGTTATTTAATGTTTTTTTTTGTTACGTGATGTTTTATCAAATGTGCAAGTTGCACAGCATGATAAAACATGGTTACTGTGAATAAGAAGCTGAAAAGGACATGTACCAAAATGTGTAACTACGCTTTATGTTTGTACTGGTACAAGGTGCTCTGGGTAGTTGTTCTGCACAAAGAGCTACATATATTGCACACAATACAGTCAGTTTATTAAATATTCATAGTAAAAGACCCAAAACTCATAAAGCAGGCATGTCAAGTGTAAAATGATTTCCAAGAAATGAACCTAATGTCTTGAACAAAATAATAATATTTATTACGATACAATACCTATTTATAGCCCAGACCAGTATATTGGCAAACTAAGCCCTGAATATTCCACTACTCTGTGTTAAAGAAATTTGTATTTGTAATGAACAGAATACAGAAATTTTATACAATTTTAAACACACATCTTAAAACCCACATAAAAAGTGAAGGGGATATAAGATTACAGCTTGAAAATGAGGTCCTACATAAAGGGGAATAAGTCTTAACGAATACCTTGAAAGGTGCTATGCTATATATTAACTTGAGAGCTAGTGGGTTAAAATCTGATTGCAGTAGACTTAAAAATCATTTTCCAGCAGCCTACCAAACTAAAAACATGTTTTTACACATTACAAATTATGTGGACTTACATTATGTCTATCAAGTGCATCAATATGTATGTGGATGTCTCCATATAACATTTTAAAAGATGTACTATTAAAACTGGAAACATTAATTTTTATTACCAAGTTTTAGATGATGAAATCTGTGTATAAATGTATATCTCACATACTTGAGTGTTGCTGCTTAACCACAACATGTCTATGCATTATACTGCATGCCTCCTTATCAATGAAGTGGGCAACAAAATGGTATAAACAAATTGTACTTGCACACCATTAAACACAGCCATTATTAGTAAACAGTTCTTGTTCACATTAACTCTAGTAACAAATGTTTTAACTTATTCAATCATAATCCAGCCAGTCTATTAAATGTAAAAATGCAAAACTGTATAAATAAAAAAATCACATGTCATTGTACAAGGAATGAGATCTCATTTCCTGACAATATTTTCTTTTACAACATTGACATAATTTTTGTTGTTGTTGTAGCCTCATAAACCTTCTGTCCATATTAAGTTTCATAGAGTTTACTGACATATTATACAAAAGGTAAAGCTGTCCTATTACAAATCTGGCCAGGCCCATAGAGCTGCAGTAGGTTGAGGCTCCCAGAATTTCTAGAAAATTAGCACATAAAGGTGGTAACATTGTCAGCCATATGCACTGGCCACCTTTACTCCCACCCCCCCCACAGGAGACATCCTTGGTACTCATTTCTGTTATAAGCTGAGTCAACCCCTGGGCCATAGTGTGGCTGGAAGGATTGAGTCAATAAAAAATCCCAATAACCTCATACAGAATCGAACCTGCGACCTTCTGGCTTGTAGCGCAGTGCCTCAACCAGCTGCACCATATATGTTGTAACATTTATTTTTGAAGGAAGTCATCCCGTTGTGTACGTATAAGTATTTATTATAACATGCCATCGTTACACAACATAAAAAACAGTTGCACTATTACAACTGGTTACGTTCGGTTATATGTTTCGGCCGTTACCTGGCCATCATCAGGCCAACAAGGAATAGTGTTAATTAAGGTACATTCATTAGCTTTTTCCAATGGGATCCCACTGTTTACATTAAATATTTTAAGAGATTAGCCTGATTGTGACTGAATAAATCAAAATATATGTCATTAGAATTAATATGAACAAAAATTATTTACTAATAAAGGCTGTGTTTGACTTTGTACAAGTACAAATTGTTAATACACATAACAATGGTTTGCCAGATATCAAGGTTAAAAAAAAAGTCATGCATAAAACACCTCTTTCAATTAGTACATTTCAAGAAAGACACTAATAGTTTAAATTTAAAAATCATGTACTAATACTAAAAATAAGAAATGACATATACAGTATATAAGCTCAGTTCAATTAACACATTCAGTGAAAAATGTTTGTTATGATAAATTGTAGTATTTTTGCTAGATACTGATAAAACTTCTTGTGTAATTACAGTACAGAGTGGCGTTCTACATTAAAGGAAGAAAAAAAATACCTATGTCTGTTGGGAGATATGTGCAGAAATTCATATGTGCCTTCATGTCAAGTGTGCATGATATTTCTCTGATTTTAATAAAATTTTAAATGGATTCACAACTGCTCACAAAATTCCCCTATCTAAAATGCCATAAATATTTGTTCACATGCTGTTACATGTGTACAGATAAACTGATGGATGAAGAGAGAGACTCATTCCCATATTTACTCCACAGGGATGCAAACATACCCAAAAATGATCTGAAAAGATATAATTTTCAGCAAGTACAGACACTCCCCATTGCACGTAAGGTTCCGTTCTACAAACATTTACATATCTAAAATTTTATACACGTTAACACAAATGTGCTCATGATTGTCATCAAGAACAAACTGGAACTAAGTATATTTGTGGTTGGCAACTAACATAAGTATAACTGGGTTTGGTACTGAAAACTTTAAGATGATATGAAACTGAAGTGACACATTTTAATGCTCTTCAGATATTATCTGTTATGTATGTAAAGATAAGGTGTTAATAATGTTAAATGTACACACCAATTTTAGTAATGTTATAATGCTGACATATTTATTATCCTTCACTGCACTTAAGTAACTCTCAAGCTTCCATATAATGTGGGCAAATATCAGAACCAAAGTTATTAGTAAAAATTACTGAAATTCACACAACCTGTGAGAGATGAAGTTCTCAGCAGCAGGCTCTATTTGAATAACAGCTAAGTAAACTAGTAAATACGCCTGTAAAACTAGTATATTGAAAATAAACAAAACAACAACCAAAATAAGCACTAGAAAGCCAGAGGCAATGTACATGAAGTGCAAATTAAAGCATATACACAGACAGCAAGTTTTATGATATGGGTAGCTGGATAACAGACAAGGGAAGGAGAAATTCACCAAATAGGCCCCCTTTATAGAGTTGTTTTTTCTTGAGGTCAATAAATCCAGTCCAAAGCTATAGTTAGAATGTAAATTCACAAGTTATTTCCAAGTCAATGGTGCTTAAAATGTAATTATCTCAATAAGTACTTTACATTCAGAACATATCATGTATGCAAGATTTGAGGTTCTCAGAGATGTGTTTCATAGCATTAAATTCTTCTGGGATGTGATGTTGTGTCATTGGGTTAGTGGTTTGTGGTGCTAGGAAGGCCTGTAATTCTGTCATCTTCCTCGTGAAGATGGCAGAATTACAGGCTTTCCAAACACCATTAACCATAAACGTAGACATAACAACACATCCCAGAAGACCTGAATCTTCAAATATCATACGGTTTATCAAGTTGAGAAACAGTTTTGTTACGTGTCAAGATATACTGTCAATACCAGAGTGCTGATAAGTCCTTACCCCGACCTACTTCCCGATGTCATAGGACAAAATCAATCGTGTCGTTACAAGCTAATCTACTATTCAGATCAAATAATATATGATTGCTGCATACTCTAAAGAACCTTTAGAGGGATGAAAGACAACTTATATGTTTAATTTTCACATAAGAATTATCAATTCAAGCTAAGGACTTATCAGCACCCCTGTAAGTATGAGGCCAATTAGTTACAGTGGATGGGAAAAGTGCACAGCAATTTGTTGTCAATGGCTCAGTCACTTCATGGTGCCGCGACTGCAGCAGTACTAGACACCATATTTTTCATCATACAATTATAAATCATTTACACTTTATAGTGTTTCCATACGTGACTGATTAGTTCAACAGTTAAACTACTTCTTGTATGATGTTCAAAGTTAGGCCACAAAAATGTCAGCTACATTACCAATTATATTCTTCAGTGTCTTTTAGTACAATATTACCACTTAAAATTGATGGTTCTTCTTTAACAAAGATATGTCAGAGTTGACGCATGTTGTTCAAACTTTTGAAATCATTTTAATGATGGGAAAAGGGTACAAAAATACACATTCCCATTAGTGGAAATTAATTAGAAGGTAAGTTAGTCTTGGTGTCTTTCACGCTTTCCACTCCTACCATTTTATTGAAGTAATAATTGATAAGTCTGATGACAGTGTAAAAAATAAAACACAGAAGATCAAAGTATACATTTAGTAAAAAAACATCTCATAGTTTCTAGTTATACCTTGGCAGAGAATGCAGAGAAGTCTGTCGAAAGCAGGCAATGACAGCACGCTTCCTCTGCGTGGAAACAACTGAACGATAGCTGCTCTTACTTTGTTGCTGAGGGTGGTCAATCTACACAAGGAAATAATAAAGTGGGACCATGCTTGTCAATGTGTCCAATTTAGTTATGGATATGGCCTGTCTGTAGAAAACCTGAAGTTCATAAAAGACAGAAACTAGGGAAGGAATATAGCAGAATGAAATATAATACAAGAAGCAAAATAATACAGGAAGAAAAGATTTAGGAAACAGAAACTTACCCTATGCTCTATCACCCTTATCTCAGAACAATACTTCTATTTTCTGAATGCACTACTATATCATTTTAAAGTCATTTTTGAAATTTTTTATTTTTTTTTCATGTTTTTACCGTGCAATAATTGAATTTTATTAAAATATAACCAACTAATTGCACCAATATGTGATACTAAAATCTTATTTACACATTAAAACACGTCACTTGGTTAAAATCATTTTTGAAAATTGTAAATGCAAGTACATTGGAGAAATATGCATTTTCTAACAATTAAAATTATGAGTGAATGTAAGCCAATACAGAATAAGTGCATGACAATTTAATCTAAAGCTGATGTTGCCCTGTTGTCTGAGAAATAAATTACTGGTATCCGACTTACAAGATGTGAGAAATTAAGTTATAAATATAACCTTGTAATCACAAAAGCACGCTCAGTAACACTTCAATATCACCTCAGCTGCACATGATGATATTTAATTTAGATTTTGAAATATATACACCTACTTTTACTACAAAAATGTGAGTATATTTATCCATAGGTCAGTTACCAAAGAAATGCATTTTCATGTGTTAACATGTAGCAGGCACTTAAGTAACTAACCAACAAATGAACTTACTTACTTACTTACTCCATGGAGCAGAGTTCTTCCTGAGAAGCTAACCAGCTCTCAGCTAGTCATGAAATTCCCCCCATTTAATGGGACCTGAAGGTTCATTACTGATTTCAGAAGTGCCAGCCACCTGTCCCTATCCTGAGCCAGACTGATCCAGTCCAAAAGAATGCACACTGATAAAATATACTACATAAATCATTGACATGTTTTGGTTGCTTCTGCGACCATCATCATGGTGTCATGCAAGAATACATACAATATACAACAACTGCACAAAACACCTAACTAAATCCACCCAGTGTTACAGTTAATATTTTCAGTGCTTCCTATGGCCATAAAATTTCAAATTTATGTCATAAAACAGACAAAATTACTTTGGCATTAAAAACATATAAAACTGGGTGTGTTTATGTTGCTTCTTAAGAAATGAGATGGCTTTCGAATCAGCCAGACAAGGCTCCTCACAACCACTAATAGGAACTGAGCCGGCACTTGGTATATCTGCAAATGTTGCCAGGAGAGTGATCAGGGACTTGACAAGTGGGAAACATGAGGAGCCTTGGCAGTCCATATGTGGACAAAGGCAAGCTAAGGGGTTTCTTAAAAATTCCTCTCTAAACAAAGTTGGGAAACTGCTCAACCTGAGCAGAAACCAGCTAAGAATATTTAGAGGGTTGGTAAGAGGACACGGTCACTTAAAAGGACACCTGGAGCTTGTAAACATTCCCAAGTGTGATAGATGCAAGCAGGCATCTGAAACCACCTAAAATGTTCATTTTTATAGTCAGACCTTGGCCACATTAAGATCTAGGCACCTGGGTCATCATTTTATGAAACCAGCTGACTTTGAGAACATCTCTGTCAGCAGGATACTGCAATTTTTTCAGGGTGCAGGACTGCTGAATGATTGAGCTTTAGCTCATTCATTCAGCTACCTAAGGACAAACTTGGTCAAAGTGCACAGGTCACTCGGTGCCTGCCCTTTTGTATTCTATTCTATTCTATTCTATTGCTTCTTAGCTGTTTAAAGTTGATGTACACCCTGTTAGATGAGTAATGATGTGTACCCTAGCGGAAATGGTTTAGACTAGTGTGTCTTAAGCGATCTCCACTAGGGTACACTGTTGGTTTGTTACATAAGTGTAAATATTCCTCAGTGCATGGATATGGAAAATATAATGTAGCAGGCATTTTAGCCACTTCATAACAATTCTGTACACTACTACAGAATTTTACGCCAACTTATAATGAGTGAGCAGTCATTTATTTCCATGTATTACTTGTGACTACAAGTATGAATTTTGATGTGGAAAATAGTATTTACCACAAAAAGCCAATTAGTTTTTAAAGGCCTGGAAGATTTCCCTCACAACAGGAATGCAGAACATATTTACAGAGGCCAGTTCAATAAAAATTATTCAGTCCTGAAACTACTGAATCAGTATATATTGGGTCAAAATATTTCACATTTTGTGAAATCCAGGTTACTCAGTGGTCACTGGGTATGTAAATATCATGAAGCAATGCCATTCAAATTTATGACTGCATTAAGTGTGTTTTCTATTAATTTTAAGTGCATTTAGCAACACACAACACATCATATTTTATACCTTTCAATTCCATTTGGAAACTGTCTTATTTATTCATTTCCAAAGTCCTGAAAAGTCTAAAATTATGTAAATTTTCACTCTTCGAAACCAAACTATTAGAAAATTCTTCACTGATACAGCCAGCATCATAACTCCTATGGCATACAATTGCTTCATTTAAGGAATGTGTAAAAGCAATTACATGTAGACTAGTCTCCAGATAGTCACTTAACTAGTCAGGTAGTACTTATAAGCTGTTATGGAACAGAGAAAATGTTAGTGCCTAAATATGCAAGCATACAACCATGGTTTATTGTAAGTAAACCTCTTGACCTTCTATCTCCCTATCATACACTCTCATTCTGAGCTGTATTTGAATCTGTAGCACATTAGGCAACTTACATGTAACCAACAGTAATACTTTCCATTTCCTCTCATTTTTAAATGTGTTAAACCTTTAGTTTAATGTAATTTGTAAGAGTTATTAAAACTTTCTGCTATTTACTTTATAGGTATTACATCTCTATTTTAATAAGTTCAAATGCAAGAATAACTCTCTCTCTCTCTCACACACACACACACACACACACATATATATATATGAACAACATTCCAGTAATTAAAAATTTCATGAAAACAGGACTTGTTAATGTTATTTCTTTGTTTCTGTCTACTACACTCCATAAAAACTCTGGCAAATATGTATCCATGTTTTGGAAGATGCATTATATAAATTAACTGCAGGTATAAAATATGACATATCTAGACACAAATACACACATGGTTTGTAAAATGGGCAACAATTTGAATGATTTGGTTCACTTCCAATATTATCAGTCCTGAGCACTCTGAGACATAACAGCAACATTAAAAATCAGAAGTGAACCAGGATTCACACTTAAACTGTCACAATGAGCCAAAAAGTATATTCATTGTCACTTCAACAACATATGCAGGATTAAAAGTGAAGCAGAAGTTTATTACTAGGATAAAAATCTCATTCTTAAATGTTAGTACTTTGTAATAATGAAAGATAAGTTAATGAAAATGATTTCTCAACTAAGAGGACTAGTGCATTATGCAATTATGATTTAACCTTTCAAGGCAAGGTTCATATATGGAGCATCACTAAAATTTTGTAGTAGTTTAAAGCACAAAAATATATCCACTCTTAAGAGACAATATTCCCTATACATGTACTAAAGTAAATAAAAGATATTTAAATTATCATAATAAAAGGTGTAGGAAGCTAATGGATGACCTTAAGGAAAGGAGAGGATACTCTCATTTGAAGGAGGAAGCTCTAGGTCATACTATGTGGAGAGCTCGCTTTGGAAAAGGCTTTGGACATGTCATAAGACAGACTACTAAATGAATGAATAAAAGGTAAAACGTAAAAGGTAATGTCCACCCTACAACAGGCCACAAAAGCCCAGATGTAGAGTAGAGGTATAGCTCTGCTCTTTCTTTAACTTCAGCACTAGATGCGGGGGGAGACCGATGCTACACCCTGGCCACTTTACCCTTGGGAAAGACCTGGTACCCATTTTATTGGAGGCTGGGTGGGCCCCAGGACCAGTCTTGATGGTTGCAGAAAATCTTGCCCCTACTAGGATATGATCCCTGGAACATCCAGCTCATAATGAGTTGCTATACCAACTATGCCATCCCGGCCCATATCAGGATATAAGAGATTCAAATTTAAACAAGACATCAACTGCTGTAATTATGACTTACCATGTGCAGTCCATAAAGTACTTTTGACATTGCAACAATACGTTCAACAATGTCTTCTATTTTCATGGGCTTGCCTTCCTCATCAGTCTTCTTCTGTCCCAGCTTGGAGTACAGATAATGCTGCCATGACATCTCATCTGCTGGATCGATCTTATCTGGAAGAGTGAGCTGAATCTTGGCAAATTCCATTATCTCACTCTCAGGTAGTTTCTGAAATACAGTGGAAAGTTGCTCATTTTGCTAAAAGCAATGACATATGTATAAGTCTTGATGCTGTCACAGAGGGTGTTGTTCATATGAGAGTCTGTTGGCTTCTGACACTGTACGTTATGCTGATACTATGTGTTAATGTTATTGTCAAAACCCAGAAGACCATGATTTGATGACAATACTTCACTGTTCCTGATGATTATAATTTCAACATTTAGCCAATACAAATTATGATAAAGGAGGAGTTAAAGGACAGTCTTACATCAATCAATGAGTAAATGAGCATGGCAATATTAGTTTTTAAGTATTTTCAATAATAAGTTTTAAAGTTTCCACTTAATATATCTTAAGCTTATTGTTAGCAGTTGACTAGGGGCATGTGGAACAAATTCAGTGAACTTGGTAAAGAAAAGACTTGACTTGAAATGTGCTTCTTGTTGTGAACCTACTCATAGCCATCCAGCTTCACACTAAGTACCATCACACTTTCCATTCTGAGTTCTACAGTTAGCGGATAAAGCAGCTACTACTACATAAACCATGTGACATGCAACCTACAACATGTTTTGGGGGGAGAAAAAAAAGTGACAAGATAATCTATCCCCTTGGATATTTCTTGGCTCTGCATCATGCACTGCATGAAGAATGATATCCTCTGCATAGAACAATATTTGCTGATATGCTAAAACCCCCTCAGCAAGTCAAGAAGTTCTCCACCTTTCATGGATTCTGAACGTTCATTACCATGCTCACAAGAACTTGCACCCAATTCCTCACATTCCAGTTATTTAGGACAATACCCTACTGCAAGAAAACATTTATATATTGAATTATTACTACCTGCATATAAGACAACAATACTTTCCCTAATTTATCATCTTAAAACTGTGGACGGAATGTCTCCTTGTAATCACACACAAAGTCAAACAGATTAGAACAGAAGATTGTGAACAGAAATGTCTTACATGGAGGGCAATCTTCCCTTCAAGTAAATATAGTATACAATTCACAATCATGCCCCACATTCCAGACAGGAATAAAGAAGGAAGAAAGTATGAACAAAAAGATTTGTTTGTTTTAGGAAGCAAACCTAGGAAAAATATTAATTTTTATGTTGTATGCATAGATTCAAGTACAAATCATTTTACTAACCCCTTATATTAAAAACAGTGTCACACTTCAGGAAAGCATGCCTGGGTATTCCTGTCATGAATGGAGAACACATCTTGCTCTGGAAAAGCCCAAATTAATGGTCTTTCCTATAATACAGGGATGATCCATTCAGCCACTTCCTATCAAACAGGGAAATCTATGAGGGTGAATCAACAAGTAAAGGCAATTTTTAAATTACGCGGTAACCAGGACAGAGAGGAGCTGCCGCATTGCGCAGTATTGACAATGCCTGTTGAAGAGTTCAGCCATGTGCAGTACAGCGCTTTGCCTTCAGTCGAGTGGCAGCAACGAGGGTGAAAACATGGATGCTCCTTTGCAAGATTGCACCATCGAAGAACAACGTAGCGTAGTGCGGTTTCTTTGGGCAGAAGGAGTGAAACCTGTGGAAATTCACCGTAGTATGTTGGCTCAGTATGGACAGAGCACCATGAGTCAACGAAAGGTTTATGAGTGGGTGGAAAGGTTTAAATTGGGTCAAACACGTGTTACTGATGAAGGTCGTTCTGGTCGGTCATCAACATTGCGCAGCTGAAAAGCTTTTTCTCCGTAGCAATACAGAAACTAGTTGAATGATATAAAAAATGCATTGTGTTGCAAGGGAACTATGTAGAAAAATGATATGTAAAACTGCTCACCATTACTTCTATTAAAGCCGTTAAATGTATTTTGTCTTTACTTTTTGATTCTCCCTCGTACATGTTCAATTGCAGTGCCTTGTTGGGATACAGTGACAACACAGATAAGACACACTAGTATCATTTAGGCCTACTTACTCTGAGAAAACGATCCTTGCAGTGCTGAACCAACTCCTGTTCTCTGCCAGCAAAGAGGTTGAGACCAACTGGTAGCAGTCTCTTGAGGCATGCAACCATCAGACTAGCTTGCAGTTCCTTATCTTTGTCACGTTTCTTGTCACGATGTTTCTTCTTTTTCTGTTTATTCAGAGAAAGTTCTTGTCTGTAAGCTATATCAAATTTTCTCAGTATTTTATGTATTAGTTCATGTAACACCTGACATATTTAGAATTTTTTTGAAGTGTTACGTACACCATAACATGGAAAACTTCAAAATTTAAATGTCCGAAGTATACAACAAGTTCTGCTTAAAATGTAGGCTTTTCTTTTGCAATTCATGAACATCTAATGTAACCATTTCAATGAAATAATTCCAGCACCATAATCATCATTTAAGTATGGATCATTCACTTAACAGATCATATTTCAAAGCACACTCCTGTATTTTATCTTTCTGCAGTTGGTACTCTCCACATTATGTGCATCACCCAGTCTCAAGAAGATACTTTAGTGTTAAAATGACCCATGGTTAACATATTTTTGCCAAGAATATGCAGTGTTTCCTTCATAAGTAGCTTTTCAATAATTAAAAAAAAGAACTTAGTTAAGGGGAAGATTTCTTGTAAGAGAAGTAAGGAAAATATAAATATTAGGTTCATATTTTGCACCCACTTCTGGATTATCAGCACAACCTGGATACACAGCGCCTTTATTGTCAAAATCAAATTCATAAGCAACAAGTCATAATGGACCATTCAAACAACACAAGCCCAGTCATTTGTTGTTGGCAAAAAAAGCATTTTCTTCATTTACCATACTTGTTTCCTCCAATTCAGGGCTGTCATTACACAGATTATTAGTGTTCCTTAAGTCATAGTCCATCATCATTACTGCAACAAAGCCTTCAGGACCATAACTGAAGATCAGACCTTGTTGTAACACCCCTAAAATATGCTGCAGGTAGTGAAAAATGAGTAATAAAAACTGTGGAACAGTCAATGGGTCACATGCATGCAGTGAAGTAGTCCACAGTCGATTATGAGGTATGGTACAGTTAATATCAAGGAATGAATGATGGTTGTAAAGCTTTTTAAATGTACCAGATGGTAAATTTTTGTATAAAGATCTGAAAAATAAATTTCTAAAGCAGGAAACTTTTTACATGAGAGCTTTTAACGTTTGTAAACTTGAACGTTATTTGTGGGAGTTTCTGTGTGGCTTCCAAATCTGACTTTGTATCTGGGAACTGCTTACCTAGGCAACACTGTACAAGGATTAAGTTCTTTGCCTACTTTCATTATTACAGTGGTTCTCAAACTGTGCTCCATGGAAACCAAAGGCTACATAAATTGTTTTCAGGGACTCCATGGGTATCTCATCAAATGATACATTTTAAATACACAGAATGTTCTTATTGGACACAGGATACTGTTTCAACTGTAACATTGTGATGTAACACTGCTGCCAATAAACTGTATTGGCAAAACCCATTTCAGAGTATGGTCCAGGAAGAGAACCAAGAGAAAGTACCGAGATCATTGTTTCCAAACCAAACAAGTCACAAACAACTTTCAATTCACACTCTGGAATCAGTCTATTATCCCATAATTCAGTGTGTTTGATTATGGTTCTGAGTTTAGATTAATGTCAACATGTTCTACCACATTTAATTTTTAACAGGAACTAAACACATTTTATTTGCCTACAAATCCATAATTTTCTTTCAAAAGCAAAAGGTATCCACAAAAAGAAAAGTATGGGAAACACTCCATAATGCTAGAAATTGAGGTTTTAGGGTTTTGAAGTAACACAGAATAAACATCAAATTTTATGGATAAACAGAACAGCCTTAAAAGAAAAACACACTTTAAATTTCATAACATATAACTTTGTTACAAACTCCACGAAATACTATGTTAAGTCTAGCTTTCTGCAAGTGTCAAGAATATTATGAAATGTACAGTTCTTTACATCAACTAGTATCCCATTAAACATTTTACTGTATTAACAGGTTTCTTCTGACCCATCAGTGCTTTAACAGTTGCAGCAACTGAGTTACAAACTCTAATTATTCAATGCAAAAATCTATCAGTGACTCAATGGAACAGTCTTCCATTAGCACTTGACAGTTATTCACATGATCAGGAAATTTCCTACTGTCACGGAAACTGAAGGATCATTACTGTCACCAAAAATGCCTGCCACAAATTCACAAATATCTAAACAGTTAAGTGTGTTTCAATATTGTTTAACTCTGGCTATATGAAACTCTTCACACATATCAATAAGTAATACACAAATGTACGTCAGCACAATCTATTTATTCTATAGTATGGCTACATGTTTTGACTAGATGTTAGTCATCTAATCGAAACATGTAGCCATACTATAGAATAAACAGATTGTGCTGACGTACATTTGTGTAATACTTATTGATTTTCAAGCACATCGTGATGTCTTCATTCAGAATCTTCACACATATGTTTTCACATTAAAATACATAAAAAACAGGTTTGAACACCTAGGACATGAATGGGGTAGAATGGGGAAGAACAAACTCCGCCTTTGGCACAAAAGAAGCGATGATACTATCCATGAACATGGAAGTTAAAACGTCAAAAATATGACATTTCATTACATGTCAGATCCAGCCTACCTTACTGCCTCCACCAACTGGTCCACCTTCAGAAACAACAGCTGATCTGCGAGATGCTGTAGGCATGATGAGCACCATGTTGTCAATCTCATTGGCAGATATAAAATTCTGCTCCTCACGCATGAAATACTACAACAAATAAATATGTTTCTAAATCATCTGGCTTTCTCACTGATTTAGGATAATATTTGTGGACAATTATTTCAGTACAAATAATAAGACATACCTTCAAACAGAGGTACCAGAAGAATATTAGGGGAGGAATTAGGGATATATAAGAAATAAGAACTTTGTTTGGTTTTATGGTAAAAGATCATGAAGTGAAACAGCCCCATGTTAAAATACCACTTTTCTTACATGTATGTCATAATGACAGGAGGGACATTATTACACTGCTATAATATCTCCGTACCTGCGACTTGGACCATATATTGAAGATGTCTGCAACATGGTTGTACAGATCTTCAGCTTCTACAACATTATTTTTCAACCAGTGGTTACGCTGCTGATCAACATACTTGATAAGAAGTGGATAGAAGGCATAGATATCTCTTACAAGCAGGTGCCAGTCTTCTTGAATTTGGGACTCAACCTAAAATTGATATTGAAAGATGGTAAGAAAATCTTTTTTCTTACAAAAATGGTACGTTGCACAAGTATCATGAAGGAAGAAGAAAAAATATTTTATAGTGAAGAAAAAAAGATGTTCAGTATCACTGAGATGTGACAGAAATGTGTCCAGTGTGTGAATCAACATAAAAAATTAGATGTGATAATTTAGCAAACAAGAGGCACACTTAGAAAAGAGAAAAAAACACAATACTAGTGCCTGCATATATTTCCTTATTTTCTTAAACAGACTTTGTAAGACAGCTATGATTTTATTTTATGTTGTTTGCCTCTATAAGCACACACTGAGTTAATGTGGGTATACTGGTCTGAGTAAACCATTATGTGGGAATACCAGTAGAAGTCTGGCAGATATAGCAACCCATACTTGGCAATAACATGTATCACCCATTGGTCTTCCAAGTATGTGTCTGATGTAACATTTTCACTTGTAATTCACATGTGGCAGGAAGGTAACCTTTCTCTATCATGTAAATATGAGGGGGTGCTGATAAGTCCTTAGCCTGACCAGGAAGGAAACAAGCTACAGTGACCAAACTCTGGATTTATTCAACATAGTCCCCACGAAGCTCAATACACTTCTTAGCCCATTGCTCTAACTTTTGCAAGCTACTCAAAAAAAATTCAGAAAGTTGTCCATCCAATCAGGTCTCTGAAGCAGCAAAGACCTCCGTGCTGGATGAAAAATGGCGACTTTCAATTGTATTTTCAGTCCAGGGAACAGGTGGTAGTCTGACAGGGCCAGATCTGGAGAAAGGGCGGGTGATCAAGACATTAGAAGCCCAAGTAGGCCAGTTTCTTCTGGGTTGCAAGTGCCCGGTGAACCGGGGCATTGTCATGCAAGAACAAGACCCCCCTTGGTGACCTTCCCACGGCCTTTTCCCTTCAAAATATCCTTCAATTGCGCCAGCAGAGATCAGTAATACTCCGTGTCGATAGTTTGGCCCTTTGGAAGATAATCAATAAGGAGGATGCCGTCTTGATCCCAAAAAATCGAGGCGAGAACTTTTCCAGCGGATTTTTGCACTCAGAATTTTTTGGGGTGGGGTGAGCCACTATGCCTCCACTCCATTCATTGTTGCTTTGTCTCTGGATCATAGTGATATAACCAGGTTTCATCCATGGTCACCAATCGTTACACGAAATCATTTGGATCGCGTCGAAAAAATTGTAAAATTTGGCTCAGACGACTGGCACCATTGACATTTTTGATCGGCGTTCAGGCATTTCAGGACCCACTTCGCGGAGAGCTTCCACATGTCCAAATCTTTCTGAATGATGGACCCAACCCACTCACGTGAGATGCCCAGTTGTTCGGCTATTGATTTAGCTGAAATCCGGCGGTCTTCCAAGATTAGCTTGTGAATTTGATCAATAATCTCCGAGGTGGTCACTGTTTTGGGTCGTCCAAGACGAGGCGCTTCATAGGTGGAAAAATCACCACGTTTAAACTGGGCCACCCAGTTTTTGATGGTGGCATACAATGGTGCATGTTCCCCTAATGTTTCTGTCAGAATGTCATGAATTTCCTTCTGTGCTTTGCCTTGCAGGAAAAAAAACCTGATGACAGTTCACGTCTCCATGTTGTTGGAATCGCGCGCATCACCTGACATGTTTCCTTTCAGTCTCTGTAACAAGAAAAGACTTGCAATTCGGCACATGAAGAGACTCCTTTCCAACGACATTATCGATTCCGTCTTATGACATCGGGAAGTAGGTCAGGCTAAGGACTTATCAGCACCCCCTCTTAGCTTGAGAAGCCTGTCTGCTATTCACGCACTGCTTCTATCCTTCACCTTTGTAAAATATAGGAGGCCAAAACACCACAGTAAAAAATTCAAACTGTCATTCCAGGCACAGCAGCAGGCCATTTAAAGAGGTTAACAGTGGTGCAGATAACCAGATAGGGCGCTCCTTGTACCTCTACAATCAGGAGCCCCACATACTTCTTAGCAAATGTTCAACCAGATTTCATAACAGCATTGCAGTATGAATTTCACCATGAAACAGTCAAGAATGGGATCTGGTCTGAGAGAACTCACAACAAATTTTAGCATACTACACAACTTGGTGGCCTCCTAACCCACAGCCAGCCACCCCCTGCCCTGCTACTGGAAGTTAAGATGATATACAGTGTAAGAACATGTATCTGAAGCCTTAGGAGCCAAGAAGGCTAGTGTTAGTTCCACTCTTACACATAACTTGATGCAAGGATTATCAGTTCCTTACCTGGGAAGTGTCATCAGAGGCTGACTTGATGAAACCTCTCAGAGACTCTTCTTTGTGGAACATATTGTCTGTTCGTTTCTTTACACGTTCAGCCAAAGGCAGGAATGGTTCTTTCAGCAGCTCTTCAGATGAATTAATGATAATCTGCTGCGTGTATGCTATATGAAGTTTGAAAGGTGTACATTTTATTCTAAATGATATAACACTAAAGAAGTTTTAAATATCAGCTTCTCAACAGGAAAGTGTACAGATGTGTAAACATCCAAATAAATTACTCAAGACATGGCAATATTGATGATGACAAGCAACTCAAGAGCTTATAGTGGCTTACCTGCAATCCTTGTCATCCAAGGAGCATTTTCATTACCAATGTTCTTTTTGATGAGATTCAGAACGTTCTTCAATAACTGGTTCATATGTTCACTTGTCACCATCGATACATGAGTTCTGAGTAGTAAGAAAAAAATAAATTATATTCTACTTATATTTACAGTGCAGTCTTAGTTTCATTCCATACACAACCTATATCTTGAAAGTTCCATGACTGAATGTATTGCAGAAAAAGCAGGAATATCTGGCCAGTTCTATTTCCACGGAAGTAAGTAGGATTATTCCTGTACTGCTGCACAACTTTTGACATGTTCTGACCTGCACCACTACATGCTGCAATGTTTCTCAATTATGCCACATGCAACATTTCCATGGGCAGTTTATTTACACCAATGGGTGAGTAAAGAATGAACATTAAGTTTTGTGTGAAGCTTGGGAAAAGTACCACTGAAACTTACAGCCAGTGTATGGTGATGAAGTGTTATCATGTGCATGTGTGTTTGAATGGCAAGCGTTTTCACAAAGGATGGGAGACAACAGAAGATGATGGAAGATCCGGCCGTGTATTCCTGAGAAAATTCAGGTGAGTCCAGATTCTTCTTGCAACAAAATCCTCAAATTACCATCCAAATGTCAAATTACCTGAACATCAGCTATTTTGAAGGAAAGCCTTAGCACCAGAGTGTAAGTACACCATACTCATTTTTATGTTGTCAGTTTTGGAACTTTCCAGACATAGGTTGTATATACTGGCCATGTACATTATTGACCTTGAGGAAAGTTATACCATCTTCTACAAGGAGACACCACTTGGAACAGTAAAAATTCAATGCTGCTTTTAAAAACCTAATGCCTTCATCTTCAAAGTCTACTACATAAGGATACAGGCTTTAAGCTTGTCTGAAATGTTGCTAAATTTCTACCAGACTATATGGCATTACATCAGTGCAAGAAAATGTCAAATCTCCCAGGAAGTGACATGAGGAATCCATTCTTCCTGGGTATTTAGAACCCCTGAAGATGAAGGAACTGTGATCCTTTGAAATGTCAGAAATATCTCACCCACTGATGCAGGTTAATATCCCAGCAGAACAGATTCCTTTACCACACCAATGTGAAAATCTCAAAAACCCATAAGATGTACTACACTCAATCATATATGAGATATTTGGTTTAGTATCAGGGATATGTGCATAACCATGTATTGAAATTGCATATATCAAGATTTGACTGAACAAAAACGGCACTAAGACACTTTCCAGAAAAATTAATGTTGTGAAATCCTAATTGGATGTATCTTGGTTTTTTTAAACAAGAGTGAGCCCTTTGGGATTTGGCTGGACTCCAAAATGTATTCTGAGCTCTTTGTATGGTTTTCTTCAGCCCTTCGAAGCAAATGCCAGGATAATACCTCAAATTAGGCCACAACTGCTTTCTTTCACATCCTGTCTAAATTCATTATCCGGCAATCAATCATACAACGTGAAACACTGACAGGATTACTGAATAAACCTTCAATAAAAAAATAAAAATCTACAAATTATCTACATTTTTGCTAATACTGTGAGTTATATATAATTAAAAATGTATAATAAACAGTAGCAATTTGTTTTTGAAAAACTGTTTTCCTGATTAGATACCTGGGACATGGAAGGCTTACACCGTGTTTGTAAAAAAGTGCATTACAGAAGTCAGCCGCAAATCAATGGACTCACCCTCCTGTGGGACTGACATTGTCTGGTCCTTGTGACCACCAAAAAGGTAGGTATGAACACAGTAAAGGTAAGATGACATCTATGACATGAGGAGCATCTGCATAAGTCTTCTCTGATTCAGTAAACTGGTCCACCTCTGCAATAACAGCTTCTAGCGTTGGCATACTAGCTTCCATCTTAGCCATCACATCTGCAACAAGGGATTGTGTGAAAAGGTAAATACACATTGTACCTACGTCCAGGTAGTAACATGTAACTGTAAGTCAACTTATGTCTCACTTATTGTCATAATAGTATAATTTTTCTCTCATGCCTTGATTTCATTATAGTTACTGACTGCTGAAGTGGAAGGTTTACTGTTTTATAAGGAACCTGAACAATACAGGTTACCTCCTCTGTTTCACCTTTCACAGAAACAAATATCCGTAAATCAGTGCTGTCACATATCAGTAACAGATGCTTCTACGTAAGTCAGATCCTAAGTCACAATGTTACAAACTATGTAAGTACTTCCAATAACATGTATTATCAACCACTTACACTAAATTTTACTAAACTTTAGTACTTGCAGATGAACTGTTTTATCAATTGCACAGACTAAATTTTACTAAACTTTAGTACTTGCAGATGAACTGTTTTATCAATTGCACAGATAACTGTATAATATTATATATCATGACTAATGACCAATTAATTGGGACAGGCATGCAAGGAAATGGTCATGGCCTGTAAGGTACTCTATTCCATGAGCCAGACATGTTCAGTTGGGACAATAACCAAGCTACAGTCTGGATGACCAAGGAAATGGGGCTCAACTCCTGGCTGGGGTGAGGGTGTTCTCTTGTCCATTGGAAGTGACTAATCCTGCCTCTTGTCTAATGTGCACCAGAGGCTCTTCCTGGAAGTCAGTTAGAGATACCACACAGAACTAAATCTGGGCAGGACTGGATTATGTTAGGACATATGACATGTTATACAAAACTTCAGGATGTACTCTGGATATGGTACATGCTTTACAACCATTCCTTCAATAAACTCTTGGATGCAAATTCTTGAATTTATTAAGTTTACAGTTACCCTGTACTTTCCCGTGCTCCTTCTCATTTTCTTGGCTTTCTGACTCAGAAACTGAGATTACCTCTCACTACAAGTTATTACTGAACTCACAACACAGTCACCACTGTTAGATATGCAGGCTTCCAAAAATAACAGTACAGTGATGAAAGCAGTAATATTCTCATCTAGTATTTTTACACAGACATTCTGTAGTGTCTATGGATAGGTGTGTAGTGTAAAGAGAAGCTATGCACTGGACCCTTGTTTCTCACAATAATCCTGCCCATTCAACAATATCAGTTTGGACATTTCCGGCCACAAATTCTGAACGTGTTATTCCTCACCCTTCATACTGACCAGACCTAATGCCATGTGACACTTCCTTTCCCGAGACTCACCTTAGAACTTCAAGGAAGAGATGTGACATGTTACACGTTACATAAAACAAAGAAAGAAAACACAGTAAACTTCAGAAGTTCAAAATACGATTTCCATGGATATTTCAAACAATGGTAGAATCCCTCACATCACTCTGCCAGGCTACAAGAGAGTTACTCTCAAGGGGACAGTATGAATTCACTGCTGAACACAGTACGTACCGAGACAAAAAGGATCATTCATAAAGGATTTGGTTCTATCTCTCATAGGTAAAAGAGTTGTTCCTAACTATTTAAGTGCCACTAACCCTGTGCCTCCAAGGAATGATCCGCAATGCGGTTGAGAAGGGAGAACTGGTTATGCTTGTTGAGATGAGGCTCCAAGAAAGCAACTGGGAATGTTGAAGAGAATGCTCCTAGGCAACTTCCTAGAGCAGGGCGATGTCTCTCAATTTCAGTCTTCAAATATTTCCTGAAAGCAATCAGACATTATGATGTACATGTGTCAATTTAACTACAATAATTACATACCTTTGATGCTATAAGCAAAAATGAATTACCTGTCTCCTGTCAAAGATCCATCAGTCCCCAGTGTGAATAAACTGCCCAGCATCTTGTAAGAAGCCACTTGGATTTCATCCACTGGAGGCAAAGGTAAAATGTAGAAATGTGATTATCTAATGAGAATATTAACCTTAGAATGTAATCAGTCCACAGCACTTGCAAATTCAACTGCAGAAAAAAAGTAAACACTATCCAATTTTAATTCCATAAAATAAATTCCTTCTCAGGATATCAACTTTGCATGCAGTTGGACAGACTTAAAAATCTTTTCTCATACACTGTCAAACTTTCTGGTAACTAATCAGCTCTACTTGTTTGGGAAATTCAGAATTTCTCTATATGTTTCTCAATTTTATGAACATTTCTTCCGAAATGCTTACATAAGAGGTCACTTCCATACTCGCAAGCTGCTAGATGATCAAACATGGAGGTGAGGACTGGTAGAACAACACCATTTATGTAAAAAAGGGATGTAGACGTTTTCAAGTGGGTTCCCCTCAGATGGCTGTAACGGCCCTAGACAGTCCAAACGTTTCTTGTCAGTTAACAGTAACAAACAATTTTCAATTCATACTAGAAGCAGCATGATAATTGTCTTCAGTTAAACTTACATCTTGTAGATTTTGAATAGTGTGGCCAAGATCTTCTGCAGTGTTGTTGAAAAATGTCAACATTGAGGTTCGAATAAATTCGGGACAGTTCTTCACCAGTGACCTGCAATGAAAATTGTTTATTAAAACTAACCGTTGTCCAACAGGTATCACAAAAATTATGGAGCAATGTATGTAGAACTCCCATTAACATGTTTTTGAATCACATTCACAAATACATGTTCACTGTAATGAGGGGCAAACAGCCTTAACTCTTACAAGATATCTTCATACTATGCCTCCATTTAAAAGACTACAGGTACAAAACTTCTGGGCTTTGGTCCAACTTGTGCTTAATTATGAAATGGGTAGCCATAGCTGGACTAATAACCCTAATGACACAGGGTACATATGAATAATGCATGTACAGTGTGCTTTTTTTAATTGGTGTTGGAATAAAAACAATATATAAATCTGTACACTTCTGTGGTTATGCCTCATAAAAAGCAAGAGTCAGAATTAAATGTGAAACTGAAAACAAGAATAAATAAAACACTTACTTGGCATCAATTCCCTTCACTAGTACTTGTAAACATCTAACAGTAATGCGCACATCAGCTCCAAATGCTGCCAGGCGGGAACGTAGCAGGTTGGCAAGTTTGCAAAACAAACTAGAAAAGAGAAATTGAAAGAAATTTTGTACAATCACTCACCACACCCCTGCCTCCCATAAATCCAACCCCTCATCTGTACCTCTAGGTTATGTTGATCCATACCCTGGGTCAAGGGGGAGAAGGTAACAGGTGTGGAGAGGACACCCTGTAGAGGGTTACTACGACAAACATTGGCTAACAGGGCTCTGGTCTACCCAAGCCATGGTGGAAGGTATTGTGCTAAAGGCTGCATGGCAATGGGGAGTAACAACAGTGTTGTAAACAATCCCCTTGGGGAACCAGGCCACACCCCAGTGTATGTAGGCCCTCCAGCTGTGTGGGGCTCCAGGGATGGTTGTGACCATATGTTTTCCCCCCCATTTTTTGGGAGAGCTCCTTAACTGGGGACTCTGAGAGATGTGAATGAATGAATTAACCAATGGCATCTCTCTCCATAGGGGCCCCTTTGGAAGAACAGTGAGAGGGGCTCCTTTATCGGGGAGTTTGAGAGAAATGTGAGATTTTGTTTTATCAGGAGATCTTTCTTTTTTTTCGGGACTCCAAGCAATGTGTAAAAGAAGGCTCTGGAAAGGGGCATCTCTCCATAGGGGCCCCGTTGGGGGACCTGGAAGGGTGGTTCGTTTACCCGGGGACTTCGAGAGACAGTAAAAGAGGGCACTGGAAACAGTGTCTCTCTCTACGGGGGCTCTGTGAGAGAAACCTGGGGGGAGGGCTCCTTTACTGGGAATCCTGAAGGATATGTAAAAAAGGCCCTGGAAACGAGTGTCTTTCTCAATAGGGGTCCCACTGGGGGGAACAGGGAGGGGACACTGCTCTGCGGGGACTTTGAGGGAAAGGGGAGATTTTGATTTATCAGGAGGCCTTGTTTATTGGAAAATCCAAGAGATTTACAAAAAAAAAAAACTCTGGAAATGGGCATCTATCTCCATAGGGGCCCCACTGGGGAACCTGGAGGAGGGTTCATTTACTGGGGACTTTGAGAGAGAGTAAAGGAGTGCTTGATAAACACAGCATTTCTCTCTATGGGCGGTCTGTGATGGGAACATGGAGGGAGGGCTCCTTTACTGGGAACTCCGAAAGCTAGGTCTTAACAGCACCCAGAGAAAGGCTTGAAAACTGATTTCAGGTCTTAGTCCGACTGTTAAGACCAGACTACTGTCCTTTAACAGGACACAGTCCAGGGTTGTTACTGGCCTCTTTACTGGACATAACCTGCGAAGATATTTTTACTGAATGGGGCTGACCAATAGCACCTTATGTAGGAGGTGTGGAACAGAGGAAGAGACCTCAGACCTCATCTTGTGTGAGTGCAAAGTTTTGGCTTCACTCAGACATTCATATCTGGGCTCCTTTTCTTGGACCCAGAGGATGTTAAGACTATCTACATCTGGGGGCAATCTGGAACTTCAGTGGAGGAACAAGGCTCCCATGACTTGGCAACAGATTAAGGAGGCACAAAGGACCCGTCTAAAGGCATGGGTGCATCAGGACTGAAAGGCCTTGAACCCAACCACTAATCTAACCTAATCTAACCTAATTTAATCTAATCCATCACCACAACCCTACTCACTCATCCCACCACCCAAACACACACACAGACACACACATACATGTGCATGTGCCTGTGTGTGTATGTGCATGTATGCATGAAAGCACCTGAACCTACTTCTACTACACCTACAATTAACATACAATTCCCAGATCAATATGTGAGAGTACAAATTCAAGAAGTGGGCCTGGTAGCTCAGTCAGTATAGCAACTGACTACGGGCTGGATGGTCTGGGATCGAATCCCGGTGGAGACGAGATTTTCCGCCTGTTCAGACTGGACCTGGGGCCCACCCAGCCTCCTGTATAATGGGTACCGGGTCTTTCCTGGGGGTAAAGTGTGACCGGCGCATACTGCTGACCACTCACCCCCTTCTAATGCTGCAGTCGTGGAAGAGTACAGCTATACCACTACCCACCCTCTGGGCCACACCAGGCCTATAATGGGATCATTTTACCTTTACCTTTTTTTTACAAATTCAAGAAGAAATATTACGCAAATAATGTGCTTTATTAGAAAATATGAAATGGAACAAGTCACACCTTCCAAATGTGGGATTTTCTGTGTTTTTCTTATATTATTAAAAACAATTAAGACTGCCAGAATATCCATCACTCTTATCCTGCTGTCCAGTCTATCTATATGCCTACATTTCTTAATCCAAAGATTGAAGACAGGTATTATGTGAAAGCATTTTTTCCTTTGACTTTTGTAATGTTAGCAAAATGGTTCTCTACTAATATTGTGTTAGGATGACAAAAAAACCCTGTCACTTGTTTAATCCATCATGCAAAGTGGGTACAGGGAAGTTACATCAGAAGATCCCAGGGACAGATGAACAATTTAATGTGTTTACTAGTTTTGAATGTCCCTAAGTACAAAAATGTGCAGCTCTTTTCTGGTTGAAACAATTACTGATACAGCAAACAATGTTAAAAAATATCAATTTAAATTATATAAAGTAAGAAAACATGAGACTATAATTTCAAATTTCTATGCAGACCACTTATACTTCTTTTATTAAAACTTTATATCAGGAGATTTATAATGGTGCTAGACATAAATTTCAGTAAATCTAAAATCCTACTTTTGCTTGCCATAAATTTGGGTCAAGTATCTTCCAACTTCACACCCATATTTTCAGTATCATACCTTAATCTCCATATCTAACTGGTCATAATGAAATGTGAATTCTGAGATCCTAATAATAATAAAGGCTAATGACACTGCAGTCAAGGTATGTGAGGCCTATTCCATAACAGAAAACCCTACACTGAGCTTGAACTATGAAATGTAAATTTGACCCACACACACAGAATGTACAACCGACAAACAAAGGACTAAAGTACATCTCACCTTTTAAGACACACATGGCCCTTACACAAAAACTTTGCTTTATTTTTTAACTTATTTTGATAAACTGTACATATGTGGTTTTATGAAGCACATACAAGTGAAACCTGTTTGAAAACATTGCTGTGGCAGTCTAGATAGTACAGCGGTATGTTTGACACAGTAAACACAGTGGCAGACATCTGTGTAGAACACTACAGTTGACTGAGTGAGTAGCTAACATGGATTACAGAATAGTGAAGTTTGAAGATATATACCAGATGGCTGAAATTCATAAGTGGATGTGTGCTGTTAAAGTGCTGTTGTGTGTCAGTTGGTTTCATATGTTTTGAACAGGAAGGCAGTGAATGACAAACATGCAATGACTATAACAAGCTCACACTGTCACTAATCAGGAGCACACTGCATAAGTTGGGAATGTTGTGTGTGAGGACAGACATCAGACTGTCCTTCTCCTGTCAGAAGCACTGAATATGTACACTGGCATGTGCATGCAATCATATGGTATCCTGTATATCACACAAGGTGTCTTCCCTGAGGGTCTCATGTCTCTTATTACACACACACACACA
>Ga0123352_10002397_pt1 | contig 26051 bp, 10 predicted proteins | sample TergutLab28metaG_FD_89700 | JGI IMG/M metagenome (GOLD analysis project Ga0123352, IMG submission 89700) | Labiotermes labralis P1 segment gut microbial communities from Petit-Saut dam, French Guiana - Lab288 P1 | ecosystem: Host-associated > Arthropoda: Insects > Digestive system > Gut ...
ACTGCATTCCGCTCTCAAGGTCATCAGCGCTCTCGCGTGACACATCAGGTGTGCAGGTTGCAGTATTTGGAACCGCAAGAAGCCCCCACTTTTCTATGGCCATTATCTCCGTAACCGTTCAACTTTGCGTATAGGTGTTTTGAGTTATATCGGTGTACTTTAACATAAGGAACACTCTCCCGAAGTCTGGCACATTCCTCCTGGGACACTCTGTATATATACACGCACACAAACACTTGTATATATCGTTACCATCATTACTGCGATCTGTTATTACATTTATCTGAAGACTTTATTTTTTACATGTCTTCGCGGACTTTAGTTTTGTTAATTTTATCCCTCATACTGCCTCGCCGCTCGTATATATGCTAGCCTTAATATTACAAACTGAAGCTAACGAGGTGTTCGCAACACATACATTCCCACGTAAGAATCAAGTAACAGGCAAAAATCGTAAAAATATTTAATAAAGAAACATAGCTAAGTAACAAATGACATACTCTGACAAGAAAATCAATCGGAACACAAACGTCCAAGTTTACTGTTTTGAATATGGCCACTACCTACCATACATACAGAACCAAATTCTTGCATGTCATTTTCAGGACGTAATATGAGAATAAACTATCAGCTCACCAATAATCATATCAGGAGACTGCCCCCAAGCTCCTCTTGTAACAATGTAATTTTGAATACCGAGCCGCAAGGAAATTTGAAAAGAATCGAAATCGAAGAACTTGCGGAAACACAGTGAAGTTTCAAGCAACCTGGAAAATGGACAGTGGAGCAGGCTTACTATGAAAAGGGATAAGATGTGACGGGAACCAGGTATATGGAAATCATCACAGAGTGTACCACAACTAACTCAATCGTCACATTAGAAAGTGCCACCTATAATCACAATAGTTCGTATGGCACAATACATGAATTCAAAGTTTCAACTTCAAGTTTTGTTATTTCCGACTAACACGCCATATTTTACACACAATTCAAGGCATATTCATAGTGTATGCACATGCGAAATTGTATGTTCCTTCCTTATGTTTATCATCCCTCTGCGTTTTTTAAGCTAGAACAACTAATTCTGTCGAGTGCAATTAAAGTTTGCTTTATGAAAAAACAGCAACATATTTCGGCTATGTCCAAGTCACATTCAGGCTGCAGGGCACACACCTGTATATAATTACCACATGAAAATAATTAACATACGGTAAAAACAAGTTTTATCTCCACCTGTTGCAATTTCTTATTCGGTACACATTGAGGCACCATGCATATGTAATTGTAACATTTGGAGCTCACACTTGATTGTTAATGTTATTCTTTTTGTATACCATCTCTTACCTTTGCTGTACAGCCTGATGATGGCTTGGACATAGACGAAACACGTGTGTTTTCATAGATAATAAAGAAAATATTTGTTGCGTTCCGAAAAATTTTTTGTCTTTTTCTTTATGATAAGTAATAAATATTAATCTTTGAATGCACAGTGTGTTGATGCTAAACAAGAAATTTACGTCATCGATTGTTACGCAATACAATAAAAATTACACTCACCTTATATGGCACCATATTGCTATGTAATTACAATCAAATATAAAGCAAAAAGTGTTTAATATTATGATTGTATATATTTCGCTTGAATTATCCACCATCAAAGATGCATCTTAACCTCCAAATTTCACCCAAATGAAAGCAGTAATTATTATATATATTAGATCCAATGCCTTTTTTCGTCTTAATTACTCGGTATGCAAACCGCATTATTTTGCTCCACATTGCGTTCATCATGTATGTCCTATCTAGATCTGCCGGATATTTTTGTAATTCTCTCGTAAACAGCATGATTTTGGAAACCATGCATTTGGTAAACAATTTGTCTTGATATTCTCCACAACTTTATCTGAAACACCCGTAATTTCATGAAAAATTCAGCGATATATTGTCATAAACGTACTTACGTCTTCATGTAAATTGCCTGATATTTTTACCTCGTTTTACCCAACATTCACGCCTCTCTCAAGACTTTAATTAAAGTCCCCAGTATTAACTTTAATGAAAATCCGTCCAGTGGGTGCCGAGTTATTGACTAGCGGACAGACAGAGAAACATAACGAAGCTGGAAGTTGCTGTTCGCTACATTCTAAACACACTTAAAAACAGAAGCAGCAACCATCAAATCAGCTGAAACACTAATAAACTAAGGAAGTGCACTTACATAAGGAGCTACGTAATTAATAAACTGGACAAATTATTAAATACTAATATGTCTATTTCTTGGAAGGAAGCTAATCGGAATTCCAGAATGAGATGGTAGAAAATCGGTGCTTCAATACATAATACTGCTGATTGGTTGTTCGAAGTAGTAATGAAGCGAGACAGAAGGAAGGCGGATTAACATCACGTGACGGCTGACTTGCCCACTTTCCGTAATCCGACATTCGGAACAAGTTCCGTGCCAAAGTAACTGGATGTCTCGCGTACGTCAGCTTGCAATGGTTCTGTTGTGCACTGGGCTGACCCGTACATTCAGCTGGCTAATATTAGTAGATCGGTTGGGGAGCTGAGGTTCTTAGAGCAGTGAGCATTAAGATCACGTGATTTGGATTGTGAAACTGTCTGGTCTGGTAGACAGACAGCAACGTTTCGGATTTCTGGCAGATAATTTTGTATATTTAAAAGCAGAAGTTAGTTAGTTAGTAAGTAAGTAAGTAAGTAAGTAAGTAAGTAAGTAATGATTTCATTACCACAACTGATAAAGTTAGCAGCAGTCAAGGGGCCAGAATTATCAACTTCACCTTGCTATTTTTTCAGGTTTGATGCCCAAAGTAATGGACTTTATGGGTGGTGAGATGGAGTTGTTAGTGTGGTTACTAGGCTACGTGTTGGACAATCGAATAATCGTGTTTTGATTTGCAGCAGGAAAAAATTTTCCTCTCTGCTACAAAACGTCCACACGGGCTCTGCAGCACACAGAACTTACTGCTATACGTTTGATACTGAGAATAAGACGCCCGGGCTATGGCATTAGCGGCGTAATGCTGACCACTCACATTCATCCTAGCATGAAGTTAAGAATAGGTGAAAGTCTACCTTTACTTCCTTCGTATGTCTTTATGGCATGCACATTTACCTTTTCTTACTATAATAAACATTAAGGGAATTAAAATGAAATGCATTGCCGAGAACAATACGAACACAAGCTTCATGTTCCCTGAAACTTGATAAACGAAAAAAAATGACAGCACTGATTCAATATGTGAATCAGAAAGACAGCGCACTTAGATAAGGAAAAGAGAGTTGGCACTCCTGAATTACACACGCGGGTCACGTGGTAGATGGTGATCTACCCAACTTACTCAGAAGAGAGTGTTCGTGATAGCATATCCATTTCTCTGCACTCCTGAGGGATCTTCGGACTATCTCCGCACTGCAGATACTTTCGTTCTAAGACAGCGAATAAGAGAGGATGCTGGAGTACACGCAGTTTTCAACTTTCAACATCTCATGCCTTCTGCGGCTCATTTATGGTAAATATAAACAAGACTGACAATGTAAGTATTAACGTAACATTGAGGCGCGTTCGTGCAACCATTGTTGCACGAACTAATTGTGAGCTTGTGTGAAGCCTTAGTTATCCGGCATACAATGGACATGCGCCATATTGTCATCTGAGGCATTCCCGACTCTACAGTATTTTGCACATTATTCATAGACGGCACGATTTTCGGAAAAAAAAGTTACTGATAACAAAATACGTGCTTTAATTTTCTCTACAACGTTTGTCTGAAACATTTCTCATTCTAAGAAGAACTGAGCGAGATATGAACAAAAATGTATACAGGTCCAAAATACCCGTTATTATTGTCCAGCTTTAATGAAACTTGATTTTTCGACAATATTTCGAAAAATACTCAAAAATCACATTTCATGAAAATCCATCCAGTAGGAGCCGTGCTATTCCATGCGGACGGACAGACGGACATGCGGAAGCTAATATTCACATTTCGTCATTGTGTGAACGCGCCTAAAAGCGGTTTCTCTCTTAACGTAATAGAAGACACGCAATCCGAAATTATAGCAACCTGCTTCATGAAGTCTTTTGTCGACATTTTTACCACGTAATCGCGTGTTAAATCACACGGTGGTTCTTATACTAGCTGTAATGTGAAATGTGGCATCACAATAGTTTTTGCCCCGAACATACGGACTTTATCTTACCAGCTATACCCCTAAAACAGCTCCCTATTCATCTGTCACCTACATCTAATAGAATACCTATATAATGTCATTGGATTTTGCTAGTTGTTTGAGTGGGGGAGCCTCACTGTTTTATTTGGGCAATTTCTTTGAAAAGTATTGCGTTCATCAAGAAATTTCCTATTCTTGAGAAATCCAAAATTTTGTAACAGTGTACGAAACCACAGACATCATAACCTTTCTTCAGCCAGCTGGATTCAGTACAGTTTCTCAGACCCTAGTTTTAAGAATCATTAAATTTTCGCACACTTGCCCTCGAAAATTTCAAATTTTAGACAAAAATGTTCCATCCTTTGTCTTGCTTTAACATTGCCTGATGTTTTCCACGAATCTCATTCACCTTGAATTAATCACCTTAATATTTCGACAACAGTAAAAATTTTGAAACCCTTCCCAGTTATTTTCCCGCAAAGTACTTCAACTCCCCTTCTTTCAATTCTAAATATTCGTTCCAGCAGAGCAACTTGGTATATCAGACACACATTTCGATTGGAGCTGTGTCCTTCTTACTCCAATTCCTTCAACTGTGAGCGAGTACAGTGGAATTTCATCCCAGTATTTGCGGGATTGCAAACTATTTCTATACTTTTACAGCTGCATTTGGCAGACGAAGCGTGAGTAATGTCTGACTATTATTAGGAAGAGACATGTTGGATTTCCATAGACTTTAATGATGTCAGTGATCCTTTGCACAGTGGCTCACCATACTTTGCAATTGGAAATTTAATCTACTGGAGCTACACACACAGACACGTACACACTTATGTACACACAAACACACACACACACATCAGTCTTTATTAAATTCATACTAGCATTCGGCTGTATCTTCTCGTTCAAAAGAATGTTTTTTAGCCAAAACAAAATTTTCAACGACAAAAAAAAAGCGTGTCTTTGTTATTTTGGCCACATGATGTAGTATTTAATTACCGTCATGAAGTCATCGAGCTCATTATTCTACCATGATGCTTTAGGCAGCATATCCCTTCGAAATGTCGGTAAAGTATTACCATAATACATGACGTCACATCCAAAAAGAAGGTTCTGTTTTTTATATACACAGCATGTGTGAGTGAGGACAACTAGACAAATGTTCAATGAAATCTTACCCTTTTCAAACCTGAACACGATAAGAACACGCGGAATATTAGGAGAGTAGATGAATTCTGAGGATGTCAAAAATGACGCTATAGGGAAGGATCCTAACATGACGCAGCCACAACCCAGGCATATACCTCAAAGTATTCCTCTAAAGACCAATACTAGGGACTCTTTCTTCACTGAGCAAGACAAGTGCTCACACCTCTGATAAAGAAACATGTTAGCATCTGTTGTTTTAAAGTTTTCGTTTCGGTTAATGAATTTCATAAATATCAATTATCCATATTTTGTAATTATTTGCCGAAAGCAACCCACACAGAATACTAGCAAGAATTGGAAAAATTATTTCACGAATTCAATAGTGACAAGATTCTGGCCTATTCACACAATACTGTAAGGTCTACTCCTGTAATTTCTTTCATAGTTTTTTTATTTGAGTACACAGTTTGTATAGTAGTTGTGGTTTGCGGATATATACTCGTTCTTAAGAAGAATTTCCATAACACTTCTCCTAACAAAACCCGCTAAAAGGTAGTTATTGACCTACAAGTTCCCTTTTATAAAAGAGTTTCTACTTTATACAAAGCCACAAGACTCTAGTAGACTCTATATTAATTTAACATATTTAATTTTAAAGTAGTTCGGCTAAGAAACTGAAGAAACTTGGAAAACTCTACGACTTAGACTTCAATCCGTATTTTAAATAGTAATGTTACGCCGAAAAATGTGGAACATTCAGGCATAAAAATTATTGTCTAAATATATTGTGACTTTCAGTCATCGTGACCAGAATTACGTCCATCTTATGACATTCTTCAGAGAAACGGTTGTTTCTTAAGAGAATCATACAAAACTCAACACCACACTGTATGGACAAAATGCAAGAACTTTCAACTCTAAAGCAGGCGGTAGATTTAGTAAACTGTGGGCTGTCGAGAGTTAAATCCCTGAGAACACTAGTGAAGGGCAATGAAAGACGACCAAATCCTATCCAAGAAATAGTGGTGGGATCTAGTAAACAAAGATATGAAATTTCGTGTTAGAGACTTGTACCAGCTGAGTGACTGTCAGCTTCTCAAAAATGACCTTGCTCTTTGGAGTTACAAAGCATCACACCGCTGTGTTATCTGGCTGCAGAATAGTTTATAACAATGAACATGGCACAGCTTTTAGTTATGCAAAATGGCAATCGCAAAATAGGAATTCTCTGTCTTTAGAAAGCTCTAAGTCGACCTGTAAGTTGAAAAACCCGTCATAAAGTTGAGTTCTGTTAGCGCATTAAAATCTTTTCCAGCGCTGGTATAGTTTGTTATTGCGTAAACCGTAAAATTTTGTTTTATTCAGTAACATGTCCAACAATTTACTTTGGCTCTACTTCTATTTTCTGATTTTTCCGGGTTTCCTGTATGCACGCAGGCACATTTTTGTTCATTTAAAGACAGAAGTTCTTATAGCAATAAATTAGTGGGGAAACCTCACCCACAATGTGGACTTATTCAGCCTAGAAATATTAAAAAGGATTCAGGTAAAATTCACGAAACTTACTGTCATATTAAAATCGTTTAGTTATAAAGATTTTGTGTTTAATATTGAATTATTGGGTGTACGTTTGTACAGCAACAATAAAATTGGTATCAAGTAGTCAAAATGATCTTGTGTTTAATTAAATATCATACCACTAAGGCATATAAAGGATTGGAGGTTTATTTCCACGTATTGTTTACTTCGGTACGAAATGGAAATCAATGACGAGTTTTAAGTTCCGAAATCTTTACCTCTTGTATCTTTCCTATAGCAAACCATTTTGCTTTCAGAACCGGTCTGTACGCTTTGGGAACACAGAAATCTTTTTCTTCTTCTGGAAATCAAAACCCACCTCCTCGGTATTTCAGCGCATCTCTTGGTCACTTCTTAGCACTTATCAGTAGTAGTAGTAAGTAGTAGTAGTAGTAGTAGTAGTAGTAGAAATAGTAATATATGGAATGTGAAATAAGTAATACCAGTAATAACAGGGACGACTGGAGCTATCTCAAAGTCATACAGAAAAAAACGCTACACCGGGAAAGCATGATATCAAAGAACTACAGATAACAGCCATAATGGCCACAGCACGCGTACCTCGGAAAGTAGAAGGTAAAGGTAAAGCAATTCCTGTACAGGCCCTGACGGTTTCAAGAGGATGAGCTTCCCAGACTTCAAGAAAATTAGCACACGAATGTGGTAGGTTTGTCAGCCCTACACACTGGCCGCCTTTACCCCAAGGAAACATTTCTGGTACTTATTTCTGTTAGAGGATGAGTCGACTCTGGGGCCATAGTGCGGTCGGAATGAGTATGTCGATGAAAAATTCCAATCGGAAATCGAACCCACGACCTTTCGGCTTGTAACTCAGTGCCTCAATCTGCTCTACCGCGAGCCTCCCGCCACACTTCGGAAAGTACTAATGTGAAAGTGTAAAACATTCAACCTAGAGTAACATTATACTGGGCACAAATTTTAACTAGCTTCAACAATATGTACCCCAGAAACATGGCTTGTTTCAAGTATATAATTGTAAATACCGTGCATAAACGTAATAACGAGTAATAACAATAATAATAGCAATAATTTTTCCAAATACAGTAAACACAGCAACAATAGCAAGCAGCTGCAACGTCATTATAACATTACAACGTGTCCATGATTTCCCCATTTTGTCAACATTAATTGTAATAAATTAAAAATTATGATGTGACCAATTTTCATATTACATACTTGATACAGAATGTGGTGAAAAGTGGTCTACTAGTTCAGAAGTCAGAGGGACACGTAAACACAGAGACTGACTTTGATCTTAAGGGTCTACTGCTGCTCCTCATGGAAAGAAAACCGGTTTAAAATATAAGGCATCCGATTGAATTGTTTTCATCTGGCTCAGGAGAGGGTCTAGTGGCGGACTCTGGTTAACACGGCAAAGAAAATAAACGTTCTATAAAAATGGGTATTTCCTGCACTAGTTGAATGAGTAGAAAATTCTCAGGCAGGAATCTGCTTCATTTATTTAGTTTACAATATTCCAATTAAAATAAGTTTGACCTTTATAGAGCAGTGAAAGATGTTAACAACATGTGGTCTTGTAGGCCGATACCGGCTGTTCGGAGGAATATACTATTTCCTTCTTTAGGAGAGAAGTAACATGTACATTACATGTATATTTCCAATTAAGACTTACGACTCACGAAATATCTACCTGTATATTACTCAAATATACAGAGAAATTTGGATGAAATTGTAAAGCGTCTGACAAGCCTTCGGACAGTAACCTGTTCGAATACTTGCCCGGATACCGATTTTCATGATCGAAGTGTTTCGGAGGTATTCATTAGTTCCTCAAATCAAATTCCGGAACAACAACTTAAGTTATACCAGGGTCGCTGCCTTTCGTATTCCTTCGAACTCGTTTTTCACTAGCTTCCAATTATTCGACAATCACCGACAGCCTCTTAAAATAAACTACAAAAATGCAGTAGTTTTACTTCTGTGCAATTGCTGTACCCTACACATATAATTACTCAGATCCTTTTCCGCATACCCCTTACATTTGTCCACACAGCATACAAACTGGCCTTGCTGTAAGACGGATGTGACCAACACTGTGCGAAGTGAAACAAGCGAAGGTGCACCAGTATTAATCACTTGACGTGCGGGCGATCTATCTTCACTCCTAGCGCCTGACTAATTAACGTAGACCGCAAGAAAGACGCCGCATTCGCTGAGCTTCTCTCACCCACATAGGGACATCGTAGCAACCGTACGTGATGTTAACAGCCGGAAGTTGTTCTTGTGAACCAAGTAGGCGCAGTCACAACTCCAAATATTATTAACCTCAGCATTAGATGCAGATGAGTAATCATCCTCACGTTCCACCTTCTTTATTCCTTTACCTCTTCGACAGGAAAATGGGTGGGTCCCAAGTCGGTACTAATATTGAAGAAGAGAAGGCAATATCAGTACTCGCCGAAAATCGTCACCCGATTCTCCAGCATGCATTCCGTGAAGTTACAATACTGACTAATCCGTCTTGGTTTTCAAGTTTCCTTCTATCATTTTTTAATTTAAATGGAGGAAAAACAGTTTTTATATAACACTCGCTATTTCCTACCTTTAAAGAGAATTGACGACAAAGTTCATCGCTTGATTTAACTAACGTAAAATAACTCCCGCACACATTTTGTTTGCTGGTTTCAATTTAATTCTACCACGTATATGCATCTAAATAATGTGTCCATTTTAAGCAACAGGAATGCTGTCTATTTTCGTGGACGTAGGAAAAAGGTAAGCTGAAGTTTCTTATTGGTTTATGGGTATAATGCTCAGTACAAACGGTGAAAATCGTAGACATTTCAGGCTAAGCTCCTTGATTATTATTCGTGGGTAAAACTGAATGATAACAGGTTTCATTTCGGTAATTTTTGCCGATTGAATGTGACAGAAATTCTAGAAGTCTTTACAGAACACAGAATTTAAAATTTTTAGAAGTACGAACATTTACTTATTTCAGATTTCAGATTCTCACCGCTTTGGGTAGGCCATATCTAAGTCCCGATTTTCTGTGGTGTGACTTCAGGCTTTCTCTGATCTGACTGATTTGAATCTGGAAGGTAAAACGGTTGGCAAGACATTCATGGCTCCATAATTCAGGCACTTTTCACCTGGAAGTCACAGTTTCATGACAGTCAACCAGACTGCGGGAATTCATAACACAAAAGACGGTACGAATGTATTTTTCGTACCCATATATTTGTACCTCATAACTAGATTTCCGTTAGTTTTTGTAGACGTTTAGACGCAAGGATAAAACTAAACAAACAATATGAAAAACAAATAAGCTACACACAAACGCTTGCACACAAAGGCGCAGTTATTCTACGAATCCCCTTCATCATAATTACTTGTTTCAGGAGTTGATGATTGAATTAATCTGTCAAATAAATAAGACATGTCATCACACAAGTCGATAGAATGATTAAACATGTCACATATATGTCAAGAGATATGAAATATTTGCGGTTTTAATTTTTTTAACAGACACTTCTCTGAACGTTTGTAGCTTTCATTTGTTTTGGTCGTCAAGGTTACTGGAATTAGAGTCCACAATGATTGCATCTGAGCGTTATAAAGCTGTTTGTTATGTAATTGTTGGGGTATTCATTTAGAATGTCTGTGTATGAATGTTGCCAGTGTTCAGAGTTACATATCATGTGTCAAACTATAACAGTCAATATATCGTGTTTAGGTCCAGGTGATTTCACGTGTCACATCTGTTTTAAAACTCTGGAATATGTCGACTCGACTATATGATTTTCATGATGACGTCACGCGCCGAATTATATTTTATACCCGGTGGACACGACAAATGCTTGTGACGGGGTGCAATGTGGTACCACCGGGAAACGTACCTTTCGTTGTCATCAAATGGTGTAATTGAATACGTTCATTCACACATAGCCGACACCCGTAATTACGTAGGTCTATAGACATACTCCACAGAAACTACAGTAACGTTTCTTTTTCCGAGTTTTACGCGAAATGACCTTGACTGAATTTATTAAATTAAATATTTTCATAAACTACAAATTTTTAACCTCTTGAACTCTGAATTTCATACGAACCTTTTAAAGCCTACTGGTTACCTGCAACAACATGTTTAACGTTTAAGAATTGTACATTCTGCCCACACTCTATTTATGTGTTTTACATTTATCTCGGAACAAACAGCGACTTCTGCCCCATATAACACAAACTGATTGATTTTTGTAAGCGAGATGGAAAGAGTTTACTGCGCGGTACGAAATGGTTCTTTGAACAATGCTGTATGTATTTCGTTTTTAAAGGGTTAATAATGTACGACTGTACAATTTGTTATTTATTGTCCGTCGTACACAACACTGGTGTGAAGTTAAGTTATAGAACAATTAACAAAGCTACATGTTTCACCCCCTTGGGGTCATCTTCAGGCTTATAAAATATGGTATCGTACAAGGTACCTTGAACGATACCGTATAGCATATACCATACCAGATACAGATACCATATAGTCGCCCGAAATATGTAGAGAAAAGAAATAAATACACTAAGAAAAATTGTGCACCAAGTTGGCTTTATTTACAAGATTATACAAGGATGCACGGTTAACAGAACATCAAATTCAGATATATTCCTTCCTCTATCTGGCAATTTGAGATAATTAAAACAGAATAATTTTCTTCTCGTTTTCACTTGAAAAGAGCACCAGTTTTTTTCCAAACGTCGGTAGCTATCTTTACAACTATACCACGTTATATCACAGAAGGTAGTGTAATTCGTATTCAACTCATAACAAACAAGTTTCGTGTATTGTCGTGCCTGCCCTGTGTACGAGAAGTTTGTCTTACAACAGTCCGTAGTTACGGGCAGACGTGTTCTCTGTATTACAAAACTACCCCTTGATTTATCCGAGTACTCTCGCCCCTAAACAATGCGTCATTGTGTTAATTACCGCTTCTGCAAGCGCCAGCGGTCTGAATATTTCATGCATCTTAAGTGGGACTGCCCACTTCGTCCCAGTGTCACCCTCTGACGGTGCAGACGATTACTCAACTTGCAACCCCCAGGTCTGCTCTTCGAACTCCTGACAATCTGTCACCTGCAGGTCTGGGTGGGGCTCAGGAAATCAAATGAAGGAACTTCGTAAATATAAATTCTCTTTGCGAAAACGATTATTTGTCTAACCATGTCAGGAGAGAAACTCGTTTAGGAGAGTGGCAAAGTTTAAAGTGTAACGAAATCGTATTTTAGTGATGTACTTGCATTGATAGCTGTGGAATGTCAATGATAGAGATTGGCAGCATTTAGAAAGTGTGGGTCTTCTGAATTGTAGCGTCATAGAGTCTTCCAGGTGGCTAAGAAAAGTGCCTTCCTCTTCAGATTAGCGGTGAGTATGGTTTTTATGCGGTCGTCTTATAAAAGCAGGACCTTGGGAAGTTGGTCTAATTTTCCTGGAGTAAAGGAAAGAATGCACCGGGTCTGTGCCAAAAGGGGTGGTGGACAGGGAATTAAGGGCCCAGTGTCGCCATTGGATAATATCGAATTGTAAGGAAACTAATATTTTAAGACATGGGTTTCCAAACCGCGGCCTGCGGTCTGTATTCGGCCAGTCAGTTTGTATTTTGCGGCCTGCAGTCACTTTTGAAATTTATGTATGTAAGATAAAGGCTACACAATAATTTGGGCGGTTAGATATAATACTTCTTATTTTTTCACGCGCGGCCAGCGAAACAGCCTAAAATAACAGGTGTGGGCCTTTGCCACAAAATGGTTGGACTCACACCTTCGAAAACAATGATGATTGAAAATTAAACGAATTTAAAAAAGCTGCGGTTTTCGACACAGGCGGAATCGTTTTATCACAGAATGAAGTAAATGGAGTTTAAGAATAGTTATATTTATTGGTACTTTTTAAATTGATGTAACAGCTGTAGACACTGATTTAAATCTTCGAAGCAACTGTATGACTTATTTAAAGTAGAATGGAGTGCATGTGTAGAAAATATACAGCCTACTTGCTGCCTCCTAGGAAACAAAACTCGCCGAGGATACGAAGGTCAAACGGCATGATCCAGAGGGTTCTGTATAGACTACAGGCGGAACCTGTAAAGGTTATCCCTTGCCTGTATATGAAACAATTTTGCAATATGCTCCACCCCAATTTATTCTGAACACGTTTATAGTTCAGTGTCATTACGTATCGTGCTAACAAGTCTTGTACTTAATCAGCATTGCTTATACGTTTGACACTCTGTGTTTCACATTATTCGCTTACAGAAGATTGCAGTATGTCCCCAATCAATCCACGGACAGATAGAACACGGCATTTTTAATTCCTAATTAAGCCATCTTTTAACTATAAGGTATTTTCATTCGATTTACGTAGATTTATAAGTTTTCATCTGATTAAACCTGTAAATAAGAAATTTCAGCATGATTACAATTTAATTAATAAGTAAAAGAACTTTATGCGTATTGGACCGCGCATCATCTTGATATTTGAATAAAGGTAGACCAACTAGATGACACTTGCTTTATTACGTCAATTTACTGCTCAACATGTTTCGGATGTTAATACATCCATCTTCAGGAGCTTGCGACTTCTTGGTGCGTTATTGTGTAGGCTGTATTGTGATGACTTGAGGCATGTTGGTGTTATGTAGCGGGATTGGCTGTTGGTGATGTGGTATCCGAGTGCAGGCTGAACCACTAATGTGGTAGTGCACAATAACGCACCAAGTACTCGCAAGCTCCTGAAGATGGATGTATTAACATCCGAAACATGTTGAGTAGTAAATTGACATAATAAAGCAAATGTCATCAAGTTGGTCTACCTTTATTCAAATAAAAGAACTTTGTTCAAGTAACATTAAAACATTTACTTACTATGTCATTATATGCAGTGTAGGTCTTCATTACGAGGTTTTGTTTTGACGGTGTCTTGAGAAATAATAACTTTCATTGTGAGAATCATGTTGATGCGTAACGATACCTCTGTGCGCAAGATGCGAAAATGTTTTTCGTGTTAAAAATGCCGGTATCTATAATAACCACTTGGTTTTATTGGGCTAAATGTGGTATATCGTCTGTAACTGTAAAAACCGCGCTACGTATTTTGTCCAGAAAAACAACTGATAAAAAGTAACTCTCGGCATGACCAAAGAAACCCCTAAGAGAAGAACAAAGTCTTCTAACAAGACGAGGATTAAGCTTTGCCTTCTTAATCTGATAGAATTGAATGCTACAAGCAGCTGCAAATACCGTCTCTGGAGCCATGTGCAGGATTAAGAGAAAGATGATACTAGACAGTATGTTGACGAGGTTGCTGGTCATACTATTAATATCAATATTGCCAGTATCTGTATTATTTAAAAAAATTCATTTACAGTTTCAGTCGGAAAGTACGAACGAGACATAGGCGTAAGTGACAGTCAGAACTGGAAGATGTATTTCATGAATAGTACGCAAAGAATTGTACGATTAATTCCTGTTGCATGCTTGTCATGAGTACAAGATTCAAACAAGCGTCCTTCTGAATAAGAAACAAGAACGCCGCCGAGCACACGGTGGTTGTGCCACAGGTTTCAAAGCAGTCTCAGCTGCCTGAACGAATTCAACACGAAGTTTTCACATTCCAGCACACAGATGCGCATGGCAGACTGTAGGATACATCTGGAAGTCGAGCCTCGTACCTTGGCATGAGGTAGGGGCGGTTTCAATTCTTATTATAATGTTAACAGCATCACGTCTTATGGGCAACAAAGAGAGAAAAAAGTTTGTGCATGCAGATAACATTTTATTGCCCCATTCCGCTGTATTGCACGGACTGGTATCATTGGCGTGCTGCACATAATCAAGAAGCTGAAATTTCAAGTCAGCTTATAGAATTTCCTGTACAATGTGCGATAATCTACTTTATCACGACAGAAAACTATATGATCAGCTTTGGCTACAGTAGTATACATCTCAGAAAAAAATAATCTGGTCCTAGGGTGACACAAATAAGAAGCAGAGAAATTTGTGATCCTGTAGGCACTTAAGGCACTGAATTATTCGAAGAGACTGTAGACTTCATATGCAACTACGATCGGAAAGACAAAGAATCCATACAGCAGTATGGTGGTAGAAAATGTTTGTAAAGATTAATTTTGAAAACCGGGAAGGAAAGAAGAGGCAGATAAAAATCGTTGTGGATCTAATCTAAGGGCAGTAAACAACAAAATAGGTCGTATCACTAGTAAGAAAACTCACCACTAAAGACATCCTAAGCCTGTTCCATCCACGTTCCATAATCACAACCTATTTCCTTAAGATACATCTTGTTAATTAACAATGATAGTAGAAATTAAAATTTCAAACCCTTCATTACGAAAGAATCGGAGCCAGTTTCACAACTTCCCAGGTATGTCATATTCAAAGTGGCAGTTTTCCAAGATGCTTCCCTCAAGAACACATCTGTGCATTCCTTTTCTCTACGAAGGCTGGATGCCGAACCCATGGCGTTCTCCTACAATTCACTCCCCTAACAATAATAGGGAGAGTGTAAAAATGGCAAAGTTTTTATTTGTCTGTGTTATAAATTTCCAATTTCTCTTGTCTGAATAATTTCTTCGCGTTTGGTTTTGAAATATTTGTAAAGAACGAAACAAAATTATACCACCAATGTACATTCAGTTTGCCTTTCATATCTATTTACATTATGATTTTTCTCCTATGTGATTAATTATTATACATAATATATAATCACAGAGCTCACTGATTATTATAAAGACTGGAACAACAGGCGGTTCTACAACATAAATAGAGTTGAATTGATATTCTTTCTGACAACATAGAGGGATAATGAAATATATTAAAATGGGAATATTTGAAATTTTGAGAATTATCAAAAAATATTATTTCCGTGAACATATATTGCAAAACATTTTGTTTCTCCAGTTTTGATATTGAAAAACGATCTCTCTGAATATGATCTTTAGGATCTAAATACGTAGGAAAAAATCGTAATAGAAATATGACATAAAACATTCAGTGAATGCACAGTACAATTTTTTTTTTCAATTTAAAATACAGTACAGCATGGAAATGAACGGTTTCAAAGAAACTGTAACCTACGTTCCATCCGAATCTGAAATATGAATGTCAATGTGTTTGTCAAATAAAAAGAGTTAATTGTAGCCGAACTTTCGGAACTTCGTGTACTATTGAATGAAGAGACCTTTGATGTGTGAAGCAATTCACTAGAGTAGTATCCGAACTAATGACTGTTCAACTAATACAGAATCCAGAACAAATGAGAAACTCAACCCCTGTCTGGTTTACATTGATATAGATTTTAAATTCCACTGTTTGAAGAGATCACGAAAATTATTAGTATTACTAGCTTCACATGTGTTTGTAAATGGAACACAAGTCAGCACAAAGTTGCACCAACACCAGTAAATGAAATGGCTAATTAATTAATGGACCAGGTACTCGTGAGGATAACATCTGAGTGAATAAAAAATGAAGTCAGCGTAACCTGAAAGTATTGTGGTAATGAAGGACTGAAGATTAGAATAATGTATGTGATACTGTGAGGATGCTTCCATAGGTCATGCATTTTGTTTGTATATAATTCAACCCACTCCGGGAGTAATTCATTACACAGACATCACAATACACACAATACAATGTTCTTGCAAATGGCAAGAAGAAAATAAATCAACGAGCACTTTTGGAAGAAAAATAAGCCAATGAAATTTATTGAGCTAGCATGTATAGAAGACAGTATTCCACTGAAAACTGCTATACTGTAACAACATGGAGTCAGGATGTCAGTGAATAGTACTGTGCTGCAACACTCTCAGGCCAACACGCCACACCATACTACTGTGTTAAAATTACCTGAAGCCAAGAGGCACTGACTCTTACTGAGATAGAATAATAGGAAGCCAGCACATTACAGAACACTACCGTGATATAATGATCAGTCACGCCACTAATCAGCACTGCGCCAGAAAAAAAAAGAAACATAGAAACAGCACGCCACTGTGCACTGTGCGAAAATGACCCCGAGCCAGCAGGTGCCATATGCTCTTGTGTATCGATAAAAAGAAGTGAACGGAACAAAGCGGCCAACTTCGCCGGCTATTCTACAGCCCGGACCCTCTCTTGAATACCAGTTTATTCTGATAACCATTACGTTACGGGGCACGTATTGTAAAGGGAAAATCCCTGACCACTTAATTGGCTCTCGCAACCCAAAATTCCTGATCAACTTCGTTTGCGTACAAAAACTCATTACAGCAAATATGGACGGTTTGTCAATGAGATTATGCAATACCGCTCCACAGATGAGTTCATATGTGTACTGGACACACAGATCAGGCTGACCTTTCGTGGGTCATTTAACAATGCTCTTTAGTATCTCAGATTACTAGCAACGAATGAAGGACGAATGGCAAATTATGAATTGAAAGGATTTGGAAGGAGGCGTTTACAGTCTTATCAAGGTATTATTGCCGCATTTTCTTAGAGGAAGAGAGGAAAACTACGACAGGTCGGTTAGGATAGCCAATGTCTCGGCTTAGGTTCAAAATATGCACAAAGTATGTATATCTAGAGCGATGTGACTACACAATCCGGTTCAGTACGTGACGAATTGGCAAGTGACGTTGAGTTTCCACTTTTAATGGGGCTGCAGCGAAAGGGAAGGAAGCCTTTGGGCCGAATTTTGACTCTGTTAGTAGCTACGCTCTATTTAGAAAACACAAATTTTCCGAATACGTTCATAGCGATTTTGTGTCGCCTTGATGACCATTAAGTAGACTGGAACATCGACTGTAACGAAGCTAATCAACAGTGTAAACAGCATGCACTAAAAACCCATAACTTTTCCGTTGACAAAGGCAATAAACTTCAGAAACATCACACTACACAGAAATACAAATTACTTTTCCTTATATTTCATTTCCTACACAGACGTGCTACACCAGACATATACTTCAAACGAAACTTGCAGGTAACAACGATGCAGGTTTTTCTCTGATATTTCCTCTGGATCATCAATTGTATATTTTAATAATGGTTTAGAAAAAATTCACTAGTAAGTGCAGGAATTGTAAATTATTTTCGCCACTTCCACACAAAACACACGTTACTTTTCTCCGTATCCTACCACCAGATTTGCAATGAATGACATTCGATTACCACGTTGTTGATAGGATGCGGAGATATCTCAGTGTGTTTAATAAAGGGAAAATCTGAATTTCAAAATCATACTTCAACAGCGTACTGTATTTAGAGTAAAAATTCCAGTTCCAACATTCTAGACGCAATCAGGCCTTTCATTATATATATATTTTTTTTACATGTGGACTGATGTGCAAACCTGTGTGTATGGTGATGCGCGCAGAAATGCTTACACCTTTTATACAAAATTACGTCATATTTTCAGATTTTAACCGGAATTAATGGCTCTAAATTTTCTCGCAAAACCCCCAAAATAAATTTTACTCTGATCAGTATAGAAGAGTGGACGGATGAATAGACTTTACAGGCAACATGCATTCATGTGAATGAGCATAAGACGATAAGATTGGACGCATATGTAACACGCACTGGCTTGAAAGAATATTTTCATTTATTTAAGAACTGTTGCAATATTCCAGACTGTAGAGGGTCGCATGATTGAACAGTTTCTAATAATACATTTCAAATTTTGTGGAAGGAACGTGTGTTGACCTAATATGCGGTAAAATTACATACCAGGTAAGATAATCTGTAAGTTTAGCAAAAGTACTTCCTGTCAGAGGGGAAAAAGTATATTCAAATACGCATGTAAAATATGACGGGTAAATTTCAAGCTTCCGCCGCGAAGTAGATGAGAACTGCACTCTTCTGGGCTATTGCGCAACGAGTAGTGGTAATTCTTTACCGACGCTTCGGGACAAACTATCGGTCAAGAATCCTTCTGGCTGTTGGCAGGATCGGTATGAAACTCCATTCCGATCCTGCCAACAGTCAGTCAACATAAACGCATGACATATACCAGTTGCTGTATATACAGAGTAAGTACCTCTTAATGATGAGCAGTAAGCCTGCTCGAAACATGCAGATGTTAATTACTGAAGTAAATTGAAAAGAAATGGGGCATCCTGTTGGTTCCCATTGTACGGATATATCACGATGCAGGTCAACAAAACATTAAAAAAGGGACCGATATGTTGTTCCGAAACGTCGGTTAGGAACTACCATTACTTGCTGAGTAATAACCCAATAGAACGCAGTTCTAATGATCAGTAAAAATTACACTTGGAATATATAATGTAACCCTGGGATTACGTATTATAAACGGGAAAGTTTGAGAGCATCAAATGTATGTTGTCATGTGGTTCTTTCCTGGCGACCTCACATATCTGTAGCGGCCGTTTTCCGTTCTTGAAGCAGAAACAAAATTTCCATCTTTGCACCCGAAATGTGGAAGATTTACTTGAATTTTTAACGAACTCGTGAATAAATTAACCTAGAATCCCTCTGGTTTTCCAACTTTGGAGACTGCAGATTTAGCAGACTCAATAAAACCCGCTTAAAACGGAATCTCAAGAGCAATGTGTAATCTTTCGCTTTACTTATTTGTTCTTCTTTTTGATCTACAGATCTTGGTCCTGACTGATCTTTAGTCCCAGAAACCGAAATCGTTCTCATGCTAAAAGTTCATTACATTACATTTAAAAATTTAGTACACAGCAGGAAAAAGCCATTCAGTGTTTTTGTTGGTTAACTAGCGTGGCAATGACTGAATTTCAACGCACAATTTTTGATAATGAAATGTGATTAAAGATATTTGTTACATATGAAATATTTTGCCCCTAAAAACAAATTTTGTCAAAAGATGTAACCTCAGTAAAGTAGTCTGCAGTACACTTGAATACAAACTCTACAAGATACGTAATTTAACTGTACACTACAATGCCAGACTTTCTCTATGTGCAGATAATTCAAGCATACCTTCTATGTCACCTGTTGCCATTTCTGTTCCTATTCGATCTGAAATAAATTCTGTCATTTTCTGGTAAGAAATCATAACACATAGACAACACTCTTCGGGGATGGAGACTCAAATGGTCTGGTACGAATGTGCGTTTTAGAGGGACATGCTGTCTCCATCTTCACACTACAAGGTGGAAGCAGTGTGTTCCCACAAAAGTCGGTAACTGTCTACTAGTCTACATGGTGCCTTATACAGGAAGACGGCTACCGTCATTCTGTTTATAAGTTAGCAGCAGAACATTTCAGAATTGTCAAAAGGACACTTAAGAAAATGAGATCGCTGAAGAAGACTTTAACAAGAAAGAAACAGAAAGAGAGAGAGAGAGAGAGAGAGGGAGGGATGAAATTTACGTAGAAGATGGGACAAACAAGAGAAACAAGACAGAACCCAAATACAGTTGATTCTGGCGATGGGAGAAGGAGCATCAGTTGGTTACAGGAATTTCAGGCTTCGCCCGCCCATCCTTATGACAGAAATATAACGAAAATTAAGATGCTAGAGCGACAAAAGCAAGGTTTTGAAAAAAAGGACCACAAAATTTTGATTACATGATGAATGCCGAAGTGCATAACTTGGAAATATATTTAGGTTATTTTTAAGTAAGGGTGTTAAATCTGAAAAATTTAAGTTGGAAGCGTTGCACGAGAAGCAGGTGGTAGCAGTTTGAAAACTGGGAACCACCTAAGCATTTGCTTAAGGATAGAGTAAAAACAAGAAAACCTGAACCGGCCTCAACTATTTCGGCAGCCGAAGCGAAATGTGTGGCGGCCCGCTAGTACACTCTCTTATTTACATAACATTTTAACGTTACGTCTTAGTAAATTTATATACCTATAGAAGTTAAGTCTGTTATGCCTACCTTGAACAGAACAACTGTAGAATGTCAAAAAATATATGTCACAATGTTGTAATGAAAGCTGACTGTTCTCGCTTCTACGTCTGCAAAAGTTTTAACCGATTCGGAAAAATTCAGGTTTCGTGCGATGTTGTTCTCAATACCAAAGTCAGCTAGATAACTTAGAGTTTCATCAGAAACAGACGATCTTAAACGCGTCTTAAAGATTTTAGGTTTGGAAAAACCCCACTCAACGCCGGTGACGGAAACTGGCATGGTTAACAAAATTCTTTTCAAAAACATTATTCAGGGTACAGGTCTTAGATGTTTAATTTAGTCATTCAATTTCAAGTATTTATTGGCACGAAATGTCTAGGCTTCTTCAGAAAATCTGAATATTAATTAATTAATCATACACAGGGGCTTCTTCGATACCTGCATCCGAACCAATCGTTCAAGGCAAGTGACTAAACGTTGTTTGTACAAGCTCTTCATTTGTTATCAATACTTCGATGATCTTGCACACGAAACTACAAGTTTTCATACACACACACACACACACACACACACATATATATATATATATATATATATATATATATCATTCCGTGCATCGTCTATAGCCAATTCAAAACTCTCAACGAAAAATATTACAAAATGATGTTCCTTAGATATTTATGTTACAATATCACACTGGATATTCCTACATCTTTCGATTCACAAGGGATCATCATCATGGAAATATACAAAAACAGTATCTCATAAAACCAAATTAGCCGTCTTTATACACAGTTTACAGAGTGTAATACAGTCAGTAAGTAAAATGTAGACAATTTTTGTAGAAAAGTTGTATTTGTGTACTGTATATCAAGATCCAGTATATTTATAAAACTTTTCTATAAGAATTGTCTACATTAGTACACTGTATTACACCATATCAACTGTGTGTACAGGTGGCTAATTTGGTTTTATAAAGTATTGTTTTGTATAGTTCCACGATGATGATCCCTTGTGGATTGAAACATGCAAGAATATCTAGTGTGATATTATAATATAAATATCTAAGGAACAATGCCGTACATTTTGTTCACTGAATATTACGAGATTTTCCTATGTTGATGCATCTGCTCGAATCACTCTTCAACTGATATGAGATCAGCATGGATTAATGGGTTGGAAAATTAGAGTTTAGATTTATTCTCTGGAGTTATGATTGACTCATTGCATCCTTTTTAGTGAAAATAACGGTCCACTTTTTCCACTCTTAACACTTTGCAGCTCAGGTTCTACTTGATGATCGCAGCAAGTTCCACTGCAGCAGCAGCAGTAACTGTCTGTAAAACATTCGCTATACATTCTTTCCTAAATTCTTGACAGATTTCTGTTAACTCTAACGACTTGAACACATCAAAATTTTTGCTTCGTATAGGCAAACTGACGAAGGAAATTTGGAAGAGTACATAATAGCAGAAGGCTAAAGGAAATAAAAACGCTCACCTGCTGAGAACGAGTAATGATTTAGTGAGTAACGTTGGGATTGTGTCCGGAATACGCTGTATTTTGTTAACTTATTAAGTTTATATCTTTTGAAACAGGAGTCGTGCTGCAAAAAATGAGCGGAAAGGTTGGCACGATACAAAGTTTCTTCAGTACACTGATGCAACCCCTGTCACATTTAAAACGTTTCCTTATTGCTACAAGTGCACTGTGTGCAGGCAAGGACAACTCCTTTTCATTCATCATTTACTCCTTCCAGCTCTTCTACCTAATCACACTATACTGTCAGCAGGAAGACGGAAAAAAAACACCATTGCATAGGGCGCTTACTCTCACGCAGAGAGAGAGAGAGAGAGAGGTGTCGCCTAAAGAGCAAAATAACCAGAGAAATGGGACGCTTGTTAAATACATCTATTTGAGGTTAAACATTATGAAGAAGTATTTTTCACCGTCGTCTCAGATGCCCCAACATAGTTTGACACCCTGTGCAGCCGTTCCAGCCTGATCGCTCCTAAAATAGGATCTGGGCTTATGAATACATGCTGATTTTTAACCAGAAATACGGCAGAAGAAAGAAAAACAAATTTGGAGGCAACTAGGTTTGAAATTTTAAGTACTACAAATAATATGCTAACAGCTAAACCACCAGAAAAGTTTTGAAGATTGAATGTCACTTAAATATTATACCAACCTTCAATCCCTACCTCACAGAAAACACAACCTTTCTCCATTGCAAAGATCAACCGGTTAATTACAGCACTTTATTTCTGAATAACACACGAAAGACGTGCAGGCATTGTGTGGGAAAATAGAGTATAGAATGCTACTGCGAATGTGTTTATGGTTACTACTGTCTTCTTGCAAGGTAAAAGCCTTAAAATGGCACTGCGTGCAAAGCGCCGCACCCGATTAGCAAGTTACTGTATATCGAAGTGACAACACACCGGTGTTGGGGAGGTAGGAGGGGCTTACAGCTTCATTGCTTACCCTGTATATGCGAAAAAAATCTTTAAAAGGAAAACCCGCATCAATGCCTCTTCCCTTAACGCCTCCTTCAACTAACTGATCTGTAAATAACCACTTTAGAAAGGAGATCGAATTACAAGTATTAAAACTTAAAAGCGATGATGGAAAAACTAATTAATTTCTGTTGAAATTACGAGCACCTTGCTTCAGTGCTCCAGTCTTGTGTTAAGACTGTTCAAAAGTGGTGAACCGAAAAGGATTAGTGAAGCGCAAGCTGGTCATTGACACTGCCTTTACTGACTAGCAGTCGCATGAAGGAAGGGAGAAAATTAGTCGTCTCCGATGGAGTTTACGACAGACACCCTACAGCAGTTTACACATCTCGTTCATTTAATACAACGTTATTTCATTGCTTTGTAACAAATTCTTTACATAATTAATTCATGTACTTCTTACTTCATCTATTCATTTTTCAGCGACGCATTCTTTTACGTATGAAGAGACTTGCTGAAATTATTGTAGTCCGGTTGAAAGTTACAGGAGTTTCGGGTGGATATGCTGCTTCTCCATCATCAGAGTAGAAGAACATTACGCGACAAGAATCTTCATGGTCACCGCCATAACGTCATGAAATCTCCCACAGTTCACTCATACATTCACTCATGCAATCACAGCTTCATTCGTACGTACGTTCACAAGATCACAGTAAATTTAATAAACACATTCACAGAGTCACTCTCAATAATTCACGCATTTGGGGTCAAGTCTCATTAATTTACTAATTCACATAATAATAGTCTTATTAATTCACATATTTACACAGCCATAATGAAATTCACATATTCATTCACAGTAACAGTCTCTGTTATTTACATATTGACACAGTCAGAGCCTTATAAATTCACATACTGACACAGTCATTAAGCAATTAATTCACATATCCACACAGTCACAGCCTTATTAATTCACTTACTTACACAGTCATAATGCCATTAATTCTTATATTCATACAGTTACAGTCACTCGTATTCACATATTCACGCAGTCACAGCATTATTAATCCACATACTTAACAGTCTTACAGAAATTAATTCGCATATTAAAACAGTCACAACCTATTAATTCACATACTTACACAGTCGTAATGCAATTAATTCGTATATTCATACAGTAATGCCTTAATGCAATTAATTCGTATATTCGTACAGTCACAGTCTCGTTAGTTCACACCTTCACACAGACACAGTATTATTACTTCACATGCTCACACAGTCTCAGTCTCATTAGTTCTCACTTACTCACATAGTATAAATAATTCACACATTCCCGCACTCTGGAGACTTATTCTGTCACGGGCGTTTATCCTCTTCTAAACCAATCATTCGATCAGTATGATAGGCTATTCGTTGTTTATTCTCTTATTATTCCTCATATGTATTCAAAGGAAAGATGCAGACGTAGGAGTAGTATAAAACATAGGACGATGAAGAAGAAGTAACGGTAGTATGACGAATAGAAGAAAATAATGTGCAGTTCGTTTTCATGCCGTATTTATTTGTATACTGCAGAAAAGTCACCATTCCAAAGAAAACACGCATTCCTATCGACTGCTCAATAAATATTAAGCAGAAGGATGTTGATAACCCTAGTAATCATACATTTACCACACTGAAGCCACGGTAAATATTTCCGCCGCGATTCGACTACCGTCCGTACTTCAAACAAGCTGGTACACTTCCCCCTTAAGCGTACTCCTCATTCTCCCCTCCAGTCGGATCTTACGTTCACATGCCTTTTAATAGTGATAATCATTTGATAATTTTCAGTAACCGTAAGGTCTTTGAGCTGGTGGAATTAGGTATAGGGTGCTGTAGGAGACGAACAGCGGAATCAAGATGTTGTCATCCCCAACATTCATGCTGATCCTCTCTCTTACATCAGTACACACGTACTGACTACAAATCTTGCACTGTAATGAAGCCTATTTTAAACATATGAACGATTTTACCTTTTATAATATCCTAATTGGTCAAATGTCACCGTCTCATTTTTTAAAAATGTGAACTTAATAGTGAGATCTTATCTGATGTTCTCACATTTACATCTCGTGAACAACGAGAAGCATGTACTGTTTTAAAAGTCAGCAGTGTGGCGTGGAATGTGTGTAAAGTACTGAGCACTTGCTTAGTATCGAAGAAAACTATGAAAACTCTTAAATCATTCACCCGGAAGCAAGAATTTCATCATGGAAACTCCGTTTTCACACAAAGTCCGTCTCCATTACAAATATCAACCGGTCAGTGCTGTTCGAGAAATGACTGAGGTTTGTTCCGAGAATCAGATAAAACAAACAAATGTATGTCCAGAACGTCGCAGTTTTATAATGCGAACGCAAGTGGCACATGCATTAACCACGGTACTTTAAACAGTTTAGGAGTGCAGAAACAGGCGGAAGTAAAGGTATAGGAAAGTCTCCCCAATCCCACTAAGTCCAGGTAGAATAAGTCTTGAATTATTTAATCAGCAGTTATGGACATGTGCCGCAAAGGTGCTGTGGTAACTACCAGACACCAGCCTCTGTGTGGACCAGAGATTTTATTTGGGATGAAGAAAAGAGAAAGTAAAAAATCGTATTAACGTGTGCAGAAGTTTCCCCATCCCACTACATTCTCATTCATCCAGCTTTCTTGAACACCCCTCTTCACCTAACCTCTAACCGCATTTTTTCAAGTTCTTCGGAAAGGGGGGGGGGGGGGGGGGCGGCCGGTTGGAGAGAAAAAAAAAGCAGACCCA
>Ga0123352_10002398_pt1 | contig 26051 bp, 12 predicted proteins | sample TergutLab28metaG_FD_89700 | JGI IMG/M metagenome (GOLD analysis project Ga0123352, IMG submission 89700) | Labiotermes labralis P1 segment gut microbial communities from Petit-Saut dam, French Guiana - Lab288 P1 | ecosystem: Host-associated > Arthropoda: Insects > Digestive system > Gut ...
ATTATCCACCCATCTACGCCTAGGTCTCACCAGTGGTCTCTTTCCCTCCGGTTTCCCCACCAAGACCCTATACACCCCCCTCTCCTCACCCATACGCGCCACACGCCCAGTCCATCTCATTCTTGTCGATTTTATCACCCGCACAATATTGGGTGAGGAGTACAGATCACTTAGCTCCTCGTTATGCAGTCTCCTCCATTCTCCCGTTACCTCTTCCCTCCCAAATCCAAATATTCTCCTCAACACCATGTTCTCAAACACCCTCAGCTTCCTTTCCTCCCGCAATGTCAGCGACCAAGTTTCACACCCATACAAAACATTAATCCCTTACTCAAAGGAAGTAACGTGTTTTTGAGAATAAAGCGCTGAGGAAAATACTTGGACTTGTGACACGGTAATAGTAGACTAGATGGCAGAGAAAATGATGAAATGAAGCACAATATAGTTCGTATTATGATTAATCATGGAATATTTAACCCTGCGGAGCGATAAAGAGAAAGATCGGTGAAACATAAAAAGCGATATTGAATTAGTATATCAGTTTTCGGTACAGATATTTTACATGGCGTGAGAAATATTGACTAGCCTGGTTGTTTAAAGAAGAGATTGTTCTACAACTTGGTACCGTACGTTTTGTAAACAAAGCTGCAACAGAAGAACCCTCTACAATTTAAATAGCCACTGAACGTCAGGAAGGTGCAATTTTGACGTGGGAGTGAAAACAATGTAGTAAGAGATGCGGTCACTCACATGGCCATAGGTTAATTTTGATTAATTTAAGTCGGGAAGGCTGTACGAAAGGTAGGGAGCAGCTTCTTGCGAATTTGAAACTATCTTAGGATTTTCCTGAAGACTGAGAAAAACAGTGTGAACTTCTGTGCAGGCGACCAGTCGCAGGAATGGCCAGATTCGTACTGACTTCCTTTCCGTAACCTGGCAAATAATAGAATATTAAACTGACCCAAGGCTTCCCTAGCATGTGGGCTATGTTGTTGCTGTACCGATCACCAGATATACAACATACGAAAAAAACTGATCCTAAATACATTGTTTGGAAAATGAGTAAGAAGGAAATAGTTGCCCCTGAATTGTTCAAGAATCAGCCATAAAAAGCGACGTGGACTCGGACAGCCAAAGTTAACTGAAATTTGTTAAGGAAAAGAAACGTGTGGAAGGAACGTTGCATATGTTTTCAGTTTATTCACTTTCTGCAAGAAAATTATATACTTTAACAAAGTGAACGATTAGAGACAAAACGAAAAAAAAATCAGCGCAGTTTCATGTTTATCCATTCATATAAATAGTGGACTATGGTTCTAATTTACAGTACGTTGTCCGATAATTTTCCCAAATGCGTTATTAGCTCTTTGAGTACCACGCTAGTCTTGATGGACCTGTGTTACAGGCGATGACTTATTAATGTATTAATGTAGGCAAAATTCTTGCTGAAATTCTAACTACGAAGCAGGCGTGACTGTGATGGGAAATTATTTTTTCTTTTGTTTTTTTAAGTACTTATTCGCAAAGAAAAGTATAGGGGAAAAGCACCTAGGGAAATCTCACAGTCATTTCAACGGTCCATAGAGAGGCAAGATTGAGAAGCCGTGTTTTAATATTTTAAACACCAAGAATACCCCGAATTTTATATAAAGTTTCAGTCTGTACTGCATAATGAACAATATGCATCCCGGTTTTAGAAACCAAACATTAATCCAAAACTTTGATGTTTGTATAACCATGCATCATTGATACAATAATATAAACAGCCAACTAGATGCAACAATAATTTTATTAATAATTTCAATCAGCTCAACATGTTTCGGGCGATAATTTCTCCAATCCCCAGGAGCACTAGACTGTGTTTACAGCTTGTGGTGTAATGCACCGACGATGCTGCCTGCTGGTGACCAGGATGAGGTGGAACTGGTTCCACCTCATCCTGGTTGGCTGTTTATATCATTGTGAGTAATCCGTAATAGGAAAATAACCGCTGGTTATGCTGAGATCCACATAACGCACATAAACCACTGAGTGGGCTGAAGCTATAAATTTTAGGGCGTTAAAGCTGATGGTACATAAGCAACCAGCGGGCATTAAAAGCTTAATTTAACTGTTTTGCCCACACACATGTGTAGGATATATCTGAGAACAGGGCTTTGAAAATGTTTAGACTTCAAAAAGTAGACAGTGAAGGGAAGAATGTGGAAAATGAGATTACGAGAGGCTTCACAGCTGGTACTACTCAACTATCGTTGTTGGTATGATCACACTGAATAGGATGACTTGGGGCCCGTGGTTTGCATGAGGATGATACTAAATGACTAAAATATGCTGATCGGAAAACCTGCAAGGAAGAGCTCTAGGCATAGATGTAATTATACTGTTAGAATATGTCCTGCAGACGTAGGGTAAAGCGCAATTTTTGGCCTACATATGTATGGTACTGAAGCTTCGATTTCTGTAAGAGGCACAAACAGTTTGCGGACAGTGCACCTAACTGAGAATTTATGTGTAGCAAAATTCCAAATCATAAATTTGTTTGGCCCTATAGAGATGTTTTAATTTAATTTCGAATTCCTGAAATTTACGTCAATGAAATGTTACCGCCGCTGCTGCCGCCATGCTAATGGATATAGTGCAGGCCTGCCCTCTCCTGAGTGAAAGAGAAACTGATGCTGCTCCTCGTCTCCTGCTTTGTAACTGTCATGGACCAGTAATGGCTGCCAGCAGGGAGTCGTTCAGTTGGCCGGTCGGGCGTTCATTGGAGGACAAAATTATCTCCAGCAGTAGTGAGATGTGACGTCTGGGCCGCGCTTTGGTTTGAAATTAAATTTGTGGAAAATGATGCGGATGATAAAAATAAGCGGTAACACTTCTGACCTGTACGATTTCTGTGGAAGTGCCCTGTTCGGAACTTGTCGGGTGCACCGGCCACGCTGACTGGGGTTTCCCACCGTTTTTCTCAGTCCATTCGAACAAATAGCGGTATAGTGCCTTCAGTTAGGTGACGGCCACTTCCTTCCACACTCTTCAAATTTGGTTATTTGTTTTCATCCGAATCCTTATTGCTACATGCCCTAAGCCGCAGACCGCGTCGTCAAACTACCAACAACAAATGACAACACACTTGGGAAAACTGTGGTTAAAAATAATGCGCAGTGTTGCCATGTTGCATGCTTTGCGAAATATCAAATACTCTGATATACTTCCTCTAACTAAGCCAAGAGTTGCTCAACTATTTAGGAAATTCCCCGCCAACTCTTAATCCCATATTGAAAGCACATTCAAGTGTCTACACGATGGAGCCATTGGACGTTTAGGAACCTGTCAAATTAAGTCCAGTACTTCATATCACAACCCTCCAATATCCACGTTAAACATTTACTGTCTTCCTGTCTATTTATACGTATTCAGCTGGTCTCTACAGTCTTCACAAAATTTCCAGTAATAAATTTGTTGTACATTTTAAATTTCGCTATCCGCATAATATTCCCCCAGTTTCACTCTCTTTGATCTGACCGCCCCAGTACAGTTCAACAGGCGAAAGTAAGCCTACAAATCGTGAAGTTACCTCTTGCACAGTTCTGTCCATTCGACTGTTACTTCCTCTTCCCAAATTCCAAATATTCTCCTCGTAACCATGTTCCCAAGTCACCATCTGCTCTTCTTCTTTATTTAGATGTGGATTTCCCTTACTTACTGAAGAGCCCGCAATTTTTTTACGGGATTCACATATTTCATCGCTAGACCTTTACTTGAAACCATTGTACCCTCCAGTCTCTTGGATTTTTATAACTTAATTGTCTTGCAAATCCCCCGGTTTTATTGCGGCTAAATGCAGAGTGAAAACTATTGTATTTCACAACGCTCTTACTTATAAGGTTTTCATAATATCTGTGGCAAATGAATGAAATATGAGTATGCGACATTGATGGAATGATGAGCACTGCGTTCTTCTGGGATATTAGGCAGCGAATATTGGAAATTTCTTACCGCCATTTCGGTAAAATCTCTCGATCCGCTCTTGGATTATTGACCTTTGAAAATGGGACCGATAAGTTGTCCCGAAACGTCGCTTCGTATCAGCCCAGAAGAGCGTATTTCTCATCTACATCTCGGCGGAGGGTTGATATCACACTTGATGGAAAGATATTCACAGATAAAACCGAAATATTGGGAGATAAATCTGTGTCATTGTCACGATTTTCTCCAAAACCCTCAAATGCAGTGACCTGGGATCGAACATGGGTCTATTTAATTTCAAAACTTTTCTCGTGAAAATAGCTTGCTGAAGCAGTAATTGTCTGCTAGGGAAGACTGACCTACGGTAAAAAAATATGTTAAATAATTTTTGTTAGGAAGCTTTAACTCAAAGGCTTCTGATCTACATCTTTATTTGTGCATGTCCCCAAATGTAATTAATATGTAATTTTACAAGTGTTGAAGATTTTTTTATTCCCTTTTTAATGATAAGATATGTAACTTACTTTTACACAAAATTTTTCCTGTGTAAGGCAATTGATCCAAATATTACTTTTCTTTTCTGTAGGCCATACATGCAAAAAGGCATAAACGAATATACTCATTTTAACTCTGTGAATTAAGAGTCACAAATACGCTTCTAATTGTTGTATTTAAATGGGTATAATTAGACGTAAACTGTTATTTGTGCCGCAGAGTGTGGGACAGACGGACAGACACTGCACATTTCCTTGGCAAACTCCCCGCTGTTTTACCAATCTATGAACAAGCACTAGTTTGATAAAAAAAAGTAAGTATTTTATCGTCTTTAATTCGAAAGGCCCAGCGACTTATTTAGTGAAACTTCAGATCCGAATTGTGCGAGAGGTTCTTCCCAAAATGTATTTCCCCATGCGCCGTCCCTCCGGCCAGCGTCCCCATTTCTTGCCGTAGTCGTCGCCCGCACCTCCTCCAATCTGCCCAGTGATCAATCATATTCTTAAATTCCCAAACGATGACTTCTATTCTTTTAGGTAGCCAATCCGGACAGGTATTTCATTATCAGATCCAAGCAACAGAGTTGCACACCTGTTGAAAAAGGCATGGAGGGCACTCAGGCTTCATGGGTGACTGCAGCCTCCTGGGAAATTGAGGTTGTCTTCTGACTTATCATCCTTCACACCTTCATAATGTTATAAATGATGAAAGAGGGGTGAGGGGAAGTGCCTGGCGGTGTTTGGTGCTCTGTATGGTCTTGTTTGCCTTCTCCCCGCAAAATTAACTTCACTCGAGCCCATAGCTTGCTTTTATTATAATTACTCTTATACAGGCCTATTCCCAATTATCTGGATAGTAGGCAAAGAGAGACAATTACAGGTTAACTGCCAGATGGTAGCAACATTTGTACTTATTGAAGTAATTATTCGATTTAGCTGATCCCAATGGCCGCGCGGTCTAAGGCGTGGGTCTGCGGCCGCTAGCTTGCTGGGATTGTGGGTTCGAATCCTACCGGAGGCAGGGATGTCTGTTGCATTTGAATGTTGTTTATTGTCAGATAGAGGTCTCTGTGTCGAGCTTATCACTCGTCCAGAGGAGTTCTACCGCGTGTCGTGTGTCTGAGTGTGATCGTGAAGCCTCGATAATGAGGAGGCCCTGGCCCACTGGGGCTGTTGGGCCATAGTAAAAAAATTGTTTTACTTTGCTTCTTTGCTTCTTCTTTCCTTTCCTCGAGACTCCCTTAATAGTTTCCACGTAAGGCGTAATATAATTTTATTGCTTTGGATTTAGTGCAATTGATGCATCTTCAAACACGACATTAAATTATGCTATTATTAAACATAACAATTAAAGAAGCTCGGACGTATTTCTTCCACCCACTAGATACCGTCAGGGGGAAGGATGGTGTTTGAAACACTTATTTTTAGCCCAGCCCCTTCTATCTGCCCACTGTAGGCGTAGAGTGTAATTGTTGCACTGAATGACACAAACACACACCCACACACTGTAGGACTGTCATGAATGAGGGGTCGGTCCCTCTTAAGGCCTCCACCTGAACACCACACAACATTCAGAAGAGACACCTATCCGTGCCCCACGGTGTGATTCGAACCCGCAATCTCAGCAAATGAGCAGTCGCACACCTACGACTTAGACGGCCCCGCCACCGAGATCGGCTGTTTAAAACACTTAAAATATATTCAAGATTCAAACCGACAATTTTTCCTAAAGCAAAACAATTTTTCGTCTGTATGCTTGATAAAACGACAGCATGTCTTCAGTGCTGGATGTGAACAATAGTTAATTGAGAGATGCATTGTTAAGGCGTAATTAGAAACATTTGACGTTAAATCCTACAGAATATAGTTTGCTCAAGGTAAGGAAAATACGCCCTAGTAATTAGCGTTTCATGTGCAAGTGAAATTTAAGAGACAGAATGCACAATAAAAAGCTTTCTCTGTCTCGTTCCCACATTAGTACCCATATGGTAACCCCTGATAAAACAAATGATTGTCCTCCGAGGCACTGCTTTGTAATAATCTATAAGCAATACGCCTACAGAATGTTGGGGCCACAGTCAAATATTTTAGTCTGTATTTCAGGTTCTTACTTGATGTTATTATATTTGTTCTAACATTTTATTTGTGTTTACTGCACCTCTAAACGAATATAACAGCTTAGGGTGACAAAACTATTTGCGATGTAAGTAAAAGCAGATTATATCTGAGATATGCTTGTGGCAACGAAATCTACAGTCTTGTTTTACCCCCTCATATCTGAATATCTAAAGAGAGAATACGACGTAAACCTACAGAAATTATTTCTTCTTCTATTTTACGTATATATATTTTTAAATATATAATTTTAGTGGGCCGGGTGGTTCAGTCGGTATAGCGACTGACTACGGGCTGGACGGTCCGGGATCGAATCCCGGTGGAGACGAGATTTTCCGCCCGTCCAGGCCGGCCCTGAGGCCCACCCAGCCTCTTGTAAAATGGGTACCGGGTTTTTCCTGGGCGTAAAGTGCGGCCGAGGTGTGCTGCTGACCACTCACCCCCTTCTAGTTCCGCGGTCATGGAAGAGTAGAGCTATAATTCTACCCACCCTCTGGGCCACACCGGGCCTGTAATGGTATCACTTTACCTTTACCCTTTTTGTATACTATTTTAGGACTCTTATCATAAGGGAAAAATATAAAGGAAAAAATTTGAAAACAGGATGCGGAAGACAGTATTTGGGCTCAAGGAGAGAAAGTTACTAAGTGATGAAGAGAGTTAGGTCTGCTTAAGGACAGGCTTATTATTTACGGGCTTTATCTAAGATTACTGGTGGTAATTATTTAAAGATTGTACAAGTGAAAGTATTTTTGTGTTCAATGCTCACGAGTTCCCAGGGTTTGCAAGTTTTTCCTTCTGGTAAGGATATCATGCAGATAAATGCGGACTATGAAATATTGCTGGAATGATACTGACAAGGAAAACCCGAGGTACTTGGAGGAAAACGGGTCCCAGTGCCACATTATCGACGACAAATCTCCAAAGGACTCTCCTGGAATCGAAGCCGGTCTTTCGTGGTTAAAGTCACACCGATTAACCACCCAAACCACAACACATCCTTAAAGACTTGAGATTAACCTGATTTACATTTAAAAATCTAATTTTTAACTGCACAGTAAATATTCCGCCTCTTACAAAAACCATTGTGAAGTTAATAATACGTACTGAACAGAGAAATAATCCCTGTTTGTACATACAAAACACATAAATATATTCTGTGGGCAGAAATTATGGTTTTTTAGCGTTAAGCTGGGAATATCATAAAGCAACATTTTGGCTTTAATCATAGCGAGTGATTTGATGGAACGTCAAGCAGGCATATATATATATATATATGCCTGTTTTTTGTTGGGATGTAGTCCAGAGAATTTCATGAGCAACTTTCACTAGGCTACACCCCGGACGGTCTGGGGTTCCAATCCCGGGAGTTGAAAGATATATTTCTCTTCTCCAAAATATCCAGCGGGTTCTGGGGTCAACCCGGCCTCCTGTTCGAGGATACCGTTGTACTTTCCTGGGGTTAAAAAGTCCGGAGCCTGACGTTTGTCACTCATCTCTATCTAGTGCCGAAGTTAAGTGTGAACGAAGCTGTACTTCTGCTCGCCCTTTTGCCTTCATGACGTGGATGGGGAACACGTTCATCTTTTACATTTTTTACTTCAAATTACAAGGAAGACCTTCTGCCATGAAGTTACGTATTTAGAAGAGAGGTCCTTTCTTATTTTTATAGGTTATGTAAAGGGCGTATTTTCTTTGGCGAGATTGATGAAATCCACCGAAAGCTGACACAACAGAATGCGTCGCATGCCCGTGGTTGGAACTGGGCACATCCCGAATACCAGTCAGAAAGAATTCTGTTTTTTTGGGACCTACTGTGAAGGTGATTCTGTGAGTTTCAGAACAAGTGAGTTCTGAAATCAAGTTTAAGAAACTCATCTGGCGCACACTCTAATCTTAAATCAATTAACCATCAGATTACATTTATTAACATTTTATTCTGAGCAACAATTCATAACCTACGATGATTGATAAACAAGTGTTTCGGTATTCGTACCTCGATCAGTGAAACTTTGGACGATAATTTCCGTCACGTCAAAGTTTGAAGAGAACAGAACAACTTTTTGGCTTACTGCTGTAATAATTTATGGGTGCAGTGATGTCATGTGTCAATTAGGAACTTTAATGAGATTTGTTTTACAGAGGCGTAGGCATGACGGTGTGTTAGTAGCCAATGAATAGGGACCATCGGAGCTTGTCATTATTTTTCATTACGTAGCGGAGTTTAGCTACAACAACAGCAAACAACTGCACCGTGAAACACTGGTCATGTTTTGTGTTACATTTCGACAAGCTCAGTACTGTGTTTTTAATTGTTAACGAAAACAAAACACTCTTATATTGCAGCTGACATAACATGAAGGCAAAACATACCATACTAAATAGGTTAACGAACTCCATGTCAGAGAATTTTCCGTAACCAATTGATAATTGGGGCTATTTCATCAGATTAATCAGTTCCGTATTTATTTATAGAACCTTAAATGTTATCATCGTGTTTACAAATGTCTGTTATTTGAACATATTCAGGACAACAACACGAAGCCCACAAACACACACCCCATATTTTTACGATCTGCAATTACACTTCCTTGCCACCTGCTGTCAGTCACTTAAATCTTTTGTGCCGCGATTTTCAACTAAAACTTTTAGAGTATTTTTCATGAAAATTCATGTCCGACTAATTCTGCTGATTCTAGACTAAAAATCTCTCTATTTTCTTAAGATCCACTTTAATATGATCCTGACGCCTACGCCTAAATCTGTGAATTCTTTCATTCAGATTTTCAAAGCAATAAGATTTACTCATTTCTGCTCTTCCACATGCCCCACTTCCTAAACCTTATCTTGGAACAGCCTGTTTGTTCTTCATACACCAACTTTATTACCTTGAATCACATTTTTATATTAAACTGTTATCTCTTTCAAACTATCTCCTTCTATCAGGGCTTTTACTAAAATTGTGTAGGCATGCGCATTTCTCATGCGCTCCATGTCTAGCTTATTCCACCCGTTTGTATTTCATAATCATAATCATATTTGGTGCAGATTACTGATTGTAAAGTACCTTATTATGCATTTTTCGCTATCATTCAATTACTTGCGCCCTCTTAGAATCGAATTTTCTCCTCAGACCATCTAAAACACCCTGAATCCTCGTTCTTTCCTGGAAAATGGGAGCAACGTTCACACCTAAATGCCAATTAATTAATACATAATATCAGCATAATAATTTACATAAATGCCAATCTTTCAATATATTTGTGGCTAGGAAATTGAGAGCGTGAGCTAGTTTGCACACTTAGCAAATGTAAATGCTAAGGTTAAGAGCCTACGCGTAGGTTTCTAGCCTGAAAACCTCACAGAAACAGTCCCGGAAAACTCACGAAAGCCTACTATAGGATGAGTGACAAAATTAAGACTTAGGCGAGGATAGAACAAGGTGGACGCAGGATAAGAACTGGTAGTGGGTTCTGCGGACACTTTAATAAATTTACGGCTTCCATGTCTTTCGTAGAATTTCTTGGCCAGCTGTGTGAATATTATTATTTCATTGAAATTCGTACGACACGGAGTGCTGTTTTATATAAGTCAATAGGTAGACTTCCTGAGATACAAGGTGGAAAAGAGATATTTACGATTAAATTTAACTGAATCCGCTCCATATTTAGTTTTATCTTTTCAGATTAATGCCTTTGAAAGAGACATTATAATGCTACTCGTATTCTTGTAGGTCTCAGCTTACCATGACTTTTACATCAGTTGTATGTGTTTAATTATAGTAACCATTTTTGGTAACGTGGTTAGCCTGGCCGGTTTGCTATTGTATACTTAGTAATTGAATCCATAGAAGATATTTCCACTTGAACGGAGCACCGACTGTACTTGGCGAGATTTGTTAATTAAAGTTTATAGACGAATATGCATGGTGATCTTTTAATATCAAAAAATGAACCCCAAGTGTAATTAGTTGTTTCATAATGCCTTGTATACCTACGAGCCTTTTTCTTTCTTTACTCTCTATACAAGTTTTTAAAAATCCCTTTGTGGAAATTAACCGTTGATGAAGGTTTTTATAGGCTATTTGATAGTTATGTGACGTAACAATATTCCGTTGGCCGCAACATTTTCATTACATATTAATTAAGGGACCCATAAGGAAAATGATTAGTTCCATTACTCATACATGATGTTTTCAGACGCGTACATTTCTTCATAGCTCTTTGCACACAGTGCATACGGCCATATCTTCTGTCTAGCCTTCCGCATATTTCATCTTCAAAGATCCCTAACGGAGTTCTGTTTCGCTTAGTTTGGGTGGCCTGGAATGACACTCACTACATTAATTCTATTTTAGTACAGCAGCCACACTAGTCGTGCCATAGCCTACACACATATTTGTGCTCCGGTAAAAAATCATATAAGTAAGGTACCACCACCATTACCACCATAAATAATAATAAAATCACCTAATTCACCACAACAAACATTATTATCATCATTATCTTCATCACAATCATCCGCAACGTCATATAGAAGGCTTCGGTGTACTGTTCTGTTTCAAGCCCATTTTTATATAAACTACTTTTTATGTCTTTGGGAGATTTCCCTGGAATTTCTCATAAAAAAATTAAATTAATTTATTAAAAATTGATTATATGAGGTCAACTATAGCGCAGAACGTAAAAGTGATAAAGAAGTAAAAATACATGCATGGTTGAGTGGACTGATTGATTGATGAATGGATACATACAATTTGCAGTCATGTTTTGGTGTGACGTGTGCATTGAACATTTTATGTTAATGTTAATAGTAGCCTTAAGGCGGTGAAGATGTAATTTTCCCTATGAAGGATATGAACGTGTATGGAGAAGTAGCAGTATGGCTTCAGGCTTCACGTATTCTTATGGTAGGCTCTAGATGACTGTGAGTGGTCAGCTTCACACTGCCGTTACCCTTCGTACATGAAACTGCGTGGTAACCAGACATGTCTCTGATCCCTTGGAGAAGAGGTTATTTTTGGAACTGCCGGGAATCGGACCATGATTTCTCCTCGTCCAAGCCATAACCTAGTCACTATACTGACTGCACTATTCCGGCTCCCCCAATTGTCAAGAAGTTCACCACTTTCTATGGAACATGAAATCGCATTGCCTTGTTTCACAACAACCCTTCTCTGCCCTCTGTTCCGAGGCACACCGTGTTAATTTAGGCTAAATATCATTTTAATATAAATTATGACTCTTCCATCTATGCCTAGGTTTTTCAAGTTGGAATCTTATTTTCATAGTTGCGGACTAAAATTTTATAAGCATTCTCACTTATCCCACACTTGCTACCTTTCCCCACTAATCCCATTCTCCTTGAATTTCGCACAGAATTGTAACTGCATTTGGTGACAGTTGCAAATTACGAGACTCCCCATTTTGCCTCGTATCGCACTTTTTTTGTGGCGCTAGAGCCCAAATCGGGCTCAAACTGCCTCGTTTTTCGAGGTTTCTATTCCGCACACACACACATTCGGTAGAACTTCTTTGAACAAGTGATCAGCCCGTCGCAGAGGCCTCTAACTATACATATATAAGACACACAATAGACGAAAATCCATCCCTCAAAATTTATCTACAACGCAGGCCTAGTTACTCACACACATCTGCAAAACTAGATATTATTTCGAAGATAAACTCCATCACGAAATCTACCATGACAACTTCGAGTAAAACATCACAGATAACTAACGTATAATGTAATTTATGGAACTTTATAAGAGGGAAGCCACTGTAGCTTGAAATGAACCCATTTTACAGGTCATCAGAATAGGGCTGTATCACAATAACCTCTATTCTGGCAAAACATATAAACATCTTGCAGGAGAACAGGGAACGTTGATACCAGTAGGTAGGAAGTAGTAGAGAACAATAGTACGTAGAATAATAGACATACTTAAATGTCAGTGACAATAAATGATTGTAATATCTTAAAACGACGGACGAGGGAATGTACTTCATGGCCTGAGTACATAAACTTAAATAAATTTCAGTGCTGGGACAATTGTGACGTGGGTGTAGGCTAGATTGCGAATGCACTGGTGCACCCCCAGTCAGTAGTTTCTTCAGTACGTCCTTGTTAATTATATTGACAAATTTGAAAATATGTTTATTGCGCATTAAGAAAGGTAAATAAGCTGCTAAATATGTTTTATATTTACAATGGACCGAACTGGAAACAATTTCTTTGAGATGGATTACAAGGAAAGGAATGTAAATTATAAGAATGTAATACAAATTTTTATAATTTGTTTTTTAGTACATCTAACAATAGTTTAAAAGTGTATAGGCACAAAATACCTCTAAAATCCCTGGTTTAAAGCTAGTGTCTGTTTATAAACCAGTGACAGTTTTCATAGTTGTGACGTATCAGTGCCTACTACTGGCATTTGTTTGATTTAACATTGCGTATGCACGGCACATTTTTTGGGTTACTACTGCTGGACAGAAAGAAAAGCTGGGCTGTAAAATTATATATTCTGTCCCTTTTTGTTCTATTTCTGCTCGTTCCTTTTACATTTATTTTTATGTTGCTTTCTAGGAGAAGTTATGATGTACAGCTCTCTCTTGTAATGTGCCCACGCGTTTTGACTCTTTTTATTTTTTCTCCTACCTCAACTTCTCTGACTTGCTCTTAGAGATAGAGACAGAGAGAGACAAAATCGCTCCTTAGATTGTCTCTCTCAGTTTCCTTACTTCCTCTTCTTGTTCATGACTAATTTTATTTAATCTTGAATAAAACAACTGAACGAATCGGATTCCTACATGCTTATATAAAAAGAAGCAAGTGAAGGTTACAAAGAATGGGAATTCTTTCTTAACACTGTTAAAATAATGCGATATAATTGAACAAATGAGATGAATAATAGCTGAAATCCCAAACTCGCTGCTTGCCACTCCTCCTACCATTACACTTCGAAGTAAATTCCTGAATTTTAAACGCTGTTGATTTATTTCTCCGTAGAAATGATTGTGTTACAAAAAATAAAGAAAGGATCCTATATATTTTACCAGAACGCGACTTCATGCTGAGTTCTTCAGGTAGCGTCTGGAGGGAATGACCAACTCTTCCTCCTGTTTTATTTTTCGGGGGGAAGGAGGGGGGGGGCTTTTGATTCATCTCACATAGGCAGTGCTCTACCAGTCAGTAAGCACAAGTGATATCCTTGTTAGGAAACAAGTGTCGGTCACGTGGGTATGTGTGTGTGTGTGTGTTTGTCTATGGGAGTTTAATATACATACATCGAAGACCTGCTTAGAGCGAAATCTGATGGGAGTTGAAAATATTTTCCATTTCAGACATCTTTACCTTTATGCACTTGGCTTTAGATGAATTAAATATTGCCGTCGGGTTACCTAATTATTATATATATATATATATATGATACAAATCAGAGTAATCCTTTTCACTGGCGGTAATGTACCTACACGATTACTGAACGATACGTATTGCCAATTTCTTCCTTTCCTTCTTATCTTGCCATTTCAATATTTTCCAGTGATCTAATAGCTTGTATGAGAACAGGAATAAATACACATACCGCCAGCACTGAACATCACGTCTTCCTTCATTTGGTCCACAGAATGTAGGCTATTTTTGAACTATTCTGATTTTCTTAAATTAAGAATTATTACTCCTCTAAACAAATCTATACACTTGAACTCCGTAACACACATTGCATTCTTTCTGAGGTCGTAAGTTACATATAAAATATAATTTACACACGACTCGTGCTTGAAAGTTTCTAAGGTTTCTGCAGATATTTGTCACGGTTTGGCTAAAATCTTTCCTCCATATGACAGTATTATTTTTTTTTCAGGCAATCTCCAATAAAGAATAACATTTAGAAGGTAGCATAAATATTGAGGCACAGAACACTTTGTCAGATTCTGGTTTCCATGACTTTTTCCACTTGAGATATTTTCCATATAGTAACAGTAGTTTTACATCGTCTTTCAGTCTACATTTAGAGAGTAGCCTGCAGATAAATAATTGATTTTCAATATTTGTTTCGTTATAAATATATTTTACTATGTTTTCATAGAAAAACTTGGGTATTTCAAGCACAGATATAGGTATATGCACATAAGTTATATCGTATACAACCTAGGCATTTAAACTCTTATGTTCTAACAACATATCTGCTGGATATTATCAGTTTAGACTGCTTGCTTGCCTTTACCTTCAATGATCTTGCTGTGAGTCGTTCCTTATTTAGACAATGTGCCAAAATAGCGGTGATATATTCACTTTAGTCTCTATTCTTTGATAATCCGTTCGAATAGGTTTCAGCTTCTAACGGAACAGGTTTTGTCGAACTTGCTCTGTTAGCTGCAACTATAGGTATTTCATTAAGCCAGTCTGCAAGAACTCACTTGATATTCGATCAGTATTTCTTTTTCTTACCTCGGGGCACAATATAATACGAAGGTCGGAGAGGAAGTGACTTTTCATGGCATATAATCTCGTACCTGAAGAACCTATGCTGATTGTAATTATAGTCTGTGAGGGTAATTAATCTACAGCGCTGGAACAAGATCTTTCCGGCCAAAAATTTCAGGACGGTCGCGATATGCTAACTTTTGTGTCACGGTGGCTGATAATACATGACACGGAATTCTACCAACAGGGAATAGAAAATCTTATCGCTCAGAAAAACAAACGCCCGAATTGCGGCTTACACTAATTGGAAGAATAGCGGGATAGTTAGTTACACTCTAAACTTTTCTTGTCAGGGACTAACATGGAGGATTTTTTATTTTGTTTTCCGAACGGCCCTCTCAAGTTTCATTAAATGAAGGAGCACGCAAGGATCCTTCATTGTTATTCTGTTATATCAGTACAAGTTCAGGTAATGTCTCAGTTTACTTTCGTAACATCCATCGTGTTATTATCATTTGTGTACCTTCCGATTTCACAAACGGCATGCCCCTCGGGGGGCTGAGGTTCATCAACAACATTGGTTCGTTATTGGTTGTCTTCATATCTGCTAGTACATTAACGCCTATCTTTACTTGCTTTGCTTAAATCGAAACATCTCTTCATGACTCCCACTATGACTGGTTAATGTATTTGCTTGTACTTTTTCCATTATGTGCACCTACATCTCTTCCCTCCCATTTCTTCTACATTCTCTTATGATACATTGCCGTCATCTATTTTTTAACACACAGGCGGCTTCCCCCCCACCCTGGTCTATCAAGCCCCCTGCCCCTTCCGTTGTTTCAATGTCAGGCTCCCCTTCATATCTCCATAACCTCCCTAATAAATAGCATCAGCAGCAGCTTTGGGTTCAGGAGCCCCCTACTGTTGGGCAACTTATAACCCGGTCCAGTCCAATCCCGTCCAGTCTCTAATACTGGAGAGCGCCTTCCCCTCCAACTGCCTGCTACTTTCCACAACTACCAACACCCATACATGGTATACAGACAACAGGACAGATGATCAGAGTATATTGGCACAAATGACTCAGCCAGGGTTTCTCAGTTGTTCCAAGTGGCCTAAACTAATAAACAGATACAATTTAATGTAACAGGAGCACGTTTAAACACCCTGCTATCACTTGAATGACCACAGGATAAAAAGATTGAAACATATGACTAAATAAATATTCCAGGAATATTATTTTAATATCTGGCAACGTCTAGATAATAAGATAAATTTTGTATTAAAATTTGAACTTATTTTTATGTGGGCTGTGAGAGACACAAAGGTGTTGTTTCGTTAATATTTGGTTTCCTTAATTCGTATTTATGTTATGTATACCCCATGACTTCGATCTTTTGAGACCGAAACATGCGGGAGAAATTATAAGGGAAATAAATATTTCACATTAATTTTATGTGTACGTGAGTTTATAAAAGTCTTCAGCTGAGTACACACAGTGAAAGAACTAACAGAGAAACAAACGAAATACAGACATTTTTGTGACACTATATGACACTGAAGTTTACAAGAAACTTTTTAAGGCCCACTAACTTCAACTTTTTTCCCGGTCGTTGAGGAAAATGTAGGAAATCAAAATGGAAGCAATAGCCTTGCGATACAATTTGGTACAACCAAGGAGTATAATGACATTTTTGTCAAATTGCCATCTCTGAACTATATACGCCTTCATTGGTAACCTCTACAGACTGTCACCAGTAACTCATAGAGACTGCTGTCAAATTATTCGGAATGTCGCCAATAACACAGATTTTTCTTGAAAGAGAAAGACAGAACAGGAACGGTACGAAGGGAGGGAAGAGAGAGAAAAAAAGGACAAACGTGTTTACTAGAATCGACGCTAATTTTTGTGTGAAAACAAGTAAAATAAAAGAGCCTTACATTCTCATTTGAATAGTTGTTTTATGCTCATATGGGAGATTGGGTAGCTCAGTCAGTGCAGTGACCTCGCTACAGGATCGATAGAAATATGTCTGTCCTCCCAAGCATTCAACTAGGCGTTGGGGCCGAACCAACCTCCTACTCGATTGGTGCCCTGGGCTTTCCCTTACAGATACATTGGCCGAGGGTAAAGCTGACCACTCATCCCAATTAATACCACTTTAAATTTCAGTGGAACTATACCTACATAGCGTGACAGGTAAATTTTTGCCTTTAGGTAAATTTGATTTATTTAACGTATTATGTTGTTATAAAACCAGACAGTACACAGGTTGTCATAATAAGGGTTGGGAACATCTCCCACTCTTCTGGCAGGAAGAGCGATATGACAACACCGCTATTCATCCCTGTCCCACCCACCCTCTTCCCCGGCCGTCTCTCCCTACCCCTGGCAATGCGACTTCCCGCGGTGTACGGGATTGGATCGGATCATCTGATGTAGCAACAGCATCCCTTGCTCGCTGGGAGATGGGGGCTGGAGCCGCTTCGATCTATCTGCCTGCCCACTTCAAAACATAGTGTGATAAACACGCATGTCACTTGCCAGTAATTGCTCGGTCATCACAGGACAGGGTTCAGTTAACAAACGGTGGAGAAAACAGTTTTAAAATAGATAGAAATTGCACTTAATCATTGCCATGATAGGGAGGAGACACTGTCTCTTGGAAATGGGTTCTTCTCTTTGTGATATATGGTATTATCAGTGGAAAGAAATTATCTTTTCTTGATTTCAAACTTTCGCCGTGTTCTTCTTCTATGAAGATGGAACAGACAATGTTCCGAAACGTTGGCATATAAAATTCAGACGCCGGGGAATTACCCAGAAGAAAGAATGCAGAAATTATCTTGCCTTCTACTGACTCTTTAAGTCAATAATTTGTACCTACCTAGAAGCTTAAAACGGACTAAAGATAACACTTTAAAATGTAACACAAAATATATTTTATTCTTGAATGGAAAAGATTATTTTGAAGTATGTCCTCTGCGTTACTTTCCACCTATACGTATATCCCAACAGTATCTTTCCACACGCACAGTGCAAATTTTATTCTTTCAAATATAGCGCAACCTGCCTTAAAAGGAACCTGGGCACCACGGAACCCTGTTTTCAGCGGAAAACTCTTAGCGCCCAAATGATCTGGAGCCCCGAAAAGGCAAATGTTTGGTACCTGTATTAAAGCAAAACTTTCCCGAAACAGAAAATTTTTAGTTCATTTAACGTTTCGTTATTGCAATTCGCAGTGGGAAAAATTGAAAGTGATTTACGTTTCTACATATTCCATGCTGTTTAGAAGTACAACTGGAAGTTACAGCCGACAGTGGTTACTTGAACTTAACTTCCTTTAATCAGTCTGTTATAAGCCTACTCTAAACCTGCTCTTATTTTATTTTCTGCCTTTTTCACTAAATTCTTTTTTACCTACATTTTTCATTTCATTATTTAAGAGGAGATAATTAGCTTATTACTTTTACCTTGCGTTGTGTATGGGGAGGGTGGGGGGGGAAGGGAGAGTGGGTCTGCCACGCTGTTACTTCTGAATAAATTGAAGGGATTTCAAGAAATTTGGTAAAGATTTTAGGTTGTCATTGGCTCAGACTTATGCTTATTTTTATCAGCACGGTTATACCTGTATATCAACACGGCACGCTCTCGGACATAAGAAGTGGGAGGGGCCGACGCCATCTTACATGTTGTTCTTGGAGAAAATTCAAAACGGCACAGAATATTGAAAAATTTAAAGTCTCTGAATAATTCTTATCCCAAAAGGGTGAAACAAATGCTAGATTTTCGCCTGATCGCTAGGATAGGGTGAAAATATAAACTTCTGACATTTTTCGACATTGGAAATCCGCCACATTTTAGGCTGTGCATTAGTAATTTGTACTTTCAGGCATTAGTTTCAACGAAAGTTCTACTTTAGTAACGAAATTTTATCTGGATTACCTTTCTAATGTATAAGATTTCATAAAATTTTACATTTATGATTTCGAGTTTGCATTATCCGAGGCTGTATTGAATTTGAGAAGCCAAATTTCAATTAATCACCTTCATATAATATTTTTTCTTTAGTTAAATTCATGGTGCGGAGTCCTATTTAGAAGCTAATATTTTCTCAGCTCGTCAAGACGTTCCCCGCTTTTTATGCAGCCAGAAATTTCATTACTGCATACAAAAGAACCCGTCACTTTTCCCTTCCCGTATCCTGATCAATTGAGTCTATGCCCTCCAATTCTATTCCTTTAAGATATATTTTCATATCCTCCTTCCTTCTGCGCCCAGGTCTTTCAAGCAGCTCTTTCTTTCATCTTATTTAAAAAGAACCTGTACGCGTTTCTCGTCTCGCTTGTGTACACCACATCCCTAGGCCATGTCACTTTCCGTGGATTTTCGTGAACCCATTACCGTTTGACTGCTTGTTTCATTGCCCGACAGTAAGTCCTGAACTTATGATAAATGGACTTACGATACGAATAAATATAAGGTTGGAGATTCAAGAGAGTTTCCGAATCTTCTGTTTACCCACAGATCAATTACACTCTGTCCGACTTCATCCTATTAACATCTGAGGTCTGACTTATCGTCCCAAATAATGGCTAGAAGAAAGTAGGAATAAGGTAGAATTAACGTTGAAGACATCCGGGATTCTTTAGCAATTTGCATAAAAAACAAATAAAATTTTGGAAATATTTTCTTCCTCTGATTGTTTATAATCTACAATCGATCACAAATTTCTTCTCTTTCATGACATGTTTCAATATTCTACCCTAAAAATTGTGTCATTTGAAATATATCTTAATACAATAGTTAATAACCATTATTGTAATCAAAATAACCAGTAATGATATATCAAGGAACACCTGAAAAAATACGAGATGAACTGGTGCGTGAATAGGCAGGTAGGCCCATCATAAGACAGGCCAAATCCCAGCATATCTTTAGTGTATCAAAACTCAGAATAAGGTCACTCTTCAAAGAATCGAAAACGTTACGAAATCTATGAGGATGCCATGGATGGGAAGTTTAGCACGAAAAGAGACTTCGGATTGTAGCATATGAGATTCCATTTAGGAAACCGAAGGTTTAAAGACTACTTACAAACAAATGAAATGGATCTTCAAGGGAATAAGATGCAATTTTTTTGGAATATTTCACTTCCCAAAAAAGAAGGTAAATTTGGAGTGTCTAGTAAAATTTCTTGTCTCATAAAATACTGAGAATTTCGTGACTAAATTCACGACTGTTAGTTTCTTAACAAGGACGGTGTTTCTTGGAATTACAGAACAAATTTAATCAGGTCGTTTACACTAATGGGTATTGAAGAGACAGTAACAGACAACTTCCTGACTTTAGGTAGTGCCAGTAAGAAGAGTGAATACAAATCGTTTCGCTTCTGAAGACTCCAGCATCGCAGAAACACACAGGCAGTAACCCGTCACCGCCACCTCAATACCGCGCACAGACCAACCACTGTGCACCCAGTCGCGGCGCACCGCAAGCCGGCAACAGATGGCGCGCCGCAAATATTAGGAATTGCTGCCTTTAAATAAAAACACACGCGCTATTGTTATGCATAAAAACATTACCCTACATTAAAATATGGTTCAAATATAAAAAAAATTTATATCAAGAATAAAATATACGATATTTACTTTAAAGACTAATATTAATACGACAATGTGATGTGTGGTTGACCGTACATCGTAAGTTGCCCGAAACATGTTGAGCAACTTGTAAGGAGAAAATAAAGGATTACACAAAAGTGACATCTAGTTGGTTTCTTATCCACACTAATACAATAATATTTTGCAGGAAAATTGGAAAGGAACATCCTAGATCCTAGAATAGTCCATCTTGGGATGATTTTGGAAAAAGTGATGTTTTTTTTTTAGTCTGAAAAGCCTCCTTTGGTTTTCCTAACAATTTTTTCACCATTGCTGAACATTTACTAATGTATTACCCGATGATATGCATTGGGTCTGTTACGGGAATATTTCCCGTAACACATTACCACATTAGCCCCCAAGAATTCAAAATAAAGAAGGCCCTTATGGATAACGTGGGATGAGAATGAACAAATAATTGTAAATCAACGTGGAAGAAGAGGATCGTAATCTAATTTAAGGTATTATAATGCGACTGGAAGGGCAAAAGAAAAAAGAAAATTTTATCAGAATATCTCTTGAACAATATTCGAAATGGACACCTACCAAAGAGTGTTAGAAATCAGAACCATTAATGCCTGAATCAACGTAATCGGTGACTGATAGCCTATTGTAAAATTTCATTCAGACTGTGAACGACCGGCTGTATCTTCTGTCCGTACTTCACATCTATTTAGTCTGTGTTAATGATAGCATTATTAAACGAGCTGCAGATGCGATAGACTAAACAAACTTAGAACTGACTTAAGCCTATTCCTTTCGCTTCCGAAATCTTTATCGCATTCCTAACACATCTACTTGGTTCCATGTCTCAAAAGCATTTGCCATACAGCAAAACCCCATAAGAATTTTATGATAATTTTTTAACCTCCTTCCTGTGCCACTAATCGGGTCCTGTGGCCGAGTAAGGGTCAGAATTATTCATTAGCCTGTGACGCCAGTACAAACCGAGATGGCGTCGGCAGAGTGAATTGGTAACGGGGCCCCTCAACTTGAGGACCGTGGTTCCATCTCCTGCAGGAGCAAGAGTCTGTTTTATTTTACAATTATCCAGATCACCCCATGGCACCACTCAACCTTCTTTTGAATGGGGAAGGAAGGTTTCTCCGTTGAGGTAAGAGGATCGGAGCGTGAAGCTGACCATTCACGTATATCTAGTGTCTAGAGTTAAATGTCATGTGACTGTAATCCCCAATTTAACTTCGCGCTTGCATGGGAACAACACAAACTTACTTACTTGAAGTCCTGTAGGTAAAGGTAAAGGTAAAACATTCCATATAGAGGCCTGGACAGGTCTTGAAGACTGTAGGAGGTTCAGGCTTTCAGAATTTCTACACAGTCGACACATGAAGGTTGTCAGCACTAAGCACCGGCCGCCTTTACCCCAGGAGTTGCTGCAGTTTCTCGTTTCTGTTGAAGGCTGAGTAGACCCCAGGTCCACAGTGAGGCCGGAAAAATTAAGTCAATGAAAATCCCAATGGCACCATCGGGAATCGAACCCATAACCTTCCGGCTTGTAGCGCAATTCCTTAGCTGCGCCACTGCTTAAGCCACCTTAAGTCCTATAGAACTTTCTTGACAGGGCTGCTGGTGTACATGAAGGAGTGTGTGTGTGTGTGTGTGTAGATGCCCGAGTCACCTGTACCAATATCTGGTACTGACATCCGATTGGCCCAGATTATCGCGTCTCCCATCTGTTAAGAGCAGTAATCGCCTACGACGGAGACTAAACTCGGTTGTGGGATAATCATCTTCCAGAAGGCAGTCCGTGGGTTGGAGCGACAGGATCGCTAATGGTGATAGACAAACTCTGTCTGTACATATCTTATGGCTTGTTATCGGTTCTGGATGTCTCTAGTGAACAAGCTATTACCATAATACCAGAGTGCCAGATATGTGACCTAGAATCTGCCAGCCACTTCATAAATCGGACGTTCCCATCGGCTCGTATTATACTTTTAGTGGTGTAATTAGATTGCAAGGCCAAATAAATTAAGATTAGATTAAATTTTCGTCAACAGTAAAATAATTCTTGCTTTAGGTTTGGAAATGTATTAAGTCTGTGAAAAGGAAAACTAATTGGAACGTGGAACGTAGCATGCATTGCATAATAAGTAAGAGAATCTTGAGCAAAAATCGAACGGGATGCCATAATTACAGCTTCAAAATCGAATTAATATGATTCTGGTCAAAATAGTTTATCTTAAAGGGAAGACTATGATAGGAACGATGTTTTTGGTTAAAAGACAGGGCAAATATTGGCTTATGGAGAAACAAATTTTGGAGTTAAAAATTAAATGGTTTTCTCATATTCAGAGAAATCAGTGATACAGCACACATGAAATGGAATAATAAGCTTGTGGTGCGTGTTCATGCAACTGAGGTAGGAACAAGTCAGAGAAGGAAATGTGTCTTTTGCAGTACGATAATGATTTTGATGTCAGTGATTACAAAATATGTGACCGGGTATGTCTGTTGAAATTTGTCACTCTCAACAGTCTAATAAGGGGAACCACATCGAATGCGGTGGTTCCTTATTAATTTTAATCCAAAATTCAATGTGATGGGAAATTATAAACGTGTGATAAATACTTTAGAGTGGAACATTATCAAATTTTTAAGGCACGAATCTTTGAATTTGCATATTGCAGTACATAAGTAAGCTCAACTTTTTGTGAAATTCGAATTCCCATTATTTCTTACAAACAAGCCTTCCACTTTTTTATGCCGCGAGCCGGATAAATCCTGTCCACATCCCCAGATTCTCATACTTAAAATCCAGTTTAATATTATCATCCCATATACACTTGTTTACTTCGACTGATAATCAAATTCTCGTCTTGACTTCGAAACCACAAGACAGCTACCAACATTACTTACTTTTAAAGAGAGAGGGACCGTCACTTACTGGCACTCTGCATTTTTTGTAGTTAAAGACGCTTATTCCTTTTCCTTACTTTCTAAACTTGCAGGAGACACCAAATTTTTTGCTTGTCTTCTTCACGCCGTTACCAGTTATATTTTGTGCATCACAGTCACATTTTTAGCCCTGTAAGTCCAAACGTTACCTGTACCTAACAACAGTTCTAGAAAGCAAAATTTATTTTCTGCCCACAGTGTGCGTTTTTGTGTTCTGTGCGGATTGTAAAAAAAAAGGCAAATATCAGACTGTACATCGTTAACCGATTAGTGTTTATAACGTAGAAGGGACATGTTTACTGCTAGGTATGACCTGAATCTTAATGTTGATCAAATTAATTTTCGTCTTTGAAAGTTTACTTTACCTTCACGTCACTTCGAAATAATACATTCACATTATATTTTATGAAAACCTTACAGTAGTTTCGCGCAATACTCTAGCTTCGAAAGGTAAGGACTGTTATTCTAAGATAACTTCGAAGTTAGAGGATCAACCCTTTTCGAAAATCTACAACTAGTTATGCACTACATTTCTAACTACAGCCCATAACGTGCCCTCCTTCCGTAACCTGAGAACGCACTATGCAGTGGTGACAGGGGAACATTTTAATACAATACAGCACAAACCTAACAGTCAATATTTTCTGTCAGTAGGCACGCGAACGTATGGAACGTAACAGCGGATGCCCTGCCATGACCTTTCATTCACGTTAGGTCTTTTGTTATTACAGAGTCCGTGTATCAAGTTTCCGCTCGACATGCAATTTAACACTTTTAACCTACACAATTGCTGAATGTACACTGGACGCGGTTACCCTTCTTGTACGGAACAAACAGCAGTTGAAACTGTCCATTAGTAAGGAATACAGTGTTAAATTTATAACTGTCTTAATTATACTAAGATATACTGATTTGTACAAACTTATTAACGGAGAATTAAGAGTCTGCTTTTAAAATACTGGAGACTCATTTGAAAGTGAATTCTAAATATAAATAAATAAATATATATATATATATATATACAATTTGCTTTATTAGGACTATTTCTATTCTATTTCTATTCTATTTAGCCTACTTTAACTTGCGTTGTTTTAGCATATTTATGAACTTTTTGTTCCATACACATAAAATAGGTGCATAATGGAGAAGTCGTGTCCATCTGTTTGTTTCATCTACGACATTTCTGAATTGATTTCAATTGAATTTGGTATTTGATGATTTAACTGGAAGTTTTCATGTTGAATTTAATTTTGATTCATATCGTGTTTTTTATACAATACAGGCTAATGTGTACTTTGCAGGAGTTAAAATTCAGTTTGCTAATATTCCTAATCTAAGAAAAAGTATAGACCTCTATTTCACACAGTGATACATGGTGCAAGAAACACAGTATGCAGCATATTCCTTCACTGTGTTGGACTTGCCTATAGCGCCACAGAGTGGAGCAAAATCTGAAGAATTTTGAACCCTTCTTTTTTACAGGAGCTCAGTCTCCCATAGGGCTGCATAACCAATACTATCTGCGAGCTTAAAAGCACACTTTGTTTAAGGCGAAACTTCAGGTTTACCTATCCATGTGGATAAAAATTCAAATTTGACGTTCAGGTGACCGTGCATCGTGATAAATTCTTATAATAAAACCAACTAGATGCACTAATTTCTCAAATTTATTTTTGGAATAAAACTCTACATGTTTCGGACAGTTTCTCTGTACATAATCAGGAGTTTTTCACTGTACACACAGCAGTGGTATATGTCACACAGGTTTGCTGACAGCCTGCGAGCAGGATCAGGACGTAACTCAGCTCGCTTGCTGAGATTGTGGGTTCGAATCCGACCGTGGGCATGGATAACTGTTGTCAGTTAGAGGTCTCCGCGACGAGTTGATCACTCGTCCAGAGGAGTCCTACCGACTGTAGTGCGTCGTTGAGTGTGATCTAGAAACCTCGTGAATGAGGAGCCCTGGCCCATTGTGAGGCTCTTGCGCCAAATAAAAAAAGAGAGACAGCAGGCATAGAAGGAAGAGAGAGAAGTCTTACAGTACATTATGTCATACGGGCCTAAGCGTTTAATTATTCAGCTTTCACACTCGACATTTTATTGACAGCCGGAATAGCATAGTGGTATAATAACTATGATAACGTTCTAGACCATCCGAGGTTCGAATTCTTGAAGCGGAAAGAAATTGTTCTCTTCACCGCAACGTCCAGACCATTTGGATCCCAACCAGTCTCCTATTCAATGGATACCGAGTCCTATCGTACGTGTAAAGCAGAGGTTAAGAATGAGCCGAACTATACCACTGCTCACCCCGAATGCATTTATAGCGTGTAGAGGGCGAGTGCGGACCGCCTCTGTGGTCTAGTGGTCAGAGTTTCTGGCTACAGATACAGAGGTCCCGGGTTCGATCCCCGGCGCTACCAGATTTTCTGAGTAGTAGTGGGTCTGGAACGGGGTCCACTC
>Ga0123352_10002400_pt1 | contig 26043 bp, 18 predicted proteins | sample TergutLab28metaG_FD_89700 | JGI IMG/M metagenome (GOLD analysis project Ga0123352, IMG submission 89700) | Labiotermes labralis P1 segment gut microbial communities from Petit-Saut dam, French Guiana - Lab288 P1 | ecosystem: Host-associated > Arthropoda: Insects > Digestive system > Gut ...
CCCCCAACGAAGCGTCCCTTTCCCCGGCCAGAAAGAGCTTGACCCCCCCCCCCCCACACACAGTAACAATTAATAACTTAAAACCAAAAACTAATAATCTCAACTCAACATAGTATACAATCTAAAGATAAATCTTCACAGACAAGATCAATACTCTATAATATAAAAAGCACCTAACAGTGATAATATTTAAAATCAGGAATTTTACTGACAAAGTAATTACTATCTTGTTATACAGTACATGGAATGTATCATGAGTAAATCTATGTGACAGGTGCTCCAACCTACCTGTTTTGCCGTTGCAGAACAAGTACAAACTCCGTTGCCACCAGTGCATGATCTGCGGTAAGCTGTAAATCTATCAGCCCTCCCGCTGGTATGTTTAAAGGGTTACATTTCGTAGGATTTCTGAAATAGTTCCAACAAAACTGTATTGGGAAGGTGTCCCTCACATTTCAACTGCATTTATCACTAACACACTAGGAGCACAGACATTCGTCACAGAAGTCCTGAACAAATCTGAGGAACCCCAACTACCTAAGAGTAAGAAGTCCAGGGTCATATCGGGAAATTCCCAAAACTTCTTAGAAAGAATTGTCACAGGTAAAGCAGTTACACTACTGATGGAGTACTAGGTTGAGTGTGGGTTTTGTGACACTTGGACAATCTATTCTGTAAGTACTACATTTTAGTATAGCACTGCATCTGATGATGGCAAAATCATCTACTGAAACAAGTAGCAAGACTGAAAGAGTAATCTAGAGCACATACCAAGTCCAGTTATATTAGTGTGACAAAAATAAAACACTAACATTCGTTATCAAAGACAAGATGCCACAAAAATATTTAATTCACTTTGCTATGCTGATCATTATTTCATCAGTGCTCCATATTCAATTATCACTGCCCTCTAAATATACCACAGAATCAATCAGCCTGCATATTAACACAAAACTGTCCACCTCTGGTGCTTCCCTTGACACTAAACCCAGAATACAGAAATTTCTGTTTTCTTTGACCGCAGATCAACTTTTACAATTCACATACACGTAGCAATGAAATCAAAATAATTTGCCATGACTACGTACTGGTCCAGCATTCCAGTCACAAGCCTGATGGACCAAAATAATGTTTTTTTTTTGAGTCCCTTTAATGAGTTCTCCAAAACCAGGGACAAAATTTGTCCAAACACATAAAAAATTATAATTGTATGTTTACTAAAAATTCACTTTTCTGTTGAATATGAGAAAAAGTATGGAAAATATGACACATTCATCACATGTTTGACATTAAACAAGCATGTTATCCATTCCACGGGAAAATTCTCTTCTTAGGGTGTATTGACTGAAACTTGGAGGAATATGTTTCAGTTTGTACTGTAGTAATAACACGTGTTCTTAAAAGTAGCTCAAATCTTTTCAGATCTTTATACATAAGTACAAGTTATTTTGTAGTACCAAACCAAAATGTGAGAACCCTAACATCATGAGGTCTCCACTAGATGCAGGGCATTTACCAACACACTGTTCTCGATGGTTTTATAACTTTACGTCAGCTGCAGAATATGAATGAGGGATTCCTGCTAGCAATGCCCATCTGTCAAGTCTGATTTAGCACAGATAAGCTTGTATTATCTCAAGTGTGGAAACAAAATACAAAACCTAAATTAGAATAAAATCACATATTCTGTAATTTCATTGTAGTGTTTTATTATACTCACATAGTTAAGTTTAAGAAAACTACACATACTTTAGTAGTGTGAAATTCTAGCATGCATGACAATATACATTAAACTTCTATATGAAGTATTCCCACCAAATTATATGCACAGGAGGGCATGGGAAGCAAGTGATAATAACAACTGCTGTTAAACATCCATACTAATCTAAGTCCATGGAGCAAAGCCATTCTTAAGAGCAAACATTTGCTCAGGGTATCAAGAAATTCCAGGTGTTTTACAGAATAGGTTTCTAACAGTAAACCACTGGTCCCTATCCTTAGCCAGATTAATCTGGTGCACATGCTAATCCTGTTCCTTGAAGACTCATATTATCCTCCCACCTACATCCAAGTTTTTCAATGTGGGAGACAAAGTTTCACACCTATACAAAACAACAGGTACAACTATAGTTCTACACATTGTAATCTATGTTTCTATATACTACTTGCAAATTTAAAGGATTCTGAACTGATTGACAGCAAGCACTCCCCGAATATAATATGCTCTTTTTCATTAATGTAATTTCAAATTGTTACTGTTCCCCAGTATTAGTATTTCCCCAAATTTTTAAATGATGGATTAGTGACTCGTATATTAGGACTCTGTCCTGTATATCACACACGCAAAATGGGCATATAATTAGGTTTTCTCTGTGTTTTATTGGTAGAACTTCCTTCCTACTACATACTACATATATTTTGTCTCATTAAATTAGTATCAGCACAGCTGATGTGTCCAGTTCCAGTCCTTCCAGAGTTTCTTGGACCTCAATAATGGTGTAATCTGGTGCAAACTTAACCAGCATTGACGATTAGAAATTTGTTTCATAATTATTTTGAATATGCAATGCATCACGCAAATAATGTAAAGCCGTACAGTTTTACCATATAATTTAAATACATTTATGAGTAACCGGCCTACGTTAAGTCTATGGGCATAACAAAGTCACATGAGATCGTTGATCCGTACTTTTCTCCTAACTGAATCACAGGCTTTTTCACACAAGTGACATATTAAGTAAAACAGAGTAGCTCACAGCAAGCCAAGAAGCTCCTTCATGCCCTACACAGCCCACAATGTCACAGTGTAGGTCTGACATCAACGGCAATTGAAAAGCATGGCTGGGAATTTCTGCCCATTCACCCTACCATTTTGAGTTGTCCCCACTGACTATCATCTGTTCAGAACAGTGAAAAGATTACAAGAGGGGCCAGCACAATGAGAACATGGTAGCTCCAGAAGCCAAGTGGACACAGTTGCAGAATGCTGGAACAAACTTCTACTGCAACAGCTTTCTCAAGCTTGTAAAGCAATGGCAAGATGTGTGAATCATAATGAGAATTATGTGAAAAAGTGACAGAACATCTCTAGTTATTGAAAATGATATCTGTTTTTGTACATGTGCTTTAGTGTTAATGTATTATAAACATGATCGCTACTTTCAGTACAGCCCTCACAGAAACAGTAAGATTGTAGGTTTCAAAATTGGAGACCAGTAACCCTTAAAAACACGTTACTGCTTCATCCCAGAGAGGATGAGTGGATAGAAAATGTGACTGTACCCACTGCCAGGCCGGTATGGTAACAAAATCAATTTCTGAGATAGGAACACAGAAGGGATGGAAGGTGGTGAGAATCATGGACAACTGGGGGAACCAATGGCCTGACAACTGAAAACAGATCATATTCCTCATGTTCCAAAATCTCAGCTCTTGCAGACATTAAACCTTTGATTAATGAACAGAATACATGAACCATACCTGGCAGAAAATCAACAAGACCCTTCAGCTGAGAATTACCAAGACATAGCAGTGATATCTTGTGGTGGGAGGACTGCCAACTCTTGCTTTTATACTCCTATACTTCAAAAAATAATATCACATCTTGAGGCCCTAGCAGACTTCAGATGCAATATCCACGACTGTTTCGTTGTTCTTGCAAATAACAGATCTGTCTGTCTGTCAGTCAGTTCAATGGGAATAATGTTTTTGCATCACACATATCTATGCATCAGGCCCTTTGATATGAGCCCATGCGTATGCTGAACTTCTACATACAAAGGATTTATCTGAATGCATTAAAATAAATTGTTGGTCATTTCAAAAGTCTTCTATGCACTATCATGTCAGCTATTACACAAGCCAATATGCAACAGGTACTTGCAGCGACAGTTAGCCAAACATCATAGTTAAACTCAGGATGGGAGTACTTTGTGTATATGAAAAATCTGCAAAACTACACTTGCAGTCAGCAAGTACTGTGCATCAGTGTGGTAACACAGGCATGCTGTGATAGCACACCACAGAAGAGTAAGTTTCATCAGTCACAGGGTAAAGTAAATTTGCCCTCATACATGGGAAAATTTGAGGTACAGCTCCACTAACCTTGGCACATGATGAATGATGACCCATATCTGGTCTGGCCCCTATGGTGGTGAGAAATGTCCCCTTTCCTGCAATAAATCATACCCCTAATTCCTCTGCTGTCCAAGCCATATCCTATGTCACTATACCCCAACCTTCCAGAGAACAAATACATAATTATGATGACATATTGTTCTGCATTTGGGGAAAGATACAAATACCTCAAGAAAAGAGACAATGATACCACATTTGCCATTTTTTTATAGCTTTTAGTTTGGAAGGCTATCTAACACTGGTTCTGGGGAAGTATTAGATGTAGGGTCCAGGAAAAAAAAATAGTGCCCACAATCATCACTGAACTTCTTCTTATTTAGCCCAGATTTTGAGGCAAGTTAGAGTATGTGACGTGATGATGTCAGATCCACACAGAAACTCAACCTCCAAGACCAGGGTATCCCTCCTTAAATGAAAGCTCACTCAAAACCTAAGTCTGGCATGAATGGTTCTACCAGCAGCTACTACAGCTGTGAATAATCAAATGAAATGGTGGGATTATTAGTCCCCTCTACCAAAATATGTTAAGAGCAAATACTAGTTACAAAATTATACCAGAACATACCTGATTAGGTACCAACAGCTTCATACAGCAACAGGTTACCAAGGTTTCAAAACAATACACATCTTGTGCTGGAAGAATGGAATTCTCTCTGGACAGATGGTTTTGTACTGCAGATTATACCCACTCTGCTGAACCCATATTCCACACACTATGCTTCACACGAACAACAGTTCCTCTCTCTTACTACTACTTTTAAGATGAGTGACACCATATTCAAAATGTCAAGTCAGAGTGCTCTGAATGTCTAATCAATGTCACTAATGTCCCCCCCCAAAATATGCAATTCTTGTCCTACCAAATATGGCTTCTTTACTTGTCTTCCTCCTTATTTTAAACCGATAATTATATGGTATTTGCGCAGAAAAAAAGGTATGCCTCAAATACACAGCATGAATCACATAGGACATAAACTTTATCAGTATGACCACTAGGTATAAAGAAGACAGACAATGAACAGCCCACAGACTACATAGCATCCCACTACTTATTTCCACAGGTACAGTGAAATACAAGCCCATCAGGTGAGTCTGTAGAGAGATGTGTCTGAATTGGCTCTTAACATTAGACAGTTGCCCAGTGAAGCACTGCATGTCATATACTAGAGGTTGTTAGTATGTGTGAAAAAATGTGTTCTGTTAGATTTAATTTGCAATATTTTGCAAAGTAAGCATCATACAAAAAAGTTCCAGAAACCTCTCTAAAAAAAATTCCTGCGTCAAAAGTGCCACATAAATGAAAATATACTGACTAGTGGAAAATTTGCAATATAAAAGATGAGTGCTGGGCAAAAATCAAATACAAAAAAAAAATTGCTTTTTTTTGGATGATGCCACTGTTTACATTAAGCAGGAAAGTGCAACAATAACAATATGAGTATTACAAAAATCTCCATGCCATTCAAGAAGTTCCCTCTATTTCAACTGAAAGTGCAGTGAGTGCATACAAAATCATAGGGCCCACATTTCTTAGAGAAACAAAATTCCATCCACTACACTACATTAGTCCCAGCACAACTACAATGAGAATTAATTGATGAGGAGCAAATTTATAGCACTTCCTTTTAATTGAAGTATTGAGGAGCAATTTTCAAAGAGATCCTGCCAATTTTCAAATACAAGAGCTCTGTTTCATGTCAAGAAATATTTTCAAAAGGTGTGAGGCCTGCTTAGAAGCTGGAGGTTGGCACTTGGAGACTCCCTTTCAAACAAGGTCGCGGTGAAATGCGGGGGAAAACACACACTCATTTCTGTAATATACAGGCCATGTATGCAGTGCAGTGCCCACAAAAGCTGTCATGCTGAAGTAAAGACTGGTAGAATGTTTTTTACATAACTGAATATGCAATTTTTTAAACAACAAGTGCAATAAAATAAAGAACGCTATCCCCATAGTTTTACAGAAAACTCCTCTCCCCTGCAAATCTTCTATTTTTATCCAAAGTGGCACTTCACTGGCAGGGCGACTCAAGATGCAATGGACATGTCATGATAGCTCAGGAAATGTCTACAGGCAACAAGGTACATTCTGCACAAATGATCAGTCATGACAGCTCAGTGAAGTCTGGCCAGTACATTGCATGTTTAATGTTCAGCCATAACTCTCTGGCACACCCAGCCTCAAATTCAACTGAGCGGTTTCCACAGAAAAGCAAGAAGGTGATCACCCATTCAAACATGTGCACATGTCACAAACGTGCGGACCTTTACCTCCACACCCATACACACCTTCTTAGCATAAAGCTCAGTCACAGAATACGGTGGATACAAAATTTGTAAGCACAATAATGAAATTCAGTCTTCATACCTGACAGATGATGCATTAAAGCTTACCATACATGATACACCAACATCTACATTTTTTACAAGTACCAACCACAATTTGGCTTAATCCAAAATTACATGACCAAAACAGATGAAAACACAAACATGTTTCAAATTCCCAGAAACAACCTGCATTAATGACAGGACAATGGCAATAATGGCCAGCAGAGGTAATCTACAGCCTAATTTTAACTCCTGACAAAAACAGTGGGGACTGAAAGCTGTGGTTTACGACACACACCACGCATCACAAGTAGTCAGCAGAAGTCATTCATTTTAATACAGAAATTCTGAACAAGTTCTATACATACTGCTCATGGGCAGTGCAAAAATTAAAGACATTACTGCTCAAATGCCCACAGACCTAATCACTACAAACCTGAAAGTTACATCCAAACATCAATACTGCTTGTTCACTAATGCACTGATACGACAGAAAGATATATATATTTTTTTCTCCTCACTGTAGCTATCTGCTAATGATATATTGCAGGAGCCTCATAAATAGAACATGCATTACCTTAGTCCACACCAGAAAAAATGACTTGTGAAATGACCCAAAACACAGGCAATATGACGAACACAACACAGGCAGTAAACATGTACAATAAAATGTCTCAATGAAAAAGTCATACAATAAGATACATATATTTTACACTTGGTGTCGTGACATGTCTGAATGTCTCATACCTACACACAAAGTTTAACCCAAAACCATAAAAAAAAGTCATTCATCAGCCTGCTTTCTACCCCTTGACCCCAGTTCTTTCCTGTCAATTTGGTAGCAATTATGTGACGTTCACTGTCATACAATAAATGTGGGGAGTCATGGGTTTGTTCCTCTGTTGAGTCTTTTCTTCTGTCCGGTCCGTCTCTTGTCACGTCTGTATAGAAGTGGTGCTGTGGAAAGAAGATACAAATTTCAATGGCAAGCAAATGCAGACGGAATAAATGTTCAGTTACATGTGCAATAAAGATAATTAACATTTCATGACCAGTAAAATAAACTGCTTCTATTGGCAATTACGTACTGAATTTGAATACGCTTCTAAGAGTTCGAAATAAATGCGAACAAACCTGAACCAACATACAAGATGTATGATAAGCTATAATAAAAGTATTCATGCTGCATCCACTGCCTTGTTCCAATATGTGACAGTGTTCCTACAGAACGGTTTGCTGGAGACTGTCCAAAAGAGAATGTCATTCATCGAGACACGTTGCCATATCAGATCATAAAAAAACGCAGCACAGTTCTTCACAATGAATGACACCAACAGCCCTGTCTGGGACCCATACACAGATGGGAACTGTGACACATTGTGTCAGCTTGGCAATCCACTTCCAAACCCTCCATCTGTGCAGTGTTTGTCTACGAACTCCTCTGACAATATCAGCTCCATGTCTGATTCCTGTATGTGGCCTATTATTAAAGACCACTTTAATAATATCATTTCACATGTTGGTTTGGAATTTGGTCATAGAAATCCGCTTACCGTACATGGTTTAAGCATCACATCCGATATTATACTGCCTCCAAAGCTTGTTACATATCTGTAACAGCTGCACAGGTGATCACACACTAACACCTGTGTTCTGTATTCAGTGCATTCGAGCTCTCACTTTCCATGTTTTTTGACAGTGAAGGCCCACTGTTTAGCAGCTCAAACGCAACAGTCTATTGTTACAGGTTCATCACAATCCAGTAACGTGGAAATCGAAGCAAAGTTTATGCATGTCATATGCAGTCACACATGCAAATGTACCAGTAATAAAGTCTACCTATAGAAGGCAAATTATGAAGTTTCCCTTTTTTTAAAGCTTGTGACTAAGACTTTCGATTATTGCAATACTTTCAGAGTCTGTGCTCACACAACTAGTTAAACATAAATTACAACAAGCACACCACATACAATATAACTCCACTTATCTGGATTAATTGGGATGGCGAGCCATCTGAATACCCAGAAAATCCGGATAATTGGATTTTTCTTTGACAACAGGCTAAACTGGCAGTCTGAAGTTCGGCTGTTACTATTTACGGTACGTACCTGTGTCTAAACCTTTCGACCATGCCTGATTTGAAGTTCTAGAAGCCATAACACTGTACTCTACTTCATCCGATAACCGGTAATTTCAAGGCAAGTTAGTTGTGTAGAATTGACAAATTTACCTGAAGGGCCAAGCCCACCCAGATAACTGGCGATCCGGATATCCTGTGTTCGGATAAGTGGAGTTCTACTGTACTTCAACTGTACGACAACTACGAAGCTAAGTATCAAACTTGGAACCTTCAAACAATATTTTGAGTGTGAGAGATTTAAGACTTTGGCCAAGGTGATCAAGATCCAGATTACCACTTCTCTGTTACGACTTAGTGTGGTCTGCTATACACATGGTTACAGATGTTTCAGAGGACAATACCCTCTCCGTCTTCAGGGTTGAAGCACACCATTTAGAAACACCAGTAACCACCTCTCACACCACTCAGAATCATAAACTAGAAGACCACAACATGAAACATCCAGAGTCACTGTGATTCTTTGTCTTATTGTCTGGATGATTTAATGAGAATGAAGCAAAACTGCTGCTGTGAACATGTATGAGGAAGAATCAATATAAACACCTGTTTCCATGTGTATGAGAGGATATCTTAGCATGTTATTTCCATGGAGAGAAAGATATTACCAGTCCTCCAGTTTAAACACAGCAACAGAATACAGGAAAATAAAACCTTTATTCAATGCACACATGGGGCTAGCTATTATAAAGGATTACAAGTTTTATATGGACAAAAATTATTCTGTGTGTGCCTCGCTGTCCTGATAATGTAATCTAAATATTCTAAGGAGTAACCAACTCAATATTTTAACTCAACAGTATATTTCTGGTAACACCTCATCTGGTAAACTTGCCTACCTTGACACTTCTGATTTCCTCTACCTGTCCAGTAAATATCAGAAGCGTCCCTCCAAACCAGCCACACACATTGCCTCCAACATCTCTACTGCACATTTCATAACTATAGTTAATGAAGTCAAAACAATGCTCTTCAGTTTCTGAAGCTTACAAGTGGTCCATGTAAAAAATCTGATTAATGATTTATCAGTTATACACAAAAATTCCAGCGACAGATTTAAGTGTAGTCAATGTACTGCTCAGACTATGGGATGGATAATCTAGAAATTGTAATTAAGCTCCTTACAGGAGTAAGAGATCTTTCTCTCCACCCACTGATCTGGGGCCCATCCACCATCCTGCTCCATAGGCAATAGGGTCACTTTCCCTGAAGGTTAAGGCAGACTGGGCACAAAGCTGACCCGTCACTTCCATCTGGTTATAAGGTGAAGAATGCTTGGAGCTATATCTCCACAACCACATCTGCCTTCAAGGTGTATATAGGAACAACTTCATCTTTTTGTAGGCCTAAGTGGACTTTATAGTAAGTTAACATGGCTGAAAATAGAGCTGCCTGAGAATTCTCTGTGAAATTAACCTACATTAAATTTTACAAAATACTGTACAATTTACGCACTGACACTATGTCAGAGTCATGCAAGAACCTCCAAAATCAAAAACAGTCCAGTTCTTCATGTATAACATGGGGATTTGAGATGGAGGGGCATCTTCTTATCTATCTTACAAGATTTGCAGAAAATTCATTAAATAATAGCAACATATACACTATATGTTAAAATTAGATACATTCTTAATATACAACATATGTGAAAATATATACAATTTCAAAATATACTGCATTTGTGTGTATTACTCAATGAACTGTTTATAAAGCACACAAATGAATAATACTAAAACTTGTAGAGAAGTTTCATTATTCCCTGCACCTTCTGTTTGAAACATTTTCCCCCTCCAACAAATACTCTCAGAGTTACATACAACTCACACACAGGTCTCTCAGAAAAAATGTGTTTTTTTTTGGGTCTGATTTTAACCAAAGCCAGAAGTTCCTGACACCTAGTGGAAGTTCCTTGTACAGAATACACACACACACACATATATATATATATAGTCCTGGGGTCTGAGCGCTAATACTAGGTAAGACAGATGTGATCTCCACATAATGCTTTCCCTCGTAAGGCAAGTATGTAAATTTATGTGCATGGTTTATTAAAATGTATCATTTGAAGAGAAAAAGGTAGCACTAGGAAATAAATGGCATTTTGTGGAAAATAAAAAACAGATATTTGGGGGCATGTTTTAAAAGTGCAGTGAATTTCCTCCTTGCCTAAATACTATACTTACCTGAAAACAAGACGACTCTAATATAACGCAACCCCCCCCCCTCCCTGGGAAAATGTATTTATCCAAATCTAAGATTACCCCCAAAAAAATACGTCGGCTAAGAAAAGATTTTACTATGAATTTCTCACACTTAATACACAGAGCATGGCAGATTCTATATACCTTCACTAGTCAGTGTCACTGTCTCCATTTTCACAGTCAGTGCCTTCATCTTCCTAACACTCACTCCTAACATTCCCATCCTCTTCACTGCCATTCCACAACATATCAAAACAGTCCCATCCACTGCATTGGATACACAGCACTTCCAAATACCCTCCACGGTCACTTCTGGTGAGACGTGTGGCCATACCGTTGTGATCCACAGTGACTAAATAATACATATGTATTTCTTGGTTTATAAACTTACCTGAACCCAGAAGATTAACAATTTTCTCCACAGATGGTGGTAGTGGTATTAAGAATTAAATACAGCTGTTAACGATTTCTGTCATGTCTATGGTCTAATCAGTCCGAGTTCATGGTTCTTTTTGTGATTTCTAATTTGCTGATTGGTCCAGGTCTTATTTTGTGAGTCCTGTAGTTAATTTTTAATTTTTCAATAGCCATTTTCCTGTTACCACCCTTGGACTAGATATGTTCTCAGGTGTATATGTTACTGTTTCTATGGTGCCCAGTGACTGTGAATAGCTCAATCTAAGGGATACACCAGGTTAGTTGCTGATTTGCTTATAAACAGAGCCAGCTTCCAAAATGTCATACATCTTTAAAATAATAGATGCTGGACAAAGTACCTAAAAAGAAGACTGTGTCAGTTAACTGCAGTCATACTCTGTTCTCTCTTTTGGATTTCTGGACCCCTGAAGACAGAACAGATAGGTTCTCCCGAAACGTCCGTAAGGAATTACCACTCAGTGCTACATAATATCTCAGAAAAGCACAGATTTCACATGATGAATTAGTGCTGGAGGCCTTGGTGTGCCTCTGCATGGTCCAGTTTGAAGTGATCCAGTTTGGCGCAGTCAGGGCTTCATATGCAAATTTAAGATGACCTCACACATTTTAAGCACCAAAATTTAAGGGGGGTGGGGGGAGGAACCTTTTCTTGTGAGTGAAAACAGTATATAACATGAATTCCTACAGGTATTTTCCATGTGTTCATGTATGTGGACACAGGTCTTTAAAGGGTTAAATTGGATGAAAATATGAAACTAAATCTTCAAAATTGGTCACATGTACCACAATCTACGTACAAACTTGCACCCATCCCAAACAATAATCTGTGATATGGAAAAACATTAATAAAGTGTGACAGTCACACTCTCTCCTATTAGCAGGATTCACATCTGCCCATCATATGAAATAGACCTTCAGAACTATTACACGCATGATCTTCCTTCAACATATGATCAGGTTCTAACTTTCACAAATTATCTTGTTGTTACAGAATGTTCATACTGAAAAAAATCCACCACTGTAGGTTACTCTATGCTACTGCAGTTGTATTCAGACTGTTACAACTTGCTTTACTACAACACATCATAATGAAGTCACCAAAAAATAAGTTTGTGTGAATCCGTTTCAGACCTGTCTTGAAATACACATAAGACAGACTTCACCACTTTTACAACATAAACTTTTGTAAACCATCTTCCCTTTAACTAGCATCTTAAACCGACACAACACCAATGTTGCTATTACACCTACATGCCACAAGATGGTCCAGAATGAGGAATGACACCTGGGTTGTATGCTCTATACTCATGTCACAGCAAAATATGATTTGGTATAAACAGAATTTGATATGTCAGAAGAAATGCAAATGCTTATGGCCTCATAAAACTGCGTAAATTGTTAAGCTTGTGGTTAGTGTGACAGCGTTAATACCCAAAGCTGTGCTATTTGCTGGTGCAAAAATATCTCAGACTCAACAACAAACAAAGATGAAATGAAGACATACTGAGGATTCATCTTCTAGGATATTACACTGCGTTTTTGTGGAAGTACAAGGCTTATTCAGAAAATAAGTACCGTTTCGCTGTAAAAAAAAATCGAGTAAGGTTTCATATAAAATTTTATTGTTATCAGATTCTACATTCTTCGAACTATTTTTCCACATATTCGTCGCCATTATTGAGGCACTTATTGTAGCGGGACACAAGTTTTTGTATACCCTCCTCATAGAATGTGGGCGCCGATAACCCAAATGACTACTGACAATGTCATACAGTAGAGTCCTTGAAATCAGAGGAAACGTCCGTCGTCATGCACTCTTTCGTTGACCTTACACACCAAATCACCATTCACCAAAGGTGGACGCACACTTCGCACCTCATCATGCACGTTCTCTCATCCTTCACCGAACATCCGAACCCATTTCCTAACCATGCCATCACTCATCGCATTGTCACCATACACTTGACAGATCTGGTGGTGAATCTCACTTGGTAGCACATTCCTAGCGTTCAAAAAACGAATTACAGACCATATTTCACAGTCAGCAGCCCCTTCAATTGTCTTAAACTTGTTTAACACACAGGAACAAACATAAACATAAAACAAATTTCACGAAATGGCGTCTGTGGCTTCTCAATTGAGACAGGAAGTCACTGCATATTCGCAAAGTGACAGTCTCGAGGATGTGCGAGAGATATGCGCAGACGGTACTTACTTTCCGAATAATCTACATAATTACCAACATTTCAAAGAATCACAGCTATATTTTTCTCAATTTTCATTAAACTCATATAATTCAGTAAATCAATCAAACAGCATGATGGACATTTTTATAATGGCTGTCTGTATTACATTAAAATTACAGTTAAATTCAGTACACTATACCCAGCTGACAAGTTCTTTTTGAGGTAGAAGATAATACTACGTACATGGTCGAATATTTCCACACACACTCCATCACAAATATTTTACTTATGCGGCTCAAACTGCTGCATATGCCTTCATGAGGTACACCAAGTGGGCAACACACAATCATTCACTAAAGAATAAATTTCTGGCATATGAATGTAGAGAGCACACAAAATACTTCGTGTCCAAAATGATGTAAAAATATCTTAGACTTCTAACCTGGGGTCTCAAACATTGGGTCCATGAATGACAATCTGTGTGCTATGCCAATTAATGTGGCCCACATCTGTGTCTAGGAATTTTAAATTTAAATGATTAAAAATGTCGTCATTATGGGACAGAAATGTTCAAAATGGTCAGCTGTCCCTAGATGATAATGTACAACATACATTACCCAAGACACAACTATGCAGTAAAGTTTTAAATTCAATAATTACAATGTACTGACATTTTACTAAGAGGATCTTACGTTCTTAATCTTTTAAGGGCTAGGGGTTACTATTATGCACTATCAGGTTTAATACTCAAAAATTCTATGTTTTGTTCACAGCATGTGTTAATGCCCGTTTGGCCCCTGTAAAATTTGAGACCCCTGGCACATTATACAGCGTGATTCAAAAAGATGGACGCAATTTCGTATGTCTATATTTCCTGAACTATACATGGTATGTGAATGATCTACATAACATTTGAAAGAGGAGGTCCTAAATTTTCAAATACCACTGCTAGTGCACTAGCCTAGCGCACAGCTGTGTAGCAGTGTCAGCTGAGAGCAAAATGGGTACAATGCAGCACAAGATTTTTTTATGTTCGTGAGTTCATTAAAACTGAGTTGGCGACTGCTGTGAAGCGTGCATTTCGTCTTCGTTTCAACATTCAACCCCCAACCTTCAAACTTCATTGTGAGTATAATCAAATGTAATTTACATCATATTTGGCACTAGTTCTAATTTTAAAATATAGACTTATGAAATTGGGTCCATCTTTTTTAATCACGATGTATAATATGAACATGCAGGCCAAAAGAAAGAAAGAATGCCCTTCAAACCAGCTAATAATTGTCTAACTTCAAGACATAAACAAATTATGTGGTTTGAACTTACCTCTAAGGATCATGATCATCCACACGCTGGCGCTTTCTGCGGTCATCACTCCGTGGATCAGCGGCCATCACTTTTAACCGGACCCCACATACTTCTTGACCGTGAAGTGTCTACAATAAGATTCACTGTTAATGTTAACAGGATATGTATGGGTGAGTGTTCCTATAGCTGTCATGTATTTAAGTAAGAAACTGCACGATACTGCACAATCTAAGGTCATGTACCAAGGACTGCAAGTGATGGTCAAAGTAATATTTCCTTCTAAAAGCCTACCTCCAGCAATAAATAGTATACAATGGTGACCTGAAAGCAGCATCTCCACAATGGTACTTAGGTTACTTGGATACACAATTTCATATTCAACCGAGATGAAAACTGAGTACACACACCAATGACATCACAACAGCTGACAGAAAAAGCAAGCAATGTAACCCATGTTGCCAACTACTGCAAACTGCAAGTCATAAAACTCTCAAGGTAGGAGCTACACATACAGTCTTAGTGTGTAATGGCCCCACTTCATATATATCAATCAGTCCCGTTACAGGCCCAGAAGGGCCCAGAGGGTTCCAGGAAGTTAAGGTTCCCAGATTTCGTGACAACGGCACAGGATGGTGGTAAGGTTGTCATCCTTACGCACCAGCTGCATTTACCCCCAGGAGATACTCCTGGTACTCATTTCTGTTAGAGGCCGAGTCGACCCCAGGGCCATAGTGTGATCAGAAGGATTTTATGTCAATGAAAAATCCACCGACACCAGCTGGGATCGAACCAGCAACCTTCTGATTTGTAGCACAGCACCTTAACCACTGTGCTACCGCGGTCCCCCATATATATCAATAAAGGTAAAGATAACAGGTAAAGTTTTCCCTGCACACGTCTTAAAGGAATACAGTGGCAGTGGAGGTGAGGTACAGTTCCACTCATTCCTGACTTTGGCACTAGACTGAGGTGACTGGTAGGCCTCACACCCAAACTGCTTACTGCTGGTGAAACAGCCCCCCACTAATCTTGAGGTGCGTCATTCCCATTGTGTTGGTTCAATAACAAAGAATTTTGTGTATCACACGTACAGTCAAACAAAACTATATTTTACCTAGTAGTACAGTAAGAATACAACTACATTGACTACATTGACGGACATTGAGTGGCACTATAGTATTGGCTAGAGTTCATGATCCTTAATATTATAGCATGCTAGTTTTTAAGTATAATTTTTAAGTATTTTAAAGTATATTTTACTAATGATACCAATTAAAACATACCCTTAGCATAACAGTAACCCACTTGATATGTGTACATAAACAACTAAAGAAAAATCGACTTGTAACACCCCTAGGTCATGGTACCCACTACTGTAACAACGAGATCTTGTTCCCCCCCACTCCCCAGACAAACACCCCACACATCTTGTATAGCTGATCTGTAAGTTGAATCTCAACCTGAAGATGGCCCACATATAGGGCTGAAACATGTAGTTGTATTCTTACTGTACTACTACGTAAAATATAGTTGTGTTTGACTGTACGTGTAATACACAAAATTCTTTGTTATTAGCCCCACTACCCACTGATTATGAGGCTGGGTGGGCCCCAGATTTCATCACTGCATTTCGTAAAAAGATGAAAATGCTAAGATTTGAAATTCTGTCATTTTTCTGTCCTCAAGTAATAAATTCACTCTTAAAGATGTAACTGTAAGAATGAATGAATAACTGTAAGATTGAATGCTGAGAACATCTGCTGTTATGAAGCAGCTGAGAGATACCTATGGTTCACCTCGTTTTGCTGCCTCATCCTTTGCCAATTTTAAGTCATCCCTATGTAGCAGAAGAACTTATATTAATGAGCTGTCTTTCAAGAGTCTGCATATTCGGTGAAGGGGGCTTTGCAGTATCCCTGAAGGGCTACTATCATCTGTATGAGTGAGTCAATTTGAGGGTTATCCATAGAAATCATAAGCAGACAAGGAAATTATCTGATCTTCCCACCAAAAGTTCAGCAGGCTTTATACCAGCAGATACACCCCCTACTTAAGCAGTATTCATGTTCCAGAAGGTACAGCGCAAGTCTGAATTGAGTACACGTATGGTCAACTGTATATGCATATACAAGGCACGCCTGTTCATATCTAGACTCCAACACACTTGAACCTGATACACTGCAGAATGACCACCCAAATGCCTATGTAATTGACAGGCGGTATTCTTCCGCACTTTCATCTCACTGTGCCTTCATTCCCCGGGGGTTGGGGCACCCTTTTCACAAACGTTATTTCAATTTTTTTTTTTTTACTTTGTTAAAATGGCATTACATCTTTAACTGCATAAGTCAGTGAGTGTCTGTACTTAAACATTAATATTAAAACTGCTAGCAACTTCTTTTTTAATCCTTGCGTCGTGCATTTTGAAATCTACGCAGTTCACTCACCAACAAATGCACTGTTTATTAACTTGGTTAAAGTTTTAAATTTACATTAAAATACACAATAATATCACTCCTACCTCTTTCGGTCTTTAATGACCGTCATCAGGGAGCTTTATCTGTACCTAACCGAAGTTATATTTGTGTCAAAACACTCGGTAAAATTACGTCATTATATAAATTAGGCGATGTGCAGCATGTTGTAGAACGACACGTGCCACTCTATAACACGCTGCCACATCACTTAATTTATATAACGATGTAATTTTACCGAGTGTTTTCACATAAATATAACTTTGGTTAGGTACAGATAAAGCTCCCTGATGATGGTCATTACAGACCAAAACATGTAGGAGTGATATTATTGTGTACTTTAATGTAAATCTAAAACTTTTATCCAAGTTAATAAATAGTGCAATTGCTGGGAGTGAACTACATTGCTAGCAACTTGTGACCATTTTGCCTACAGATAGTGCTGACCTGTATAGCTTGTTCGGCTGATTCTTTGCTGGCATATTTTGCATAGCCACAGATCTTTCCACTCAGCATATACACATCAATGAGATTTCCAAAGCGGCCAAATACATCTCTCATGGCATACATTGGGGGTGGCCCTGGGTGGCACACTATGAACAACCTGCAGGAACAACAAAATATTTATGTTATTTAATAACAGCATTTCAACTGCCAAATTTATACACCACTACATATGGTGTCAAGGCATGTGGTGGCACATTGGTTGAGGCATAGCGCTAGAAGCCGGACGGTCATGGATTCAATTCCTGATGGTGTCACTGGAATTTTTCATTGACATAATCCTTCCGGCTGCACTATGGCCCTGGGGTTGACTCAGCCTCTAACACAAATAAGTACCAAGAATATTTCCTGGGAGGTAAAGGCAGCCAGTGCATAGGGCTTACAACCTTACCACCTTCATGTGCCAATCGTCTTGAAATCTGGAGTCTCAACCTCCTGGAACCTTCAGGGCCTGTCCAGGCCTGTAATGGGATTGCTTTACCTTTACATATGGTGTCAAAATGATTATGCAAGAGGAGAAGAAGTAAGGATTTGGAAGCAGTCACTTCTCCAGAGGTACTGCTCACCTGGAAAGGCAGGTCTCCATACTAACACCTGAAACAAGTATCTCGACCATGTGTGTAAAACATTACTACTGAGCCACCCTTCTCAATAAAATGGCAACATGGAGTACAGAGAACAAACCTTCCAGTTACTGCACCATACACGTGGATTAAAACACCAAGCTCTTTGAAATATACTACTGAATGCACACTGAAAATCTGTACTGTTGACTACTGTTCTTGGGAATGTGGCAGCTTCTTCTTCTTCTTCATCATCATCAGTAGAGCCCATAGCTAATGCCACGGATGTGCTGCAGCCTAGTAGGCTATTTGTACTCACCCTATCCCCCCGCCTGTTTGGACATTCCCACGTTCGCCACCAGGTACCTCCACGTCCACAACGACGCGAGAGATCCTAGTAGCGAAAGGTGGAACTGTATAGGCGAGAATTGGCTGGTAATTTTCCCTGAAATTGCGACTTCCACGTCAATCCAGGGATCTTTTACATGCCGCAAATCTGCGACATGGGACCCACGGCTTTACTTCCCTTCCGAAGGAAGGCGTGCTGAGGATTTTTTCGCCCTGAAAAATCCTGACGGCTTCGGCCGGGTTTGAACCCGCGAACTTGGGTACTTAAAGGCAGCACGCTACCCCTAGACCACCGAAGTCGCTTAATGTGGCAGCTTAAATTTGATTTTAACTATTATGAAAACATTTTCCAGGATATTCAAGCATCAAATCACACACGTTCATACATACGAGGGTAAGTCACATCAAAACCTTAAAAATATACCCCACCCCACCCCGCCAAAATCAAGAGCCTACTGAAAGCATCTCTAGGCCAAGCAAGTCATCAGCATGGGTAGGAAGCATGTACCACGTATGAGAGATCTGGGACTCTGTTTAAAAATTACAGTTCTGTACCAAAGCAATCTGCTATAAATTAGCTGGTAGAATATTTTTTAAGGTTTTCATTCTACCTAACATACTACACAGCACAACATCCCAGAAGACTGTATCTTAGCCTCGTGTCTTCATTAAAAGAAGGAAACCTCATCATAAACAGTGAAGTCAGTTTACTGTCACCATTCTGTTATGTTCCTAACTGAAACAGAAGAAGCAAGAATATGAAGTTAATATAACATCCAGAATACAGAAGACACTGGAAAGTGAAGTTAATAAATCATCCAGAATACAGAAGACACTTGAACATGAAGTAAGTAAATCATACAGAATACAGAAGACACTGGAACACGAAGTAAATAAATCATCCAGAATACAGAAGAAACTGGAATGTGAAGTTAATAAAACATTCAGGATACAGAAGACACTGGAACGTGAAGTAAATAAATCATGCAGAATACAGAAGACACTGGAAAGTGAAGTTAATAAATCAACCAGAATGGAGAAGGCATCGGAATGTGAAGTTAATGTAACATCCAGAATATCCAAAGTTTCTTTCAAAACAGAATGTAGCCACAACTCAAAAGATTCAATGCTGACACTATCAACAAATCTTCAAACACATAGGTGAGAAGATACCTTCATAATACCATGCCAAGCATACATCCTGCTTTTTTTATTCCACTGTTAGAAAACAAAATCATGTTCTGTAAAAACTGTGATGAGAGGAGCAGAAACAGTGGCAGGTTTGAGGACAATGAAATAAATAATGAAAATGATAAAACATTGTAACAGCTACATACCTTTCAGCAGTTTCTGCATCCATGGGTGCAAGTGGCTGAGGTCCAGGGAGTTTAACTGAGCAGTATGTTGGGTCATAGGTTTCACGTGTCTGCACAGTACTGTTTGCGCCACCTGCAACAACCAACGGAACATATGTTATGTGGTACCAACATCACAACTGATTCAACTTTCAAGGATTGAATGATCAGTGTTAGAAATCCGCTCTTTCTAAGAGGCCTACTGATCATTATTCAGGAGTAAAGCTCTGGCCTTGGCAGCATGGATAATAGTCCTCCATCTCAAGCTGAAGGTTGCAGAGACAACATACGTATAAAAAAATCATTTCTATCACTTTCCACATGTTGCCACTTGTTGGCTGTTCTGTATATAATAACCCTAGAGCCAAATCTGTACATAGCTCTAACCAGAAAACAACATAACATTCTAGCTTGCATAACAGAATCAACTCACCCTCACAAGACATAACTGCTCTTTCAACCTAAAGCAATTTGAACTGGGAACTTCAGTTACTGGTCATAAACAACTAATGGTCCCATTTCTGCTCCTGAAACCACTGTAAAGGTCAAAGTCATCCTACTAAGTAACCAACAACAAATTTTCCCTCCCCACTTTCTGCCTGAAGACAGAAACAGGGCAATATTCCAAAACACAATGGGGCTTTCACTCTCAAATGATATACAATGTCCACGCCACAGAAAAAAAATATCTCTGGGCATATAAGCTGTAAAGCGACACACCAGCCATTCTTCTACTTATAGGACAAGAGACTGCCCTTGGCATATCTGCAAAGGTTGCCAGGTGGGTGATCAGCAGCTCGATGAGCAGGGAACACAAGGAGTATTAGCAATCCATTTGTGGACAAGGGATGGCTAACGGCTTTCTTTTTATTAAAAAAAAAAACTGTTAGAAAAGCTCAGCAATTACTCAACCTAAGCAGAAACCAGCTAAAAATACTGACAGGACTGCTAAGAGGACACTATCACTTAAAAGGGCATATTTTTAAACTGGGGATGGTATACAGTCCCACGTGTGATAGATTCAAACAGACGTCTGAAATGGCCTCGCATCTTCTTTGCGACTGTGACGCACCTGGGCCATCGTCTCTTGAAACCAAGTGATTTTGCCGACATCTCCATCAGCAAGATACTGCACTTTGTTTGTGCTGAAGGGCTGCTTAATGCATAAGCAAGATCAGAACTGATCAGACTGAAGATCAGAAATGGTCGAGTTGCGAGGGTTACTGTGATGCCTGCCTTACTGCACTCTATGCTCCATTTTCTAAATTCGCAATGCGCGTATGCAGCAGACACAATAACCTGCTGTTCTATGACTACGTGTACTTCTTGTACCAAAGTTATAGTCAGCAGCAAGCATTCTCTCTGTCCAAGATTCCAGTGTCCTTCCTGGTCCCTACCACTGGGATAACACTGGCCTTGACAGTACTTGATGGCATATCATACTGCACAATGAGGAGCTTCAAAATTTCTCTTCACCATACATTATTATGATCACCAGACCAATGAAAACAATACGGATGGGGTATGTGGCATGCATGAGAGAGGATAGAAATGCACAAAAGGGTTCAGTAGGAAATTCCATGCTAATGCATTAACAGACAAACAGATTGACCATTAATCACAACTGTATTTTCAGATAATATATTTTACTGTCCAAAATGTGATACATGTTTTGGACAACAGGAGACATTGAAAATATAATTTCTGATTGACAGTCCATCTGCATGTATGTTCAGTATGGAAACCTAAAGACAGATCACCTGGGAGACTTGAGATTAGACAGGAGGTTAGAAATTATAATCTTACAGACACACGATACAAGTGTTTGTGGTGGATTAATCTGGTTCAGGAAGGGGATTAATAGTGGACTGTTATGAACATGGATATGAAAATTCAGATTCGGTAAAACTGGGTAAATTTCTTCACTACCTCCACAGCTCTCAGTTTTGCAAAAGGGCTTCTACTTTCTGGAGTTGTTTATTAATTTTTCGGAACTTCGATTTCCACTATAGAAGCACTGTTACAAAGGCATGTATTCCAAGTGTCTGGTAATTCCAACATTATGTGGAGCATGCACTCATTCTTAACCTCAACAACTGACAGAAGCAAGTGGTCAGCTTCACACCCTGGCTGCTGTATTCCCAGGGAAAGGTTCCCAGTACCTATGTCACTATGTCATTAGAAAACAAAATTCCATCTTAGACGTGATTCCTTCACTCTTGTTAGAAGGGCAGCAGCCATCAGTTATGGGAGACATAACCTTGCATGAGGACACATCATATGTCACTCTTTATAGATTACAGGGGCCATAAGATTCAACAAACTCTTACTGGGGATATTACCCTCTGTGAGGCCAACTTAGAAGTAATTCTTTCACTCCTGTTAGAAGGGCAGAAGCCATAATATTCAACAAACTCTTACTGGAGACATTACCTTACGTGAGGCCACCTCAGATGTAATTATTCCACTCCTGTTAGAAGCGGGGAGGTCAAAAGATTCAATAAACTCTTACTGGAGACATTACCTTGTGTGATGACACCTTGTATGAGGAATCTTCACTCTTGTTAGAAGGGCAGAAGCCATAAAATTCAAAAAACTCTTACTGGAGACATTACCTTGTGTGAGGCCAGCTGCTTGAATGATAGATGTGGCCTGTGCAATAGTTTCAGCAAGGGTTGCAAGGTCTGTCTGCAAGCCAGAATTTCGGGCTGCAGCTGGGGGAGGCCCCACACTAGACGGCAATCGAGGGGAGGATGCACCAGCATATGGATTCCTCCCCATTGGACTCCCCCTGGAAGGATGTGGCCTATGAAACAATGACATGCACGCTCAGTAACGATTCAAATAACAAAGTACTGGAATGTTTTGTCACAATGCAATACAGACTGCTTCCTCAGTTTCACAGATAAATTTATAATACTGCTAACTATTTACACTTTGGTGCTGGAATTAAATGCATGGTTATAAGGACACGGAAAGGGAAAATTGTGATTAAAAAATTGCCTTAGCTCTCCAACATACACAGCTACATATATCAAAGCACTATACATCAGTTTAGGGCTGTGCAAAAATGTGCCATAAATGAAATGTTCTTGGTGATCACTTTAGTTGTCATTCACTTCCCTGAACATCACAATGTTAGTGTAATGTATATTTAATTGGGATTTGGTTTTAAACTTGCAATTTGTAAATGGTAGCTTGGAGCTTGGAAATTTTACAAATTTGTAGTGTATGTCGGAATGGGGCTGGACCTCCACCAAATCTTATATCGACAAGTACTACTGGTAAAGGATGTACAGCGTTTCGCTTGGTAGTTATGCTGCCACCAATTAGAATACTATCTGACAAAAAGGACTCCAAATCATGTAATAAAGTCGTCTACTATATATATTCTAAATTTCTATGTTAACAATATTTACAGTGGGAATAGAAGAATAAGCTCTCAAATAATTTCATAAGTAAAAAGAGTTATCTTGCCTGAATATAAAACCAATTTACAAGAATTTAGAATTCAGAAAAATTAAGTCCGAATTCAATCCAAATGTACGCAACTCAATTTAGTCAAGATATTCCAGACAATCAGCACGGCTTACCTGACGAAATCAGCAAACTGAAGATCATTGCCAGTTTCACCATCAACTATGTATGGCTTTCACTTATGATCTTCTTCAGCAACTCTGGATATGTAACTTCGATAATAATACACTTAACTGTTGCGTATTTAAAAACATAATGAGAGGTCGTTTACCGTGCTGATGGGTTTATATAAAGGCGAAGCGTAACGTCAGCTATTCTAAAAGGTTTAGTGAACTGTCACATCACTTTCAACCGCACGATGCCTCCCAAGTCCAATGAACAGCATCGGCATTTGCTGAACAAATGAAAGTGCGTGGCAGTCGCTCCCTGTCTACATGTAACAAGTAAAATTTCCAAGCTCCAAGCCACCATTTACAAATTGCAAGTTTCAAACCAAATCCCAATTAAATACACATTACATTAGACATCATTAGGCACCCATATGTTAAAGTCTGAGACTATGACAAAGTGTAACACAAATTTAAAAAATTACAATTTTCCAATTAAAACTGTAATGAAATCACATTTGTCACCAAGATGCCTGTTACTGAATATGACCTGATATCCCACCAAATTTAAGGACATAAATAAGAGTGGGGAATATCAAGATTCATGTACAATATTGTTCAAATTGCACCACTTACAGAGGCAAGTCACCGTGCACATTTAGCTCAGGCTTCACAATCAGTCGTTGTCCTGGTGGATACTCAAACCCATGCAGTTTCTCCTTGGCATATGCCGCTGCCTGTGGGCTGCTGTATACAGCTATTGCTTGCCCCTTTCCCTAAATAAACAAATACTAATCACAACCATGGCATGAAGAGACAATCATCAGCCTACATGCCGAAGAAGCTGTTAAGCTGGGAAATTCAAAATCTGACATGGAGAATTCCAAACACAAGTAAAATGCATTAAACAAACAGATACTTATTACCAAAATAATAAAGGGCAATCCCATCCAAGCTCAAGTAACAAACAAATACTATTCTTGCTGAATGTACCACGATGCAGAGATGACAATAAGACTAACGCAACCACGCAAAGAAACCCACGCATTTGTGTTTTTTAATTAAAAATACAATAATGTACACTTTCTTTTGTTCTTCTTTTACAACAAAATTTCAGCTACAACATTAGTAAAATTCATCACAACAGGAAAACTAAAAGAATAAATAACATCCACTGCCACTTCAATTTAAATACATTTTTTTGCGAAAGTAATAAACAACACAAAAAACTAATCATGCAAAAATAGATGTGGATTCTGAATGAAAGGTTGAGTTCTGGCATTACAGAAATGGAAGTCAGTAAAATAAAGCACTACAACGCAATGCAGCACAGGTATGACGGTTAAGTGTTAAAGCAAAGCAAGGCACGCTTTGCATTCATTTTGAATAATCACATACCTGAGCCTCAACAAACTAACTCTGCCTAACCAACTCCATGAACCAAGCAATTCTGTTGTATTCAAAACTTTTTTTGTGTGTGTGCAACCTCAGATACAATTCAATGGAATATTAAACAAATGTATGTTGAGCAGTTAATGCAGTACATACAAGTCTTGATTTGGTGTCAAGATGAAGGAAATCCAATCCAGGGACAAGGTCAAACAGCCTCCACAACTGGTCCTGATTCAGGCTCGGTGATGCAATAACTCGAAGCGAAGTATAACCCTCCGGATTGTTATAATTCGCACCTTCTGTATGAACAGAGCAGCAGGTATCAAGATGGATTCTATTTCCACTATTAGCCTTATGGTGATAACATTTCAGCATTTGTTTGCAAGAAAATCTCATGATTCCAGTGGTGGTACTACAGGGTGGGGCATAAAGATCTCCAACTTTTCGATGGGGCACTGTGCGTGCTGTAGTGGTGGTAGAGAGGTGGGGGTGGTGTCATGCGGTTGGTTAGCCTCTACCATTATCAGTACACAAAATGGGTTGGACTGGTGAACATCGGGGCTTTGTTGTTGTTCCCTGGGCGTTTGATCTCTTTAATGGGAGACGTGGAGTGGGCGGCACAGTCACCAGATTTAAGCCCATGTGACGTTTTCCTTTGGGGATACCTGAAGGAAAAGGTTTTCAAACATCGTCCTCGATCTCTTGAGGATTTGAAGGAAAGGATCCAACAGGAAACAGACTCCATTCCGCCTGAGCTAACCCGGAGAGTGATGAAGAACTTCCGGGAACGTCTTCAGCAATGTGTTGCCAACGATGGCCGCCATATGTCTGATCTGATTTTTAAAACCTATCTAAAAACTGTTTTTAACACACTGCCGTCGGCTCACGCAGAAATGCATGATTGCTCATCCATGCGTTGTTGACGGGCCCCGCATTTCTGCGTTTTCTTACACGACGTCCAACATGCGCGTTTTCGAGCTGGTCTGACACACTGATCGCTTCAAGGTTATCGTCAGCTACATGCAGGATGTTTGGATCTCAAGTTACAAGCAGACAGACCGCTCTTGAACCCTATTTTAGAATGATAA